>Ga0224510_10000675_pt1 | contig 24889 bp, 19 predicted proteins | sample SF_May12_sed_USG_FD_170161 | JGI IMG/M metagenome (GOLD analysis project Ga0224510, IMG submission 170161) | Sediment microbial communities from San Francisco Bay, California, United States - SF_May12_sed_USGS_4_1 | ecosystem: Environmental > Aquatic > Marine > Sediment | place: USA: California... | reverse complement strand
GCTGATGCGTTCCTGTACCTCGTCGAACAATGCCTGGCGCAATCCCAGCAATTGGAATATCTCGACGATCGTAAAAAAAGGAGCCGCAATATTGGCTTGGATCGGATGCTTGATAACCACCGGTGCGGACTTTTCCACGGCGTGGCCGATGAACTGGGCGAGGTAACCACCAAAGAAAGCGGCTGCTGCGATCCAGCCGGCAACTGGTGACGGCAAGTTGCCAACCGCTGCTGCGGCAAGGGCCATGGGAAATGCGATCAGGAGAAAGGCAAGTGCGAATATCCTGTCGAGCGTCATGTAAAAGACGAACAGTATGATAACGGCAAGTTGTGCGAGATCGAACGTGAAACCGTCAATCCCGATGCTGACCCAGCTCAGCGCAACGAAGACGCCGAACATGATCACGGGAATGCCGACCAGGTGAACGCCGATATTGACCGGGTGCCGATGCGCGGCAGCATAACCGGTCAGCATCTCCATCAGTTTCGAATTGGTTTTCACAAGGGCGCCCCTATGTGTCGCCTGCGATGCAGGCTCCTACAGACCACGAACGTCATCGGAGTACCCCTGTACGAGCCTGCATCGAGGGCGACACTATCAATCGGCGATGCGTTCATCAGCACGGATGAACATCCACAATATCGCGGCGAGAAATGCGAATCCGGCCGCGGTTGCCATGGCAACCGTCCAGCCCAGGATCTGTGCCGTGAATGGAACGAGCAGCGCATTGACGAAACCTACCGAGTTGCCGCCCGTGTTCATGATGCCGCTGGTCGCTGCAGAGTAACGACCGCCGATACCTATCGCGGCGGCCCAGTACGCCGCTTCCGTGATTTGGTTGAAGAAGAAACTGGCGGCGAAGCAGGCTACCGCGACACCTGCGCCGACCGGCAGCGAACCGATCAGGATAAACACGCCGGACAGGAATACGGCTATTGCCGCCGGCCAGCGGCAGCCCAGGCACAGGCCTTTCCTCTGGCAGACGTAATCGCACAGGAAACCCCCGAGCGTGGCGCCGACGGCCGCTGCGATCCATTGGATCGACGTAAAAAACCCGGCCTGCTGCGCTTCGAAACCGCGCACCTCGACGAAGTAGTAAAAAACCCAGTTGAACATCTGGAAGAACACATAGTTCATGCAGAAGTAGCTGGCGGCCAGCAACAGGGCATTGCGGTTTTTCAGTACTCGGAGCCAGGCCGGCTCGCCGCTGCTTTCTTCAGTAGCAGCCGGCCGATCGGCCGTGATCAGCGCAACTTCGGCGGCGTTGACGCTTTTGTGTTCCTCGGGGTTGTCACGGAAGTACCACCACCAGGCCCAGGCGGCGAGGAAGCCCAAAGGCGCGAGCATCAGGAACGACTGCCGCCAGCCCTGCAGGTCGATCATCCACACCAGAACCGATGCGGTCGCGGCGGTACCCAGCGTCAATCCGGTGCTGGACAAGCCGTTAGGCAGGCCCCAGTGGCCCACGGGAAACCATCGCTCCACCACCCCGCCGGTAATCGGGTAAATCGGCGCGTGCACCGCACCCACCAGGAAGCGAACGACGATCAGGGAGGCGACGGTCAGACCCACGCCCGCCACATCCGGACCGGGGACCACGCTGGTCAGAATGGTCAGCAGTCCCCACAGCACCATGGCCGTTGCCAGGGTGCGCCGATGGCCCCAGGCGACACCGAGCAGGCCGCTGGGGAACTGGAAAATCGCGTAGCCGGCTGTGAATGCTGCCAGCACCCAGCCGTACTGGATCTCCGTAATACCGAGGTCGTCTATAAGAGACGGTCCGGCCGTCGACACGTTGTATCGCAAAACGTAGGAAACGAAGCTGGATATGACCAACAAGCCGAGAACGCGCCAGCGGACAATCGTCGGCCGCGATGATGCACTCATTGCGACGCTCAATTGCTTGCTTCCGCAGGCATCTTGAAGACCAGACCACCTTTTACGACTACGCTGACCTTCTGCAATACCGTGATGTCCTCCAAAGGATTGCCCTTAACGGCAATCAGATCGCCGAAACGCCCGTGCTCGATAGCTCCGACATCGTCTTGCCAGCCGATGTATTCCGCGGCGACGGATGTCGAAGTCTTTATCGCGTCCATCGGCGCCATGCCGAGACCGACCATGATGGCGAACTGCAGCGCGTTGTCTCCGTGCGGATAGACCGCGGAGTCCGTGCCGTAAATGATGGGTACGCCGGCCTTGTAAGCCTTCTTGAATACTTCGCGCTGAACGTCAACCGTTTCATCGTTCTTGCGCAGAAATTCCTCCGGCCACCCCTGTTCGCGCCCGACCGTGGCAATGTAGTCGCCGTTGTACACGTCCATCGAAAACGCCACCTGCCTTTCGGCAGCCAACGCAATCGCTTCGTCGTCGGCAAGTGACGCATGTTCGATCGAGTCGGCGCCAGCCAGGATGGATTCTTTAATCGACTGTGCACCGTGCGCATGCGCGGTGACCTTGATTCCCGCCGCATGGCCGACTTCGACAACTGCGGCGATTTCTTCCGGCGTCATTTCCGGCGACCCCGGAATGCCACCGTAGGCAAGAACGGCGCCTGACGCGATGATCTTCAGCACATCGGCACCGCCGGCAACCGCCGCTTCGGCTTTCTTGCGAAACGCATCGGCGCCGCGAGCGACGCCCATGCGAACGTGAAACGGTATGTTTTCCTCTGGAATGCCGGGAATCACCAGGTCGCCGCCGCCGCCGGGAATCGTCAGGTAGAAACCGGCGGTCTGGACTCTCGGCCCGGCAACCTGGCCGGCATTGATGTGGTCGCGAATATCGCGGCCGGACCAGCCGGAGTAAGCGCCGACGTTTCGTACCGTGGTAAAGCCGGCAAACAGTGTGATTTCCGCATTTGTGCGGGAAATGCGTCGTTCTTCGTCGATGCTGCGCTTGTAGTAGATGCTGAGATCGCGGGTCTCTCCGGCGTGGTCTGTAATATGCGTGTGTGTATCGATCAGACCCGGCAGGCAGGTGTATGCGGAAAGGTCCAGCCGTTTCGTCGACGCCGGTACCCGGCTCTTGCCCGGGGAGATACTGGCTATCCGGCCGTCGCGAATGAGGACCAGCCGGTCCGGGATGGCTGCATCGCCGATTCCGTCGATCAGCAAGCCGCAACGCAGTGCGATTGAACCGCTGTCCGGAACATAGGGTGCACGAACCGTGTCTTTCGCGTAACTTGCTGTCGACAGCAGGGTAAATGCGCAAAGCGTCAGCCTTGCTGTGATGCCGATCATCGCCGCCTCCCCCGATTCATGGACTGTCAGGCGGCTTCTGTGGCCGCGTTATCAACATGCATAATAGACACGCAGGGTTTGGCGTCAACGTTTTTGTCCTGCATGAGGAGGTCCAAGTGAATTCGAGCGCATTGCGAAAAGCGGTGTTCGTGTCAATTGCAACAGTCGCGTTATCGTGGGCTGCACCGTCGTCCGCACAGCGCGCGCCGGTGCTGAAGCAGATCGATGTACCCCACGATTATTATTTTCGCGAGATGTACCTCCCGCAAACCACTACCGGTCCGGGATCGCTCGGCTGGTCGCCGGACGGCGAGATGCTTGTTTACTCGATGCAGGGCAGTCTCTGGATCCAGCGCCTCGACAGCGTAACTGCGCGACAGGTGACCAACGGCCCGGGCTACGACTATCAGCCGGACTGGTCTGCCGACGGAAACCATATCGTTTTCGTTCGCTATAACCGCGACGCGATGGAGCTGCAGGTGCTGGAAGTCGATACCGGCACGATCTATCAGCTTACCAGCAGCGGCGCCGTCAACGTCGAGCCCCGCTGGTCTCCGGACGGTGCCGATATCGCTTATGTTTCGACCGAGGATAGTGGCCGTTTCCATATCCGAATCGGCGAAATCGTGAACAGCAAGTTGCAGTCGCGGCGCCTGGTCAAGGCACGCAAGAGCAAGGTGAGTCGCTACTACTACAGCGAATGGGATCACCAGATCAGCCCGAGCTGGTCGCCCGACGGCCAGGAGTTGATTTACGTCGCAAACCAGGAGATTCCCTACGGTACAGGCGTCATCTGGCGCCAGTCGGTGAGCAAGAATTCGAAGCCGGTTCTCGCGCGCAAGGAAGAAACTGCCTGGAAAGCCCGGCCGGACTGGTCTCCGGATGGCAAACGTTTCGTCTACGCGTCGTATCTTGGACGGCAGTGGCAACAACTGTGGATATCGGCTTTCGAGAGCCGGGCCGAACCGTTTCCGTTGTCCTACGGAAACTTCGACATAAGCTCGCCGCGCTGGTCGCCGGACGGCAAGCGAATCGCCTACATCAGTAACCGGCCTGGTAATACGTCTATCTGGATCCAGGATGTCGTCGGCGGCAAGTCGAGCGAGCTTCGCGTTTCCGAAAGGCAATACAAAGTTCCGGTCGGGCAATTGAATCTCGTCTTGCAGAATGCCGCGGGGGAGCCGGTGGCCGGGCGCGTATCGGTAGTTGCCGCCGACGGCCGTGCCTATGCACCGGTCGCTGCGTGGATGCACGCCGACGACAGTTACGATCGTTCGTTTTCTTCATTCGAGACCCGCTATTTTCACGCGAATGGTTCGGCGAGGATTACCCTGCCATCCGGGCCGGCCAGCGTGGCGGTATGGCGCGGTCTCGAGCATCAGCCGATACGACGCAGCATCGACATCATCGAGCGGCAGAAAACGGATCTGGCCCTCGTGCTGGAAGCCTTGCCGATGCCGGAAGGCTGGGATGCCATGGTCAGCGGCGACGTGCACGTGCACATGAACTACGGCGGCACCTATCGCAATACGCCGGACAGGCTGATTCGGCAAATGCAGGCCGAAGATCTGGACGTCGTTTTCAACCTGATCGTCAACAAGGAACAGCGCGTGCCGGATATCGCAAGTTTTGCGCCGGATCCGGATCCGTTTTCTGACGACAAAATATTGTTGATGCATTCTCAGGAATTTCATACGAGCTATTGGGGTCATCTCGGCTTGCTGGGGCTTCGCGAGCACCTGTTGCTGCCCGACTATTCCGGGTACCCGGGAACAGGCGCTGCGAGTATCTATCCGGATAACTCCACGGTGTCTGATATGGCGAGCATGCAAGGCGCGGTTGTCGGTTATGTACATCCGTTCCTCGCCCCGGCTCCGAACCCCGAGTCCCCTGACTCACTGACCAACGCGCTGCCGGTCGATGTGGCGCTCAGCAAGGTGGATTACTACGAAGTGGTCGGATTTGCTGATCACAGGGCATCCGCCGAAGTCTGGTACCGCCTGTTGAACACCGGTTTTCGCATAGCCGCTGCCGGCGGCACGGATGCGATGGCCAATTACGCGTCCCTGCGCGGCCCGGTGGGAGTTAACAGGACTTATGTCTCCGTCGGTACATCGCTTTTCGATCCTGCCGCGCGTCGCGATGCGTGGCTTGCGGGATTGAAGGCAGGCAAGACGCTGGCGACGAACGGGCCATTGATCGGCATCACCGTCAACGACACCTCGGCCGGCGGCGAGATCCGGCTGGATGCCGGCGAACACGAGTTGAAATATTCCGGTTTCATGCGTTCGATCGTTCCGGTGGATTTTCTCGAGCTCGTCTGGAACGGCCAAGTTGTCCAGTCGATCACAACCGATTCCACGAGAAAGAGCGCGGACTTCGAAGGCAGCATTACGGCAAAAGGCAGTGGCTGGCTGTTGCTCCGGGCGTGGAACGAAAAATCGCACCCGGACGTATTCGATATCTATCCGTATGCGACGACCAATCCGGTTTTCGTTACCGTGGATAACAAGGGCCTGCGCTCGACGAAGGATGCAGACTATTTCCTCGCATGGATAGGCCGCATACGCGAGTCGGCAGCAGCTCACCCGGATTACAACTCAGCCGAAGAACGAGACATCGTGCTGCAGAATCTCGACAAGGCACAGAAGGTCTTCGAGTCGCGCCGATAGATGGGGTCGGTGACTTAATTCGAAAAAGGGGCCGGATACATTTTTTGTAAAAAAGCAAAAAAAGGGGCCGGATACATTTTTCATGATAGAAAAAATGTATCCGGCCCCTTTTTTTGCTTTTTCGCCTTATTCCCTTACCGTAGTTATCGTCCCGCGAGCAAACTGTTTCGCTACCGCGCGTACCTGATCGTCGCTGATTTCGTCGAGCTGCTGCCGCAACTCATCCGGTGATTGCAGTCGGCCGAACCATATCCATTGAGTGGCCAGTGAGGCGGTCAGTTCCTCATTGCTCTGCGCCGCGCTGCGGGCACGTCCGACGAGATGATTTCGTGCTTCGGCAATTTCCGCGTCGCTTGGCGGTTCGTCAGCCAGGCGCCGCAATTCCGATTTGAGGAGTTGCGTCATGGTCTCCAGCTTCTGCGGATCGACGCCGGTAGCCATCGTTATCCAGGCGGTGTCGCCATCCGACCGGTAACGGCTGTCGATGTAATAGACGAGTCCGCGATCGGAAATGGCTTTTTTGCCCAGTCGCCCTTCGTAATGATGACTCAGGATATAAAGCATCAGTCGCCACGCGTAGGAATCCGGATCGCGCGGCGAGGGCGCGGGGACTGAATAGCCGAGCTGCGCCTGGGCAAGCGGGCGTCCCATGCTGATATCTATCGCAGGAATAGACTTTTTTCGTCGCGTTGTCGCTTGCAGCACGGACGGCGACAATCGGCCGAAACTGTCGTCGAGTAACGCGATTGTTTCTTCTGCGTGCACATCGCCCGCAACCACGATGACCGACGGAGTGCCTGAAACCGGCCGCTTTGGCGCACCCATGATTCCGGCAAGCGCCTGCTCCAGGCGTGCAGCCGGATCGGAGGAGGGGCTGTCATCATGCAGGTCCTCGAGATCGGCGAGCGCCTGCGCAGACCGTCGAACGATCTCAGTTGCCTTTGACGAACGAAAACGATAACCGAGCGAAGTGTGCCCAAGGGCGGGCGCGTTATCGGCGGAATTCGGCAAGACGATACGCAAATGCGCGGCCGCCGAGAAATCGGACGCTGCCACTACAACGGGAATCCCGTTCGCGAGGCGCGATACGGCGGGTTCTGCGACCGGGAGCGTATCGACCGGTGACTCTGCCGGGTTTTGCGCAACCTCGCGTGCCGGCAACGCCGCATCGCTGTTCGAAACAGATTCGCCCGGCACGTACCAGCCAATGGTTCGTTGCTCTGGCCGCAGGTATTTTCCTGCAACCGCCTGCAGGTCTTCAGGTCTGACTGTCCTCAGTCGATCCGGCAGCTGCAGCAAGGTATCGAGCGCACCGAGACCTTCGAAAAAAGCGAGCTGATGTGCGGCGTCTTCCGTGGTCTCCACGTCGAACACGAGTTCATCGAGAATGCGATCGACAGATTCTGCAAGCGTGCCGCTATCAGGTGCGGAATCCCGGGCCAGGCCGATGCGTGTATCGATTTCCGCTTCAATGGCTTCTTCGTCCGCATCAGCCGTGGCCGTGCCGCTGATCAGGAAAACGTAGTCCTGCGCGCTCGGTGGAAACCAGCTCGTCAGCTCTTCCGCAGAGCCGTACAGCAGGGAATCTTCGCGCACGGCCGTTCCCCAGTCATTCTGCAGGAAACTGACGCCGGAACTACCACCCAACCAGTCTTGCAATACCAGGAAGGCGGCATAGTCGGGACTTGCTGCCGATGGCGCCCGCCAGGCAATGCGGAAATGCTTCTTGTCGGCCGGGCCCAGGAGGCGCACGCGCCGAACGCCGTTTTGCGGCGGTTCGATCGTGTGCGGCAGCGGTGTTGCCGGTCCGGCTTCGATCTTCGCAAACAATTCCTCAACACGTCGCGACACGGCCGCCGAATCGAAATCGCCGACGATGGCGAGAACCGCATTGGCCGGAACATAGTGTCGTTCGTAGAAATCGACCACGTTCTCATGGCTGAGGTTTTCGATGTCGCTTTCCCAGCCTATCGTGTTATTGCGGTAGGGATGACCGAGGAAACTTGAAAAAAGCACGGCATCGAACAAGACCGTCGCCGGGTCGTTCTCATAACCATGCATTTCCGCCAGCACCGCGCCTTGCTCGGCCTGCATATCGTCCGCGTCTATGGTCAGGCGCGCCAGACGGTCCGCCTCGATATGCAGCAGCAGGTCGACATGCTCCTTTGGCACTGTCGCGAAGTAGGTTGTCTGGTCTGTCCATGTATAGCCGTGCCATTCGCCACCGCGAGCGTAGATTTCGCTGACGACGCCGGTGTCGGGGAAGGATTCGGTGGCACGAAATGCCATGTGCTCCAGGAAATGCGCGAGACCGGTCTGGCCGGTCGTCTCATTTCTTGCTCCGACGCGGTACAGCGACTGCACACTGACGACCGGAAAGTTCCTGTCTTCCAGCAGGATGACAGTCAGTCCGTTGTCGAGTCGCGTCCGAGATGCGTTCCGCAGGTCCAGTTCAGCATTCGCAGCGCCGTGAAACAGCATGCACGACAGAGATGCAATGGTGGCGCCGACCTTGAATGGGTTCATGTTACTTCCGGTCTCGCAAAATCTTGTGTGCGGCATTGTAGCCGGGTGCGCCGGTTACACCGCCGCCCGGGTGTGCGCCGGCACCGCACAGATAGAGGTTTTCCACCGGTGTACGGTATTGCGCCCAGCCGGGAACCGGCCTGAGAAAAAAGAGCTGGCCCATGTTGATGTCGCCATGAAATATATTGCCCTCGGTTATGCCGAAAGTCTGCTCGAGGTCCAATGGCGTGAGAACTTTTCTGGCAACCACCGAGCCGGGAACATTGGCCGCATACCGGCCTATTGTTTCGACAACCTTATCGCCGACTTTCTCCCGCTCCGTGTTCCAACCGCCGTTGCGCAATTCGTAGGGCAGGTACTGAATGAAGCAGGTCATCACGTGCAGGCCTTCGCTCGCCAGCCCGGGATCGACATTGGAAGCGAGTACGCAGTCAACCCACAGTTCGTCCGGTATTTCGCCGCGAGCAGCCTGGTTGTAGATATCTTCGGCTTCCTGCAGCGACGGCGCCAGCGTGAACAGGCTTCGTTCTGCAGCCGAGTGGCTCGCCGGCATGCCGCTGACCCGGGGTTCCTCTGACAAGACGAGGTTCACTTTTCCGCACGGACCGGCCATCTTGATACCCTCGATCTCGCGGCGAAATTCCGCGTCCAGCTCGGATGCTGCCACGAGAGAGAGGAACGTGTGCTTCGGATCCGCATTCGATACCACGATGCGTGCATCGATAACGCTGCCATCGGCAAGCGTTACGCCATTTGTCTTTGCGCCGCTCACGTTGATCGATCGCACCTCGACGCCGGTGCGAATCTCGACGCCCGCGTCGCGGCAGGACTGCGCCATGGCCTGCGTGATGGCACCCATGCCGCCGATTACGTGACCGGCGAATCCCTGTCGTTCCTCTGCACCGCCGCTCAACAAGTGAAAGAGCAGCCCCATTGCGGTGCCTGGCTGGTACGGACCGCCGTGCTTGCCGTAAAGGCTGTTCGACAGGATCAGTCGTTTCAGTTCGTCGGACTTGAATTCGTGATCCAGGAAATCTCCCAGCGATCCGGTCAGGAAGCGCACCAGCGCCGCGGTATCTCTTCCCCGCATACGACGAAATCGTTTTGCCACCCGAACGAACTCGAACAGGCGGTCGAGCCCCCGGGCCTCCGGATCGGGCGGCGGCTCGAGGAAAAACGGCTGCAGATAGGACGCCAGCCTTTGCAGTTCCTCCTCGATTGCAAAGAATCGTTCCACGTCATGTGGCGCAAAACGACGTAGCTCCGCGGTCATGCGCTGTCGATCGGACCACCAGGAAATGACGCGGCCGTCCGGCAACGCAGTTTGTACGCCCGGGCTGCAGGCGACCATGCGAAGTCCGTAGTCGGCAAGCTTCAGATCGCGTATGACTTCCGGACGCAACATGCTTGCGATGTACGATGCGGTGGATACGCGGCACCCCGGCGCCCTTGCCGGGTCGATTTCTTCGGTGACGGCACAACCGCCGACGACATCGCGCCGCTCCAGGACCACGGTTTTCAATCCGGCTTGAGCGAGGTAGGCAGCGGTAGTCAATCCGTTGTGCCCGGCGCCGACAATGATCGCGTCGAATTGCATCGCTGGCATGCTGATCGTTCCCACCTGTTCGCAATGCGCCAGCATAGCCCAGCAGCGATCCCGGAAGACAGCAGCTGCAACCACATGGTGGAATCTGCCCGGTGCCACCGCGCATGTCGCGTGATAATGTGCGCATCTGAAACGTATTGACGTAAACGCTACGGTCTGCAGGGCCCGACAATGGAAAAGACTCTTCATCGCGATCTCTATATCGAGGGCGAGTGGTTTGCCCGGGAGCGCGAGAATATTTTTTTTGGCGAGTGGACCTGTATCGGCAGGGACGAAGACTGGCCGGAGATGGGCGACTACCAGGCGATCAGCATTGCCGGGGAAAGCTTGCTCGCCATTCGCGGTGACGATGACAAACTGCGCGCATTCTTTAACGTTTGCCGGCACCGTGGATGCCAGCTGGTCGATTCAGCGGATCCGGAAAAACAAAAGGGCCGGATGCAATCGAACATTCGTTGTCCGTATCACTCCTGGACCTATCGCTTCGATGGCAGCCTGCATTTCACGCCGCATCTCGATGTTGAGAAAGAGAAGTACCATCTGCACAGGGTTCCTCTCGATACCTGGGGAGGCTTCGTGTTTGCCAATATCTCGAGTAAGGACGGGTCGCTGGCTGAACAACTCGGCCCGATTCCGCAGCGGGTACGGCGATATCCGCTGGCGGACCTTGAAACCGCGAAATCCATCGACTACGAGGTTGCCGCGAACTGGAAAGTGATCCTCGAAAATTACAACGAGTGCTATCACTGTGCCGGCGTGCACCCGGAGCTGTGCAAAATCGTGCCGGAGTTTCGCAAGAACGGCGGAGCCGGGCTGGATTGGGAAAGCGGTATTCCTCAGAAAGAAGGCACCGATACGTTCACCATGTCCGGCACAGCGAACCGGCCATCTTTTCCCGGGCTGAATCAAGCCGAGAAAACGAAACACTTCGGAGAACTCATCTATCCGAATCTGATGTTGAGTCTCTCCCGTGATCATGCGGCGGCATTCATCCTGTGGCCCGCGGGGCCCGAAAAAACCAGGATCGAGTGTCGATTCCTCTTTCATCCGGAAGCGATTGTCCAGCCGGACTTCGATCCTTCGGATGCGGCGGATTTCTGGCATATCACCAACCTGCAGGATTGGGGTATATGCGAGCGTGTGCAGCGCGGTATGCATTCGCGACCGTTCGAGTCGGGCTACTATGCGCCGATGGAAGACTTGAGCCTGGACATACGTCATTATGTTTCCAGCAGGCTCGGCATCACGGTCGATTGACACGGCGCACGCGGCCGCAATCCAAAAGGAACGCTCGAATTCGTATACGATAGCGCCTCTCGTCCCGATCGGGACCGGGGCGACATTACGGGGCATTCGTGGATCTCGAAAGACTGAAAAATCGCATCAACCGGAAACTCTATCGCCGGGAGCATCGGCGAAATATCAGGAAATGGTGGGCCGACGGCGGCGATGCGCGATTTCGTTTCGACTACGAGCTGGGTCCGGATTCCCTGGTGCTGGATCTGGGTGGCTACGAAGGCCAATGGGCGAGCGATATTTATTCCCGCTACCGCTGCAGGATTGCCGTTTTCGAACCGGTTGCAGGGTACGCCGAGAGTATCCGCAAGCGATTCCGGATGAACGATCACATCGAGATTTACGAGTTCGGTCTTGGCGCGTCGAACCGCAGCGAGACTATCTATATACGCGGGGCCGGCAGTTCGACCTTCGGCAAGAAAGCCGACGCCGAGGAAATTCGATTCGTTGACGTCGCCGACTGGTTTGCCGAAAAAAACGTCGCCAATGTCGACCTGATGAAAATCAATATCGAAGGCGGTGAGTTCGAGCTGCTGGAGCGCATGCTCGACGCCGACCTCGCCCGGCGGGTGTGCGACTTGCAGATTCAATTTCACAATATTTCCTTCGATGCGACCGAGCGCATGGAGCGAATCAAGCAGAGGCTCTCGGAGACTCATACACCTGGCTACCAGTACAAGTTCGTGTGGGAAAACTGGACGAGAAAAGATGGCATCTGAGAAGAACGCAAAACGGGCATTGATAACCGGCATCACCGGACAGGACGGTTCCTACCTTGCAGAGTTTCTGCTCGGTAAGGGTTACGAAGTGCACGGCATCAAACGTCGCGCCTCGTCTTTCAACACGGACAGAATCGACCACCTGTACCGGGACCCGCACGAGCCCGACCGGCGCATGATCCTGCACTACGGCGACTTGACCGACGCAACCAACCTGATCCGCATCGTCCAGGAGGTACAGCCGGACGAGATTTACAACCTGGCCGCGCAAAGTCACGTGGCGGTGTCCTTCGAAACGGCAGAATACACGGCAAACTCAGATGCGCTCGGCACGCTGCGCTTGCTCGAGGCTGTTCGCATCTGCGGACTGGCAGACAAGACACGCTTCTACCAGGCATCGACGTCGGAGATGTACGGCAAGGTCATGGAAACGCCGCAAAGGGAAACAACGCCATTCTATCCACGGTCACCGTATGGAGCGGCCAAGGTCTATGCGCACTGGATCACCGTCAACTACCGCGAGGCGTACGGGCTCTATGCCTGCAGCGGCATCCTTTTCAATCACGAGTCGCCGGTGCGGGGCGAGACCTTCGTTACCAGGAAAATCACGCGTGGCCTGGCACGGATCTCTGCGGGCCTCGACAAATGCCTGTACCTCGGTAACGTCGACTCACTCAGAGACTGGGGGCATGCTCGCGATTACGTTCGTGCGCAGTGGCTGATGTTGCAACAGCCGGAGCCCGACGACTTCGTTATTGCAACCGGTGAACAGCATTCGGTTCGCGAATTCGTCGAAGTCGCGGCATCGCATCTCGGGATGCAGATTCAGTGGCAGGGCGAGGGCGTAGACGAGACGGCCGTGGATACGGTCGGCGGCAATACCATCGTGCGGATCGATCCCCGCTATTTCCGTCCGACTGAGGTAGAAACCCTGCTTGGCGACCCGAGCAAAGCTCGCGACAAACTCGGCTGGCAGCCGGAAATCGGTTTCGCCGAGCTGGTACGCGAAATGGTAGAGCACGATCAGAAGCTGGCTGCGCGCGATGCATTCATTGCGAGCGAGGGATTCGCCGTTTACAGGCATCACGAATGAGGAAAGGCTCGCGAATATACGTCGCGGGTCATCGCGGGCTCGCCGGATCGGCAATATTGCGGGCATTGCAGGCGCGCGGTCACGAGAATCTGCTCACGCGGGGCAGCGTCGAACTCGACCTTCGCCAGCAGCTGGCGGTCGACAGTTTTTTTGCCGATGAAAAGCCGGATTTCGTGTTTCTCGCGGCCGCCAGGGTCGGCGGCATTCTCGCCAACGACCAGTTTCCCGGTGACTTCATTCGCGAGAATCTGCAGATTCAGACCAACGTCATCGATTCCGCGCAGCGACACGGCGTTCGCAAACTGTGCTTTCTCGGTTCGAGCTGCATCTACCCGCGACTCGCACCGCAACCAATTCGTGAGGATTCGCTGCTGACGGGCCCGCTAGAGCCGACCAACGAGTGGTATGCTGTCGCCAAAATCGCCGGCATCAAGATGTGCCAGGCGTATCGCAAGCAGTACGGATTCAACGCGATCTCGGTGATGCCGACCAATCTGTATGGCCCCGGTGACAATTTCGATTTGCAGAAGTCGCACGTGCTGCCCGCACTTATGCGGAAATTCGATACCGCAAAACGCGCCGGAGAAACGTCCGTTACCATTTGGGGCTCGGGTACGCCGAGCCGTGAGTTTCTTTACGTCGATGATCTCGCCGACGCCTGCTGCTTCCTGATGGAAAACTACGACTCACCGGAGATCATCAATGTGGGGGTGGGCGAAGACCTGACCATTGCCGAGCTGGCCGCGAAAATTCGCGATATCGTTGGGTTCACGGGGACAATCGAACACGATCACAGCAAGCCCGATGGAACGCCGCGCAAATTGCTGGACGTTTCCCGGCTGCAGACGCTTGGCTGGCAAGCCAGCACGAGTCTTGACGACGGAATTCGCAGTACCTATCGGTGGTTCTGCGAGAATCGCGACGCTGTAACGAGCTGAGGGCAGGCTGCTGCGCATTCGATCGAAAACGATCCGCCACTTCCTGTTGAGCCTTGTCAGCCCATTGGGAATCGATGTCACCGAGCGCACGCCGGCAGCCGACCTGCGGCGCCTGATCGCGGCACTGAAGCCGCTTGAAGCAAACCTGATTCGAATCGGCCCGCCCGGTGATGGCGGCTATTTGCTGCCGGATGATCTCGACGGAATCGAGTACGCATTTTCGCCAGGCGTTTCCACGCAGTCCGGTTTCGAAGCCGGCCTGGCACGTCGCGGCATCAAGGTATTCATGGCCGATTACTCGGTCGATGGGCCAGGCGAGGCACATGCAAACTTCGTCTTCGACAAAAAGTTCGTCGGCTGCCTGTCGAACGAGAAATTCATGACCATGGATGAATGGAAACAGAAACGCATTCCGGACTTCGACGGCGACTTGCTGTTGCAGATGGACATCGAAGGCTGCGAATACGAGACCATCCTGAGTACATCCTCCAGGCTGCTGGCACAGTTCCGAATCATTGTCGTCGAGGTGCATTTCATAGAGCAGTGGCTTTGCAAGCCGCATTTCGAACTCGTTTCCCGCGCGATCGAGAAGCTGTTGCAAACGCACAGCGTCGTTCATATTCATCCGAATAACGTTGCCGGATCGATTCGCTCACAAGGGCTTGAGTTGCCGCGCATCGTGGAGATCAGCCTGCAGCGCAATGACCGTATCCGCGAGCGGCGGCCGGCGACGCAATTTCCGCACCCGCTGGATGCGGACAACACGGACAGGCCGAGCCTGAAACTGCCCGACGCCTGGTACCGCTGATGTCTTTCCGGAGTTCGAATTGCCCTGATGGCGTGCGCGCGTCAGCAGCGGCGGGTCGCCTGCGGTGCAGGCTCCTACAAGACTTTCACTGCGATTGACGGGTTGGATATGTAGGAGCCTGCATTGCAGGCGACTAAAAGACCGAGACATCTGCCTTCGCACCGCCGAGCCACCAGGCCGTCTCGCTGAATGTGCTGAGATAGCTGGCAAACAAACGCTCGCAGCGCGACAGCAACAGCATGTCGATCAGGTCCTCCGAGACGCCTTCGACCGATTGCCATGAACCGTTACGCGAGGTCTTGCGCGGATAACAGAGGATGCGCTCCTCCCCGAAATCTGCTGCAAGTTGCGGCACGATATCGTCGCTGTCACTGACCACCAGGAAACGCATGTCATCCGGGGTTTCCCGCATCAGCCTGTGCAAGCGCTTCATGGCCGGCAGGTGATACTTGCGGTATCGGCGAGGCTCGTCCCGCCAGGTGCGAACCTGCACGCCGACGACCTGCTTGTCGATGTTCGCTGTTGCCCAGTCTTCTGCGGCCAACGCGATATCGGGCTTGACGGAGATCTCGCGAAACAACGGCACGAAAGACCGGCGGAAATAGTCCGGTATGCGGCCGTACTCAAGGTCAATATGACGCGCGTCGGCGCGCGTGATGCGCTTCGAGTGGTATTTGGGGAACAACATGTATTGGTAACGGTCTGATTTCCTGCCGGTCAGGGACCACCAGGCCTTGCCGGTTGCGCGGACGATCGGATGCGCGCCGGCGCCGACGGTCGCAAATCCGGCAGGCAGGTGTTCGAGATCTTCGGGCAGAATGTCGAGGCGCCACGATTTGTATACCTGGGCTTGCGGCGGGATCTCGGCGATATCGCATTTGTTGAGAAAAAGCTGCGAGAAACTTGCAGGCATGTACTTGTTCACGGGCCAGTGCACGCGCCAGTCGTTTCCGGACCGCATGACGGAAACCCAGGACTTGATGCGATTTCCCAAACCGCCGATTTCGGCGGAAACGGTCAGTGGACCGGGCTGTCTGTCTTGCATCGATTGCGATCCGAATCAAACGGGGCAACAGTCTAGCAGGACCGGCTCCGCAAGTTTCGACGCCTCCGGTGAACGTTCGACGCAGAATCGGTTATATTTCCACCGACCCTACTTTATTCACATATGAAGAACAGCACATGAATACATTATCCGTTTTTCGAGCGACCGCCTTGCTCTTTGCTTTGTTCGCAAGCAGCGTCGGCGGCGCCGGCGTCGTTCGGGAGTTTTCCGGTACAGCCAGCACGACAACGGCGGATTTCGAGGTCGACGGTCCGTGGATTCTGGATTGGCGCGCGAACGGTGATTTCCCTGCCATGCTGGGCTTCGAGGTTTCGCTGATCGATGCTCGTAACGGCAAGCATGTCGGCCGGGTCGTAAAGATCAGCGACCGGCCCGCCGACGGCGTCAGCCTTTTCAAGGATGGGGGGCGATTCCGCATTCGTGTCGAATCGACGCTGGCGCGCTGGCATATCAAGATCGAGGAGATTAGCGAGCAGGATGCCAAACTGTACACGCCAAAATAGAAACACCGATAAAGCCGGCGGTGAAAGGCGACCATAATCCCGACCTGCTCGAGGCCGTTCTTCGATCCGACAGCCTGTACGGCGGCGAATTCCGGGCAGTGGAAATCCGCGATGCGGCACCGACGAAGCGCTGGGGCGGCCAAAAGATCAAGAATAGCCTGCAGCCGGTTCTCTACTGGTTCCTGCGCAAAATGCCGGAGTCACTGGCCCTGCTGCCGTTCTACCTGATCACCGGCATTGCGAGGCTTGCCTACCCGTTGCGGCGCAATCCCCTGCGGTGCAGCTGCGAGGCGCTCTGCAAGATCGCCGCTGTCGCCGGGATCTCGCATGAAGCGCGTGAAATTCACGACCAGTTCCTGCGCAACGTCATCTCGGCTGCGAAAAGCTACAGGGATTTGCTGCGTGGCAAATCCGCGGACGTTCTCGACAGGGTCGATACCGGCGACGTCGGCAGGTCCGTGGGCGCACTGGTGACCGAAGGTCGACCGTTCATGTTGTTCGTCCCGCATAACCTGGCTGCCATTTACGGCGGCGTGGCGCTGACGCGGATGTTGCCGCTGCTGATCGTTGCACGGAACTCGAAAACGATTCGTCGAACAAAGCTGGCCCTCGACGTATACGAACGAATCAATGCGAAAGTATTGATGGTGCGCGGCAGCAATCCGTTCGAGATAGCGCGCGCCATGTATTCCGCGCTCGGCGACGGAAACGTTTTGGTAGCGACGGTCGACAACGTGGATCCCGGATGGGGCATTTCCACCGGCATATTCGGCGTCGATGTCGAGTTCGCGCCTTGGGCCGCGAAGATCGCCGCCAAGCGACGCGTGCCGGTCGTGCCGATGTATTTCCATTCCGACGGCGAAGGCGTGCGAATCGTCTGTGGTGAACCGCTGGAGACGAACGATACGGCGGCCGCTGTTCGGCACTACGTGAACTTCTTCGAGCAACGCATCCTGCAGGACCCGGCCAGTTGGGCCTACCTCGCCGACAGAAAGTGGAGCCGCGTGCTGCGCGCCGCAGCGGGTGAAGCGAGCTGATTTTGCTCAGGAACCCAGCCGGTAACGCAGTTTGATGATCAACTGGTCACCGAGCGGTGCACTCCAGGAATCCTGGAACAAGGTGCTGAAATCGGTAAGCGTTGTGAATCGCTGATCCGCTTTCGTGTACACAATGAACAGATCGGACAATGGCGCGATCTGCCATCGGTAGCGAACCTGGAAATTCAGCTGGGAAATACTGAAGTCGTCGGTCGGGCCGGGCGGCTTGGGTCCCTGAACGAGGTCGGTGCTATCTGTCGGCAGCGTATAGAACTCGCTCTCCTCGGCCCTGACGCCGATCCATTGCATGGAAATCCGCAGCTGCTGCTTGGCTGTAGGGAACACTTCGAGACTGAATTCCGGTTGCCACTGCTCCGCATTGAAAGCCGTGAAATCCTGGCCCTGCTGGTGCAGCAACCAGCCGTCGCGGTCCTGGTAATTCGCGTTCAGAATGACGTTGATATTCTGCCGCGGCCGCCAGGTCACGCCGGCGCCGGCTTCCAGGGTGCGTCCGCCGACGAACTCGCCCCGATAAGCGAGCTTGCCGGTCAGCGAAACCGGCAACGACGTGTCGGTCGTGTAGTTGACGTCGAAGTTGACGCGCTCGGCTACCGTAAAAGTGCCATTGCCGAAACTGTTCCTGTCGTCGTAGCGCTGCGGGAACCAGGCGAACGTGCCATTCACCGTGTGCAGCTTGTTGGTAATGAATTCGTAACCTGAGGCTATGGCATTGTTGGTTCGGTAGCCTTCCCCGTTTTCCTCGTAGCGCAGGAACGGCGTCAGCTTGAAGTCGCGAATCCTGTTGAGTCCGGACCGGACCCACTCCATGCGATACCAGACATCGGTATTGTTATTGCGCGTCTGAAAGCCGAAATCGTTGACGTTTATCTTGTCGTCGAAAACGGACAGCTCGAGCGAATGCTTGAGGCCCTGGCGGGGGATATAGGTCAGATCCGCGATACCACCGCTGCCGGTGCCGTTGAGATCGCGGTCTGAATAGACGAGCTGTCCGTCGAAACGCCATTTGCCATTGCTGCTGAGAAAGTGCGCGTCGGCGGCATGCACGTAAGCATCTGCATCCGGGTGGGCTACGACCGTCGAGGCGAAGCCGAGCCCCCGGTAGGCTGCACCGCGGCTATCTTCGTAAATGACGCGCAGCGTGCCGAAATTCTGGCCGTCCTGGGAGTAGATGTTGTTATCGCTGGCCGTGAAATCGGTCTGGTCTTCGACAGCCGCAAGAAATCCGTAACGAAAGCCGCCGAGCTGTCCGGTCATTTTTGCCGCACCGAGAATGTCCGCAACCTGCAATGCTTCGCGTGCATCCAGTGAAGCGCCCGGCGGCAGGGCCGGCAGGCCGGGGCGCCCGCCGATTCGCCGGGTGTTGACGACGGTGAAGCGTCGATCGCCGTCGGCATCGGCACGGGGCGTGGTATCGAATATTTCCTGTCCTTCCTGGAAGAATAGACGCTTCTCCGGAAAGAAGGTCTCGTTGGCGGTCAGGTTCACGACGACGTCATCCGACTCGACCGAGCCGAAGTCCGGGTTGGCTGTTGCAGTGAGCTGAAAATTGCTGGACGGCCGCCAGAACAGGTCGAGGCCGGCCTTGTATCGGATGTCGGCGTCCACCCGGTCGTAAGTGGACGATGCGTACGGAAACACGCTCCACTGCTGGCGCGGGTCGATGCCTTGCAACTGCAGTGGCTGCAAGGCGCTCATGAACCGCGATTGCGAGCTGGCAAGCGCCGGCCAGCCCCATCGTTCGTTGCGGTGGGCCACCTGGCGCTGGATGTAAAATCCGATGCGCCGCAGATTCTGCTGGCGCGGCATTGCCACCTGCGACCAGGGTATGAACAGCTCCGCCGACCAGCCCTTTTCCGTCGTCTGCGTTGCGCCGTACCACGCACCGTCCCAGTCCCGGCTGTATTGCCGCTCCGGCAAAATCGTGCCGTCGCGCTGACTGTCTCCAAGCGAGACGTTCATCCAGTAGCCGTATCGGCCGCTGCCGGAGGTATCCAGCGTTATCGAAACGTAGTCGCGGTTGACGTCGAAATCATCACGCGGTGTGAATCGCTTGACCAGCGTGTCGGCCGGTTGCTGCATGTCGACACCAACGTACAGGCCCTTTTCGGTATACAGGATCCTGACTTCGGTCGGATACGTTGGCACCGCCATGGTGTCGGGTTCGAGAACGCGCAATTCGCGGAACACCGGGAGACCTGTCCAGGCGTTTTCGACAAGGTGACCGTCTACCTCGATATTCGCCTCGTCGGCGGCAAAGCGCGTCAGACTGATCGGCTCGCCGTTGCCAAAGTCCACCGCAATACCCGATGCATCGTCCTGTTCGGCCCGCACCGACAGTGCCATCATTGATAAAGCGAGCGCAAAAAAGCTTACCAACAGTTTCTGTTGCAACACTCCCCCCGGGAATTCGTGCAGCGCAAGCGGGCACTGGAATGAGTTACCGCATTGGACAGCCGACGCTGCTGTTTGTACCTGGGAACCGACGATTGTCGATCAGTTCCGCGTGCTGCGCATACTAACAGCCTTTGCCGCCAAGTGAAGTCGTGCTGCGCGACGGGACCTCAATATGCACCGGCTGCACAATCAATCGAGTTCGATGTACACGCGCCGGTTGTGCTTGCCTTTCTTTTCCACTTTGCCGAGGTGGATGGGCCCGACTTCGGACGTCGACCGGAGGTGCGTGCCGCCACAGGGCTGCAAATCGATGCCTTCGATTTCGAGCAAGCGCACTTTGCCTGCGCCCTTCGGGGGCTGGACCGACATCGTGCGCACCAATTCCGGCTGAGCTTCGAGTTGCGCATCGGTGATCCAGCGGCAGGACACGACGTGGTTTTCTTCGACAAGTGTTTTCAAGCGCGCGTTCACTTCGTCCTTGTCGATAGTGTCTTCCATATCGAAATCCAGGCGGCTCTTCTGCTCCGAAATGTTGCCGCCCGTTACACCGTACTGCAACACCGAGCCGAGCAAATGCAGCCCGGTATGCATGCGCATATGCCGGTAGCGTCGGTCCCAGTCGATTCGCGCCAGTACGACCGTGCCGGGTGCCGGGAGCTCGCCACCCTCGTTCACCAGGTGTTCGATTTCGCCATCGGCGCCGTAACGGGTATCCAGAATCGATAACTCACCGCCATCCCAGCCTACCGACCCCGTGTCACCAGGCTGGCCGCCGCCCAAGGGATAAAATACCGTGCGATCGAGCACGATGGCGTTGCCGTCCGCGCGAATCACGGTGGCTTCGCATTCCTTGAGGTAGGAGTCTTCTCTGAACAGGGTTTCTGTCATGATGCGTGTTCCATTCGTCTGTACAAACCTTTGCCGGCACCGCAAGCCGACGATATTCTTATAACACGCTCATTACTGCGAAGTCCTGCGCATGCGAAAATCCGGGAGATCATCAGGGCTGTTGCCCGGCAACGAGGCGACTGGGCGTGCATTCCTGAAAATGCACGGCCTTCGCAATCACTTCGTTATCGTCGATGGGCGCAACGATCCTTATCGCCCGACTACCGAGGAGATCGTGTCCATCTGCGATCCGCACATTGGCGTCGGTGCCGATCAGCTCGTGGTCATCGAAGGTCCGCAGGCCGATGGGCAGAAGGACGGTGCTGTCGCTTTCCTTCGCTTCTACAACGTCGACGGACCGGAAGCGGAAGCTTGCGGCAATGCGACGCGCTGTGTTGGCTGGCTATTGCTGGAAGAACTCGGCACTGACGAGGTCAAAGTGCAGACGCGAAACGGCGTGCTCGAATGCCGCAGGATTGCCGACAAGCGAGTGAGCTGCACGATGGGGCGGATCAGCATGAACTGGCAGGACATTCCGCTGAGTGAGAAACGCGATACCTGTCACCTGCAGGTTGGCGGCGGCCCGTTGCGAGATGCCGTCGCACTGAACATAGGAAACCCTCACGTCGTGTTTTTCGTCGACGATACCGACGCCATCGATCTTCGGAAACTGGCTCCGCCGATCCAGCAGGATGCCCTTTTTCCGAAACAGGTAAATGTCGGTATCGCGCAAATGCTTTCTGCGAACCGTTTGCGCCTCAAAGTGTTCGAAAGGGGTGCCGGGCTTACACAGGCCTGCGGCAGTGGCGCCTGTGTTGCGGTCTTCGCTGCATTGGCGCGTGGACTGACAGATGAGCGGACCGTAACGGTCGAAATGCCCGCAGGAGAAGTAGAGATCACGATTTCGCCGGACGGCAAGGCAACCATGACCGGCCCGGTCGAATTCTGCTTCAGCGGCTTCCTCCCACCCAAAATGGGGCCGGATACCTTTTCCTAGAAAGGGGCCGGATACATTATTTTCGCTCTGATTTTCGCGGTCTGCCACGCTTTCCGCTCCCGATCGCAATCGACAACGTACTTTCAATTTCCTGTCTAAAATTTCGATTGCCGATTGGCAATCCCTTACGGACTCCGTAGCGGATCTCTTCAAGTTTGTTTTGGTCGAGTTCCGTTTCGAACAGTTTACGATAGGCGTGTTTTCGATCTGTTTCGCTTTGACCCAATAGATTCCAGGTTTCATGAGGAACAACATGCGCGCATTGCACGTTCAGCGCATTGAATCGATAGCTCGACCAGCGGTAGTTTTCCGGGCGTTCAACTATGCCGGCACGGACAGGATTGAGTTCGATATACCGATAACAAGCGAGGCAATAGAAATCACTATCAACTGGTGAAGACTTAAACCGGCCTTCCCACATCGTTCCAGTTCTACCGTACTTCTTGTTTACTGTACGAACGTAGTCTCGGCCTACGTCGCGGATAACTAGTGATACGCCGTCGGCAACTTTTGGAGTCATGAGAAAATGAACGTGATTTGTCATCAACACATAGGCGTGCAGACTGCAATCATGTTTTTCGCAACTCTTCGCAAGAAGATCCAGGTAAAGCTGATAATCGGCATTGGAAAAGAAGCACGAATTGCGGTTATTGCCCCGCTGCGTGACATGTTGCGGAATTCCTGGCAAGTTCAGTCGAATTGGGCGAGGCAAAGTGATGTCTCCGTTGTAAGGAAACACCATTTTCCGAAGGAGCCTGGCGATCGGGAACTGCAGAATCAGCCGATAGTGTACAGATAATGTATCCGGCCCCTTTTTAGGAAAAGGTATCCGGCCCCATTTTTTGGGCCCCATCAGAAGCTGGAGCGAATGTCGATCAGCACCTGGAAGTTGTCGATGCTATCGTCGCCATCCAGCGGAAAAGCAAAGTCGATGTGCAGGACACCACCGTCTCCTGCGCGATTGTTTCCGAGTCTGAGGCCAACACCGGCATCGCGCAGGAGACCGAGGTTTTCGGCGCCAACCGGATTGTTTCCCCAGGTTCGGCCGGCATCGAAAAAGATCGCAGCGCCTACATTGAACAGGCGCCACGGGTACCAGTCGGTGAAAAATCGTTGCTCCAGCGTAAGCAACGCCTTCATATCGCCGCCCTGGTAGCGCAACGGATAGCCACGCAGTCCGCTGTCGCCCCCGATCAGCAACTGGTTGTCGAGATCGAGATTGTCGCCAATGGCACCGCTGAGGCTTGCATAGAAAAGCTGCTGATTCGTTACGCGTCGATGAAATCGGGTTTCAAAACTAAACACCAGGTTTTTCGCCATATGGTCTTCATGGCGGCCTTCTATGCCGGTTCCGACGGTAAGGGATGTCTGTTTGCTGGCTACCAGCGCATTGCTGAAACTCGCACGGTAATGCCATGAGTCGGCGCTCGAACCGAAAGCCTCCGGTGCGTAGCCCACGCGAAATGCGAATCGGGTCCCGAGGAATCTATCCTCGACGATTCCGATCCGGTCGAAGTTCTCCGATTCCTCGAAATGGTCTTGGACGGTCTCGAATCCAAGATACGGATAGACGTATTTGCGATTACCGGGAACGAGCGCAATGGGGTCGATCGTCTCCGGCACCGCGGAAAATTCGTGATCGTCGTAAACAGCCCCCGCGAAATAGCGCCTGACCCAGCCGTCACGGAGTCCTGCGGACCATCCTGCAAACACCTCGTGGTGCTGATACGTGTGCTGGAACTCCGAAATGATTTCACCGCGGTCGTACAGAGGTTCCGTGAGATCGACCGCGGCGATCGATACTCCGTTGGACCTCCGGCTGTCCAATGCGAAAAACGGTTTTGCGAAGTAAAGTTGCCGGTCATAGCCATCGCTGTTTTCACCGATGCGCACGGCAAAGTTATTGCGCGTACCGCGAAAGTGCCGATCGGCGAAATCGAAGATTGCAGTATCCCGGTCGACAGTCGATTTGTATTTGAAAGACAGCAGCATGCCTCGACCGAAAAGGTTTCGTTCGCGGACGCCGAGTCCGAGCCGGTTCTGGCCGCCCTCGCGCCCGGCCGTGATGCTGGGTGTCAGGCTCCACACGTCCGCGGTCGATACCCGCAGGTCGACCAAACCGTCTTCGAGACTGACCGTTTCAATGTCGGCTTCGCGAAGGTAGACGTTCTGCCGCAACAGCCTTTCTGATTCTTCAATCAGCCGCTCGGAGTACTCGTCACCCTCGGCAATCAGCAGCTGCGACCTTATTACCTGCGGCCGCGTGACCACGTGCAGCTTGTTTGCCCAGCGGTAAAGCAGCCTGTTCTCTTCCGGGTCGTCGAGATCGAAAATATTCTGCGACTCGATAGTTATCTCGCCAATACGAACATCAAGCGCCTCGAGTTCTTCCGGCGTTGGAAGCGGGGCAACGGGGAGCTCGGCGTCCTGCGCAAATGCAATCACGCTGAGAAAAACGGCGCTGATTGCGGCGGCCGAGCGACGAAGAAAAATTGTATTCAACTTCCTCAGCTGACCAGACCGATGACGAGAAATCCCGCGGTAGCAATCGCGGCGGCAAGCAACGCGTAGGGAAGCTGCGTTCGCACGTGATCGATGTGATCGGTTGCTGATGCCATCGATGCGACGACTGTGGTGTCACTGATCGGCGATGCGTGATCGCCGAAGATCGCGCCGGACATCGCAGCGCCGAGGAACAGCGGTACCGACAGGCCCAGTGTCGCCGCGATGGGAATGGCAATTGGAATCATGATAGCGAACGTGCCCCAGCTGGAACCCACGGAAAATGCGATGAACGCCGAAGTCAGAAAGATCAGTGGCGCAAGCCAGACTGCCGGAATATTGTCGCCGACGATACTGGCCACATAGTTGCCTGTGCCCAGCAGCATAGCAACGTCGCCGAGGGCGAGCGCCAGTAACAGGATTGTCGAAATGGGCAACAACGCACCGGCTCCCTTCATGAATATTCGCATCAGCTCGCCGACTGAACTTTTGCCGCTGGCAAGAATCATGATCCACGAAGTAAGCAACGCGAAGCTGACGGACCAGAGTATCGAAACCGATCCGGATCCGTTCTTGATGCT
>Ga0224510_10000672_pt1 | contig 24959 bp, 21 predicted proteins | sample SF_May12_sed_USG_FD_170161 | JGI IMG/M metagenome (GOLD analysis project Ga0224510, IMG submission 170161) | Sediment microbial communities from San Francisco Bay, California, United States - SF_May12_sed_USGS_4_1 | ecosystem: Environmental > Aquatic > Marine > Sediment | place: USA: California... | reverse complement strand
GGACGTGTACAGCGCCCTCGTTCGTTCTCTGCCGAGAATGACGGCAAGCGTGTTCTTGCCGGTCCGGCGATCCGAATCGATGTCGCGGAGGTTGTTGGCCACGAGGATGGCCGCTGCCAGGAGTCCCATGACGGCGCCCAGAAGCCAGCTGTCGGCGGGGGCGGTTCGACCGTGGACGAAGCGAGTTCCGACGGTGGCCACCAGCCCGAAGAACAGAAAGACAGAGACTTCTCCCAACCCCCGATAGCCGTAGGGGATGGGCCCACCGACATAGGCCAGCATGGCAACGATCGAGACGATGCCGATGACGGCGACGATCCATCCGGCGATCGCGATGAGATAGACGCCGGCAGCTCCGGCGACGGCAATGGCCAGCCACACCGCCGTCCACATTTGTCGGGGAGAGATGACGCCCGCCGTGACCATTCTCGGGGGTCCCAGCCGATCGACGTCGACGCCACGCCGGGCGTCGGAGACGTCGTTGGCGAAGTTGGCGGCTATCTGGATCGCCAGTGCGCCGAAGAAGGCGGCAACGAGAGCACCCAGGCGGAATACGCCATCGCCTGCGGCCAGGCCCGAGCCGACGAGCACAGGAGCGACCGCCGCCGGGAGCGTTCGCGGCCGGGCCGCTTCGATCCAATGTTTGGAGGACACGGGCGCAAGGCTACGTCGTCCGGCGGACCGGCGTGTCGGGCCACGGCAGACGATTCAGCTGCCGGTACCTCACTGTCACCAAGAAGACGAGTCCCCACACGAGCAGCAGCGCCGTCAGCACCCGCATCGGTATCGGAGTTCCTGCCGTCGCAGGTGCCATCCCGAACACGACGACGCTGGTAGTGGTCGTGGCGGCGTACGCCGCGGGTAGCCATATGGACCTCGGTTTGATCTCTGCGGCAGCCGTGGCGCCGGTGGCGACGGCTATCGCCCAGAGAGCGACCTCGACGGGCGGTGTTCCTGCCAGCGGATTGACGCCCGCCCACGCCAGTGACGACAGCCACAGGCTCCAAGCTACGCCCGCGCACAAGCCCGTGATGAGCGGTGGCAGCGTTGGACGGAGCAGCTCGTACAGGTGCCCCCTCCAGCCGAGTTCGCCGATCAGCGTGCCGATGGTGACCACCAACGTCAGATCGAAATCGGGAACGGTTTCGATCGACCGGGATACAAGCAGGCCGGCGGCCAGCGGAGCACCGACCACGGCTACTGCCACCAACGGGTTGGGGAGCGCCCGCAACGCCTCTGGTTCAGGTCGGGAACCTGCGAATCGGACGACGATGGCGACGACACCGGGCATGGCCGGTGCCAGGTTCGTCAGTGCCGGCGTCGATGAGAGGGTCGAGACCGACAGGACGAGTACGGTGGCGCCGACCGCAAGGAGCACGAATGACGCCGATGTCATTAGCGTTGCCCGACCGATCTGAGATTTCGGTGCCATCCCGCCCTCCCTCGGGATTTGGGGCCGGTCGAGCACTCTAACCTCGGGTTCCGATGCCATTCGAGCTGTCAGTGAGCCCGGTCGACCTCCTCGCCATGTGGGGGGGTGGTATCGCCATCGCGGCCGGACTCGTCGCGTTCTGGCGGGTTGTCGGGGCGGGATTCCTGTGGACGGCCGGGGGCTCGGCGCTGCTGGCCGGTGCCGCGGCGTTTGGGGCCGGGCCGTGGGGTGCGGCAGGTGTCGTCCTCGTGGCCTGCGCGATCATCGCCGCTAAGTGGTGGCTGCCGGCCGGGGTTCTCTTTGTTCTAGGCGGTTCGGCTCTGGTTGGTTCTGCGATTGCCGGATCGACCGATCACGCCCTCGCCGCGGTCACCGGCGCGTTGGCATTGGGCGGAACCTCGTCGGAGATGTTGCTGGGCCACTGGTATCTGGTGGACCCGAAGCTCCCGAGATGGGCGTTACGCCGCCTCGATGGCGCAGGGATCGTCGGTTTGGTCGCAGACTCCGCTCTCGTCGTGACCACCGGGGTTGTGACGGGGGCTGTCGGATGGACGTACCTCGGACTCGTTCTGATGTCGATCCTGATGATGGTTGGGGTGTGGTTCTCCCTGAAGGAGCACGGCTACGAAGGGGTGATGGCGGCCACCGGCTTGTCGTACCTCTCGGTGCTCACGGCCCTGGGGACCATCGCCCTAGGCCGCTTCCTGCTGGCCTGACCCCACCGTCCACCCCGCCAACCTGCGAGAGAGGGTCAATACCACCAGGGGAACGGGGTGAAGTCCGGCGGGCGTTTCTCCAGGAAGGCGTCGCGGCCTTCTTGCGCTTCATCGGTCATGTAGCCGAGACGGGTCGCCTCGCCGGCGAAGATCTGCTGTCCCACCAGGCCGTCATCCACGAGATTGAAGGCGAATTTGAGCATCCGCTGCGCTGTCGGGGACTTGGCGAGGATCTCCCGTGCCCACTGCACCGCTTCTCGCTCCAGTTCAGCGTGTGGCACGACCGCATTGACCATGCCCATTTCGAAGGCATCCTGTGCCGAGTAGTTGCGACCGAGGAAGAAGATCTCTCGGGCCCGTTTCTGGCCGACCATTCTCGCCAGATATGCCGAGCCGTACCCGGCGTCGTAGCTAGCCACGTCGGCGTCGGTCTGTTTGAAAATCGCGTGCTCCTGGGAGGCGAGTGTCAGGTCGCAAACCACGTGGAGTGAGTGCCCTCCGCCGACAGCCCAACCGGGTACGACAGCCATCACGACCTTCGGCATGAACCTGATCAGCCGCTGGACCTCGAGGATGTGGAGTCGCCCGAGCTTGGCCGGGTCGATCCCGCCAGCCGACTCGTCCTCTGAGTACCTGTACCCGTCTTTGCCCCGAATCCGCTGATCACCCCCCGAACAGAAGGCCCACCCACCGTCTTTGGGGGAAGGACCGTTTCCGGTGAGGATCACCACTCCGACATCCGAGGTCTGGCGGGCGTGGTCGAGGGCCCTGTACAACTCGTCCACGGTGTGGGGACGGAAGGCGTTTCGGACCTCGGGTCGGTTGAAAGCGATTCGAACACAGCCCAGGTTCTTGGCGCGGTGGTACGTGATGTCGGTGAAGTCGAAGCCGTCCACCGGCTTCCATGCGGTTGGGTCGAAGATCTGGGAGACCATGACGGCACGGTAGTGCCGCGGCGGGCCCGCTCGGAGATCCCCGACGGGCAACTAGCTTGGTGGTGTGCTCGACTGGATTTCCCAAGCCGCCCGCAGCGGTCCGGACCACCCGTTCATCGTCACCCGCGATCGGTCGTGGATGACCGCCGAGGTGGAGGATCGGGTGGCGTCGATGGCGGGTGGTCTGCGAGAGGCAGGCGTCATGAGCGGCGTCACCGTTGGTTTGGTCGCCTCGAACGATGTCGACTCGGTCACCGCCATGTTCGCCATCTGGCGTGCTGGCGGTGCCGTTCAGTTGCTCGACCCCCGGTTGGCGCCTGCCGAACTGGATCACCAAACCGCCCAGGTGGGCGTGACGTTGGTGATCGGAGGCGGAGCCTCCTCGGATTCCGTCAATCTCATCGCCCCGTCGGCCTTGAGAGGAACCGGAGTGCGAGCAGGAGAGATCGATCCTGCCCGGGTGGCGTGGATCGTCTTCACCTCGGGTTCGGCGGGCCGGCCCAAGGGTGTGCGGCTGACGTTCGCCAACTTGGAGGCGTCGGCCTCCGCGTCCACCGAGCATCTGGGCCATGACAGCGACGATGTGTGGCTGTGCAACCTTCCGATCAGTCATGTGGGCGGGGCGTCGATTCTCGTTCGATCGGCGCGAGAGGCGTCGACGGTGATGCTGGAGCCCCGCTTCGATCCCCTTCAGACCGCCGCCGCGCTTCGGGCCGGGGCGGCAACGATTGCTTCCCTGGTGGCGGTGACGCTGGCCCGGACGCTCGACGTCCACCCGGGCCGGTACTCGGGGGTGAAGGCCGTCCTCGTAGGCGGCGGCCCGGTTCCCTTCGACCTCGTTGAGCGGGCCCGGGCGGCGGGTCTCCCGGTGCTCCCCACCTATGGAATGACCGAGACCGCCTCGCAGATTGCCACGGCCCGGCCGGAGGACGGAAAGGTCGTGGCGGTTCCAGGGGCGGAGATCCGTTCGGTCGACGGCCGACTGGGTGTCCGCGGCCCGATGCTCTTCGATGGGTACGTCGGCGAAGGGCGTCGCGACGCAGCCGATTGGTTCGAGACAGGGGATCTCGGGACCGTGTCCGCCGACGGGGTGATCGAGGTGCTCGGACGGGCCGACGACGTGATCGTCACCGGCGGAGAGAACGTACACCCCTCCGAGGTTGAAGCTGTGCTCGGAGAGCACCCCGGCGTCGACGCCGTCGTGGTCATGGGATATCCCGATCCTGATTGGGGTCAGAGCCTGATTGCCGTCTACGAGGGCGGCGCCGCACCAGGAGAGTTGGAGCGGCACGCTCGTTACCGGTTGGCAGGCTTCAAGATCCCTCGCCGCTGGGTCGCCACAGCCCTGCCGCGTCTGGCGGTCGGCAAGGTGGACCGCCGGGCCGCCCGGGAGATTGCCGACGGGTCGCCGTAGCCGGCGCTTTCAGACGGTCGGCCGATGTGCCGATACGACCGGATGCACGCACGATCAGTCGTAGTGGCCGTCGCCGTCTTCGCAGCCCTCCTCATACCTCAGGTTGCCGATGCATCCGGAGGTCGGTTTACGGACGACGACAACTCTGTGTTCGAGTCCGACATCGAGTGGTTGGCGGCGACAGGAATCACAAGAGGGTGTGACACCTGGTCGTTCTGTCCCGACGACCCGCTCACCCGGGCCCAGTTCGCCACTTTCATCCGGAGGGCGTTCGTCGACTTCGCTCCCGAACCGTCGGGGGAATCCACGTTCGATGACATCTCCCAGTCCGTCCATTCCTCGGACATCGAGTGGCTGGCGACCACCGGCATCACCAGAGGGTGTTCAGAAGGTCGATTCTGTCCTGATAGCCCTCTCACCAGGGGCGAGTTCGCTGCATTCATGCGCCGGACGCTGGGGAACGACATCGACGTCACGGACTCACAGTCCTTCGAGGACACCGATGGCCACGTATTCGCATCCGACGCCGGTTGGCTCGCCGGGTCTGGAATCACCCGTGGCTGTGGCGACGGATCGGACTTTTGCCCGGACGACACCCTCGCCCGGGGGCAGATGGCCGCATTCACCCGCCGCGCCTTCGATGCGCTCGGAGTCGACCCGCCGAGCTACGACGTCCCCGAGGTTCCGAACGGACTCGACGACGACTTCGAGACCGAGGTGGTGGACCTGCTGTCCGGTGACAGCGAGATCTGGCGGGTGTACAACGCCGAGGCGGCGAGCATCCTCGACATCGGCGTCACCCGTCCCGGCTCGCTCGTGATAGTCCCTCGTGAGGAACTCCACAACGGCTGGTACGCCGACCACAAGGGCCCGTACGTCTACCAGGAGGTTCGCGGCGACTTCACGATGGAGATCACGCTATCGGTCCTGTCCGCCACCAACCCCATCGCCGGTTCTCAGCCGGGTCCCGGGTACAACTCGGGAGGCATCGTCGTTCGCGACGTCTCGAGGCCGGGGGACAACTGGGTGATGTACAACATGGGGAATCAAGACGTGACTGGGTATCAGCGGGAGGTGAAGACCACCGTGAACTCATCTTCGGTGTTGAACCTCTACGCGCAGGCGGCCACTCGCCACCGCTTGATGGTGTGTCGTACGGGATCCGAGATCCACTACTTCCAAGGCTCCGCCGACGGCGACGAATGGACCGAGGAGGTGTCGTTCCACGACCGCCCCGATTTCGGAGAGACGCTCCAGGTCGGTCTCGTTGCGACCGCCTGGAGCGGTTCACCAGCTCCGTTCGTCGACGTGGAGCTGGTGGCGTTCGGAGAACCAGGTCACGCAGTTCCTTGCCCGATCACGAACTGATCAAGCGGATTCGAGCCGGAAGACCCGCTCGCTCCCATTGCACCGGCGGGTGAATAAGGCGCTTCGGAAATGGGCGGGGTGTAGGGGTTCTCGGTAGGTAACACGCTGCTGGTCATGACCGAGACGCGCCTCGACGACCGAGGAACCGAGAAGATGCTTGGACTCCTCAAGGCCGGTGACCCAAGAGGTGAGGTCAAGCCTGGCAGTCCAAGAAGCTGGTCAGGTCCATCTATCAGATCGGAGACCCCGTACTGGCGTCCGAGTTCACCGCCCAGCTTGGCCATGATCTGCAGGACTCGTCGTGTTCTTCCGAGATCAGCCAGCTGGGACGATCATCATCCGCTGGCACTCCCCAGATCACCGCCTGGCATCGAGCTCAAGTGTCGAACGGGCCCACCGAAGCGGTCAACAACCTGATCAAGCGTGTCAACCGAGTCGCCTGTGGTTCTCGACGGTTCGCCTCGCACCGAACTCGAGCGTTGCTCTACGCCGGCCGACCCAACTGGGAGTTGCTCGCCACCATCACTCCCCGCTCAAATCCGACTAGCTGTGAATCGTCAAGGGCAGGTGGTGTCTTTCGCGACCCCGGGCTCTAGATGCACATGCCATCTCGAGCCCGGGGCCGTTGTGTCGACAACTCCCGTCAGGGTGTTTGACGGTGAGGTTCAGCCGTTCGGTCCGCCGGCGGGGCCGCCTGCACTCCCGGCGGTGCGGACATCTGTGCTCCCGGTGGGAACGTACAGTGCATTCACCGCGGCATTGAAGGCGTCGCCATCAGCGGCATCGTTTGCGCCGCAGAGGGTGACGGTGTGATCGCCCGAGGTGACTTCTGCCAGACCTGATGACGCTTGGGAGAAGTCGTCCTCGTCTCCGTCGGCGTGATAGACCGTGGTGCCGGCGATCGGATTGGCCGGTATGAGGCCGGCGATGGCGCAACTCCCGTCATCGACCTCCAGCCACATTGTGTAGAACGAACCGACGGTGCCGGAGTTGCCCATCGATGCCTGGCTCGTCACCAGAAGGAAGCCATCATTCGGGACGGATATCGTGGTCTCGACGATCGGCGTACCGGTCGAGGCAAGGGCGGTGTTCCCGACTCCGGGAGCGAAGTAGTCATATCCCTGGGCGGCGGCGACCGCGGTGTAATACGCAGGATCGTTCCCGCCCAGTGTTCCGGCGTCGACCACCTGGTTCTCGGCGAGGCGGCGCATGAATGCGGCCATCTGTTCGCGGGTGACGTTGTCCGACGGGCAGAACTGCGTGTTGTCGGGTGGGTTGCATCCCTTGGTCACGCCCGCATCCGCCAGCCAGGCGATGTCGTCGTGGAAGACGTTGGAATCGGGTACGTCCGTGAATTTGTCGATGGCCCACACCGTGGCCGGGACCACAAACATGGCTGTGAGGGCGGCGACCGCCACCATCGTGCGCAACGTTCCGCGCATATAGCTCTCCCTTTTTCGCGATCGGCCCCACTCTGGAGCCGACACCCGAGATCACCCGCTCACCCAAGAATCCCTACAGAATCCCCATTGAGGCTCGCTGATGCCCAAGGCCTCCATTCCACCATACGCTCTCCGGCCGGCCGATGTCGGGGGGTCACCGAATGGATCGATGGAGGAGCATCGCGAATTGGGCTCGGGTGATGTGTCCGTCAGGACACGCCGGTCGTTGGTCGGCGGACTGCCCCCTTCAACATGCCGAGTGCACTCAATCGATCAATGGTCGATTCGACGACTGAGCTCTCGTCCTCGGAACGCAACCCGCACCGCCGGTAGTAGTCGATGGCCGCCCCGAGGGCGCGGATGGCGATCGCGGTCAGATCGATCTCGGTGAGGGTCACGTGACTCTTCTGCCGGTCTCGACGGCGAACGAGGCGGCACTGCAAGCGTGCTGTCACCTTGCGGGGGTGTCGCCCCGCAAGGCGACACCCCCGCAACATCTCACGGAGCCGCTGTCGGGATCACGATCGCAGTGAGCACGATGTCTTCGAGCACGGACGTTTCCGCGCTGTCAACGCAGAAGAGGTAGTACGTCGCCGTTGCGTTCTCGCCGAGCTGGAAGGTTCTGTGTCCAGATAGCTGGTCTCGGCTTGCTGCGGGGAGCTGCAAATAGTCGCCGTCCGCGTCATCCACCGCCGACAGCGAGCACTGCAGAACGTCGGCGTCGAAGGCATTCATCGTCGAGAACACGGTGACACTTGCCGTCTGGCCAGAGGTCGTGGACACGGTGACGGACGACACCGTCTTCCCTCCACTGTCGACCGTTGCGTCGAGGTTGACGCGATTCTCGATCACCCGCGCTTGTGACTTCTCGAGCTCGGCGATCGCAGCATCCAGCTTGGCGTCGACCTGTGCCTCGTAATACGCCGCGTCGTTCCCTTCCAGGGTTCCGGCGTCGACCACCCGGTTCTCGGCGAGGCGGCGCATGAAGGCGGCCATCTGCTCGCGGGTCACGTTGTCTGACGGGCAGAACTGCGTGTTGTCGGGCGGATTGCACCCGAGGGTGACACCTGCGTCGGCCAGCCAGGTGATGTCGTCGTGGAAGACGTTGGAATCGGGTACGTCGGTGAATCTGTCGATGGCCCACACTGTGGCCGGGACCACCAGCAGGGCTGTGAGGGCGGCGACGGCCACCATCGTGCGCAACGTTCCGCGCATATAGCTCTCCCTTTCTCGCGTTCGGCTCCATTCTGGAGCCGACACCCGAGATCACCCGCTCACCCAAAGATTCCCAACAGAATCCCCATTGAGGCTCGCTGATGTCCCGGGCCTCGATGTCACCATACGCTCCCCGGCCGGCCGGTGTCGCCCCATCAACCGACGGTGCGATGGAGGAGAGCGACCAATTGGGCCCGAGTGATCGGGTCCTCCGGACACACCCGGTCGTTCGCCGGAGGATTGCATCCCCGGACGACACCCGCCTGTGCCAGTCCGTCGATGGCCTCCTCGAACACCGAACCGTCGTCGTCGGAGAAGGCGTCTGGAGCGACAACTGGGGCTGACAGCCGATACAGAATCCCGGCGGCCTGAGCCCGGGTCAGCATGTCTTCGGGACAGACGCGGTCGTTGGTGGGAGGGTTGCAGCCCTTGAAGACTCCGATAGCGGCAAGAGCGGCGAGATCCTCTTCGAACTCGGAATCATCGTCGTCGGAGAAGGCATCGACCGGTGAGAACCCGGCGCCCACCGCCCGTCGGATCAGCGCGGCCGCCTGTCCCCGGGTCACAGCCTCGTCAGGGCAGAATTGGTCCGGTCCACATCCGGCTGTCACGCCGGTGGCCGAAGCCCACGCCACGTCTTCGAAGAAGACCGAGTGGACCACGTCGGCAAAGGCGCGGCCGACATAGGCGGTCAGGGATCGGCTCACGGTCCGCCCATCCATCCCGGTGAGGTCGACCGACGCTTGAACGACTCGGGGCTCCGCCACGGTGATCGTCACCGACAGGCCTGAGTAGGTCGCCCCATCGATGGTCCAGGTGGCATCGGCGATGGCCCCGGTCGAAGCGGAGGCGTCGAAGACGATACTGGCCGGAGCGGTTGCGAAAGTGGGCGTGCCCTGGGCGATGAGAGTGATCCGAGCGGCCTTCTCGACCGCGGCTCCGGCATCGAGGCGTCCGCCAGACACGGAGGATCCGGTGAGCGCCGGACTCGCATCGGCCGTCTTGACGAGGACGTCGACGACCTCCGCGGGATCGAGGTCGGGGCGGATTCCCCGCACCATGGCGGCCGTCGCGGCGGCCAGGGGAGCGGAGAAGCTCGTCCCCGAATCGTCCGCCCACCCACCGCCGAGCTCCGGGCCCAGTATCTCGGTCCCGGGCGCCACCAGGTCCATCTCCACCTCACCGAAGTTGGAGAACGTCGCGAGTTCGTCCGTTCGATCCGACGCCCCCACCGAAAGGATGAACGGATAGGGCCATGCCGCCGGGTAATACGGGCTCGATCCGAGGTCCGCCCCCCGGTTCCCGGCCGCCGCCACGATCACCACGCCGGCTTCCCCGGCTGCCCGGACGGCGTCTTCCAGCGGATCCAATCCCACCGGCCCTCCCCCCAGTGACAGGTTGATCACGTCCGCTCCCGCAGCCACCGCATAGCCAACGGCGTCGGCGACGCGGGACACCGCACAGCTGGTGGAACACGCCCGGAGGGCCATGATCCTCGCCCCGGGGGCCAGACCGACCGTCCCCACGCCGTTGATTGCCCCGGCGGCGACACCTGCCACCAGCGTCCCGTGTCCGGTCTCATCCTGAGGCGCTGCGTCCCCGGCCACGAAGTCCCAGCCCAGGCGATCGTCGACGAAGCCATTGCCGTCGTCGTCGACCCCGTTACCGTCCACCTCGTCGACATTGGTCCACAATCGATCGGCGAGGTCGGGATGTGATATGTCGAGGCCGGAGTCGATGACGGCGATCACGGCGTTCTCGCCTGTGGTCAGGTCCCAGGCAGCGGTGGCACCGACGTCCACCCCGGGGTTCTCGGAGTTCCGCAGGTACCACTGGGCGCCGAAGAGCGGATCGGAGGCGAACTCGAGGATCACGTCGGGCACCACATCGGTACCGAATTCCTTCTCGAGACGCTCCGCCTCGACGAACGGGTCGGCTGCCGCATTCGACGTCACCACTCGCCATCCACCGGTCACCTCCCGGACCAGGAAACGCCCGGGTGCCACGGCCACCTCTGTCTCCCCGGGCGGGACCAGGGACACACCCACGAGGAAAGCGAGGATGAGGGCCCTCACGGCAGTTCGGGTTTGCGCCGAAGCTTCTTCGTTTCCGAGCGATGGCGCTTCTCCTCGGCCCGCCGATCCTTGGACGCCCGCGTGGGTTTGGTCTTCTTGCGCCGTACGGGAGGCACCATCGCCTCGGCCAGCAGTGCGGCGAGGCGACGGCGGGCGATCGCCCGGTTCCGATACTGGCTCCGAGACTCGTCCACGACCACGATCACCTCACCGGAGACGAGCCGGTGTTCGAGGCGGTCGAGCATCCGTCGTTGGACATCGTCGGGAAACACGTCGGAGCCTCCCAGGTCGAACCGCAGCTCGACCCGAGTGTTCGAACGGTTTGCGTGCTGACCCCCGGGGCCGCCCGACGTCGAGAAGCGCCACTCGAGTTCGTCTTCGGGAATCTCGAATCGTCCGACGGTGACGGCGGCCACGTCAATCGTCGTAGTACTCGGACCCCAGGTGGGTGATCATGTCCTCACCCATCCAATGCCTGAGCGTGTTTTTCAGTTTCGTCAACTGGATGAAGATGTCGTTCTCGGCGTACAGGCCCGGGGCGGTTTGGGGGCTCTTGAAGTAGAACGAAAGCCACTCCTGAACCCCCTTCTTGCCCGCTCGAGCTGCAAGGTCCATGAGCAGCGTCAGGTCTAGCACCAGGGGAGCCGCCAGGATCGAGTCCTTGCAGAGGAAGTCGATCTTGATCTGCATCGGGTAACCCAGCCACCCGAAGATGTCGATGTTGTCCCACCCCTCCTTGTCGTCTCCCCGGGGTGGGTAGTAGTTGATGCGGACCATGTGATACAGGTCCTCGTACAGGTCGGGGTAGAGCTCGGGCTGGAGGATCTGCTCCAACACGCCCAGCTTCGAAACCTCCTTGGAACGGAAGTTCTCCGGGTCGTCGAGCACTTCGCCGTCTCGGTTGCCGAGGATGTTGGTCGAGTACCAGCCCTTGATGCCGAGCATCCGGGTCTTCAACCCGGGGGCGATGATGGTTTTCATGAGTGTCTGGCCGGTTTTGAAGTCCTTTCCGGCGATCGGGACGCTCTCGCGCTGGGCGAGTTCGACAATCGCAGGGACATCGACCGTGAAGTTGGGAGCGCCGTTGGCGAACGGAACGCCGCTCGTCAGTGCGGCATACGCGTACAGCTGGCTGGGTGCGATGTTGGGGTCGTTGGCAGCCAGGCCCTTCTCGAAGGCCTCGAGCGAGGAATGGACGTCGGTCAGCTCGTGGTAGGCCTCGGTCGATCCGCACCACACCATGACGAGTCGATCGCACTGCTCCCGGGTGCGGAATTCGGCGATGTTCTCGACGAGGGACTCCACGGCTGCCAGGTGCGAGGCACCATCCAGGGTGTTGTCGGTGTCGTCGAGGCGGCTCACCCACTTGGGCGAGAAGACGGCGGGCATCGGTGTGATGGAGCGCAGTTCCTCGCCGACGGCCTCGAGGTGTTCGGGTCGGAGGACGCCCGCTCGCATCGCCGCTGCATAGGCGTCGTCGGAGTATGGATCCCATCCGCCGAAGGCGAGTTGGTCGAGAGACGCCAGCGGCGCGAAATCCCGAATCAGCGGGTTGTTGTCGTCGGTGCGTTTGCCGAGGCGGATGTGGCCGAGCTGGGTGAGGGACCCGATCGGCTGGGCGAACCCCGCCCGTGCCGCCAGCACTCCCGCATAGAAGGTGGTGGCAACCGCTCCCATACCCGGGGTCAGAACCCCGAGCCGGCCGGAGGCGGGGGCGATGTCGATCGCTGTCATTATCTCCTCGGTTCGATGGGGCGAGGTTAGATCCCGCGCTGCGTCTGTAGGATCGACTGCGTGGATTCGGAGACCGAAATCGTTCCAGGGGTCGACTTTGCGCTGCTCGCCGATGCCGTGCAGGTGTTGCAAGGGAAGCTGTACGTCCTCGGTGGCGGGTGGAACACCCTCTTCGTTGCGGACTTCCCGGCCCGGCACCCTTCGCTGGGCGTGGGGCTGCGTGTGAGGGTCCCTTGGAGCTGGACCGATCGTCCGCTGAAGATCGGCCTCGATCTCCAGGACGAGGACGGCGCCCGCGTACTCCCTGGTCCACCGATCGCCCAGGGTGTCAAGGTCAGCCGCCCCAAGGGCGTCCCAGACGGGAGCGATGTCGTTCTGGCGCGGTCGTTCACCTTCAACAACCTCGTGTTCCCGAAACCCGGCGGCTATTCGTTCGTGATCTCGCTCGACGACGAAACCGCAGACCGGCTTCGCTTCACGGTCCTGAAGCGACCGACGTGAACCCTGTGGACCTCCCGATGTTTCCTCTCGGGTCGGTCGTCATGCCTTACACGGCGGTACCGCTGCGAGTCTTCGAGCCCCGCTATCAACTGATGCTCGACGACGTGGTGTCCACGGACTCACGATTCGGCACGACGCTGATCGAACGTGGATTCGAGGTCGGAGGTGGTGATAGCCGATTCGGTGTCGGAACCCTGGTCGAGGTGGTCGAAGTCGCCGAGTTGGATGGCGGCCACCGGGCGGTGGTGGTGGCGGGGATCGGCCGGGTCGAGGTCCGCGAGTGGTTGTCGGACGACCCATACCCGCGGGCGTCGGTGGTCGAGCTGCCGATCGTGGGCGAACCCGAGGCAGACGCACTCGGGAAGCTGAGGCTTCTTCTGGAACGGTTCGCGGCGCTGTCCTCCGAGTTGGGAATCGACGGCCTGGGCACCGCCAACCTCGACGTGTCGGCCGATTCACGAGTAGCCGCCTATCAACTCACTGCGCTGTGCCCGTTCAGCCAGCTTGATCGCATGAAGCTGCTCTCTGAACCGCGCGCCGAAGACATGGTCGAGTCCGCCATCGAACTGTTGGCTTCGCATGTCGAGATCGTCAGGTCGCGCCTGGAACACCCATGATCCGGCTGCGTCCGTGGCACCCGGAAGAGGCCTCTGCCTACCACGACATGCGAGACGACGTCATCTTTTCCTGGACCACCGAGGAGGCGCTCGGCCTCGCCGCCGTGAGAGCCTCGATCTCCGATGACCCTACGTTGCGTGCGATCGAGGAGGACTCGGTGCCGGTGGGTGCGCTTCGCTTGACTGCCGGGCCGTGCCCGGAGATCTCGTTCTGGTTGCGGGCGTCGGCCCGAGGGCGTGGGTTGGGTGGGGAAGCCGTTCGGATCGCCCTTGCGGACGCCTTCGCCGGGGACGGTGTGCGATTCGTGGAGGCGCGAGTCCACCCGGACAACGCAGCTTCGGCGGCACTGCTCGCCGGGCTCGGCTTCCGGCACGCGGGCACGACTTCAGCGCCACGCGCCTGTTCGATATCCGAGGTGGATCTGTTTCGTCGTCATCGAATCGATGCATGGATCTTCGATCTCGGAGGGGTGGTGCTCGATTCTCCGCTGGAGGTCATGCGGGCTGTCGAGGTGGAGTCCGGGCTACCGGCGGGATCCATCGGTGCTGTCGTGCAGGCGGGCGGTGATTCGAGCCCGTGGGCGATGCTGGAACGGGGAGACATCTCGCGGTCCCGGTTCTGCGAGACGTTTGGGTCGGTTCTGGCCGACCGTGATCTGGTGGTGGACGTCGCCGACCTGCTCCACCGAATGGAAACCTCCATCACGGTTCGGCACCGCGTCGTGGAGTTGATCCGGACGTTGCGCCGGCGCAACTTCCGGGTGGCGGCGCTCACCAACAACTGGGAACCCTTCGATCAGAACGGCCTCGCTGCCGAGTTCGATGTATTCGTCGAATCGATTCGGGAGGGAGTGCGCAAGCCGGAACCCGAGATCTACCGCCGGTGCCTCGATCGGTTGGGTGTCGACGCACGGCACGTGGCGATGGTCGACGACCTCGGACCCAACCTGAAGTCCGCTCGGGAGCTGGGGATGTTGACCGTCAAGGCGATGTCGGAGTCCCAGGTCTTGGATTCGGTGGCCAGGATCTCCTTGGTGCCGCCTCAAGGCTGAACGCCGCTCGGCCGATGTAACAGTGCCGGCCGCTGACCAGCCAGGGACGACGTCGCAGACGTCGATCGGGGATGCGCGCTCGGTGGGGTCGCCGGGGGCCGCGTGTCCCCGGCGATTCCATATCGGGTCACTTCTCGGGGGCCAGGGACTGACCGTGCTTTGCTTCCGAGCCGAAATCAGGTAGCTTCTTGCAGGCTCTGGGAGTCGCCTCCCGAACACCCCACACCCTCCAGGAGGTGGACGCGTGCCGCCACGACAGTCCTACCCGCTCGCTCGAATACGCATCCTGACATCCGCGGTCGCGCTCGCGATGGCATTCGCCATCGCCTCACCCGCACACGCAAGCACGGACGACTTCGAGATCGTTTTTCCACATGACCCGGTTGTCACGAACTTCACCTCGAGCTGGGGCGACTCACGTTCGGGAGGCCGGAGCCACCGAGGCACGGACTTGATGGCCCCGAAGCTGACCCCCGTGTACGCCATCGCCGATGGCATCGTCACCGTCGTCCGCGATGGTGACCGGTCGGGTCGGTGGGTGGCGATCGATCACGAGAATGGTTGGGAGAGCTGGTACATGCATCTCAACAACGACCATCCGGGCACCGACGATGGGAAGGCCGATTGGTCGTTGACAGTGGCATCGGGCATCGCCGAAGGCGAACGCGTGGTCGCCGGCGAACTCATCGCCTGGGTGGGAGACTCCGGCAACGCAGAGCCCTCCAGTCCTCATACGCACTTCGAGTTGCATCGCAACGGCAAGGCCGTGGACCCCTACCTCCACCTCAGGGCCGCGTACGAACTGGCCCTCGAGTCGGTGATCTCGGAATTGCTGCCGGCCGTCGCCGACCTCGTCACCGAGTTGGGATCGTCTGGGCTGCGTCCAGATCGACCACTTGGTTGACCAGGGACTCGATTGGCAGCGAGCCGTCGACCACGACATCTTCGGCACACCGTGATCGTGGTGGATCGTCGACGTCGACCCAGATGACCCGTCTGACTCCGGCTGCGGCAACGGCCTCTATCCAACTGGACAGCACTTCAGCGCGGTCGCGAGCGAACGACCGTTCCCGGTCGTCGGTGGCGGCGGTCGTGCACAGGACCGCTGTGAACGCCGCCAGCGACGCACCCTCGATGTGAGACGCGTCGGAGACATCCCCCGTCGCAGCCTTCGCGCCGAGGGCCCGAAGCCTTTCTGCGGCCCCAGGATCGGAGACGAACACGCGGACTTCCCGCTCTGGGGAGGTCATGCGCTGGGCGATCGCATTGCCTTCTGCGGTATCGGCACCCACGATGATCACGGGCATCGGGAGGAGCGTAACCCGGAGGACCGTGTTCGGCACTGGGGTAGAGTTGGGTGCTCACTTCCGCGAGCATGAGAGAGGCCCGCATTGAGCGACATTCGGGATTTCCCGCTGTATGACCCTGCGTACGAGCACGACGCGTGCGGTGTGGGGTTCATCGTGGCCCGGGACTACCAGCCGACCTACCGGCTGACCCGACTCGCGGTCGAGTGCCTCCAGCGCCTCGACCATCGCGGAGCCAAGGCTGCCGATGGAACCGGCGACGGAGCCGGCCTCCTCACTCAGATTCCCTACCGCCTGCTGGCGAGGGACCTCAGGGCCCAGGGAGTGACGCCGCCGGCCCCCGGCCGCCTTGGCGTCCTGATGACGTTCCTGCCGCGCTCGCACACCGACAGAGCCCGCGGTGTGGTCGCCAACGCCCTCGTCGACGAAGGATTCGAGTTCCTCGGCTGGCGCAGGGTTCCCATCGACCCGGGACTGCTGTCCAAGAGGGCGCTCGAGTCGCTCCCTGTGATCGAACAGGCGCTGGTGCGTCCGTGCGATGATCTGGACGGCGAAGCGATCGAGCGCTCGCTCCTCCTCGCCCGGAAGCGGGCCGAACGCGCATCCGGCGAGTTCGAACACTTCTCGATTCCGTCGTCGTCGGCGCGGACCGTCGTTTACAAGGGTCTGTTCACAGCGGCGAACATCGCCGACTTCTTCTGGGACCTGGGTGATCCGGACTACGAGACGGCGTTTGCGATCTTCCACCAGCGGTATTCGACGAACACGTTCCCGTCGTGGGAGATCGCCCAGCCGTTTCGCTCGATCGCGCACAACGGTGAGATCAACACGATTCGGTCGAACCGGGTGTGGATGGAGGCCCGCGAGCGGCAGGGTGCGTCCACGTTGTGGGGCGACCGACTCGCCGACCTCTCGCCTTGGCTGCCATCCGGACAGTCGGACTCGGGAAGTCTCGACAACGTGTACGAATTGCTGCTCCGCTCGGGTCGGGGTGTCGATCACGTCAAGGAGATGCTCATCCCAGCCGCCTGGGAGAACGTCGTGGACCTCGACCCTGAACTGCGGGCTTTCTACGAATACCACGCGTTCTTTGGCGAGCCGTGGGACGGGCCGGCGGCGATCGCCGCCACAGACGGCATCTCGCTCATCATGGGCCTCGACAGAAATGGGCTGCGACCTGCGCGCTACACGGTCACGCCATCGGTGCTGCTCGTTGCGTCGGAGGCCGGCGTCTGCCCAGAGGAGGAAGCACAGGCTCTGACCACCGGTCAGCTCGGACCGGGCGAGATCCTCATGTTCGACGCGGGAACCCGCGCGATCAGATTCACGGATCGGGTGAAGGCGGACCTCGCACACGGAGCCCCTTACGGTGAGTGGATCTCGACCGAGACCCTCTACGTGCAGGATCCGTTCGACCGAACCGGCGCCGAAGGGTGGGATCCGGACAAGCTGAGCCGTGTGTTCGGATACACGGCCGAGGAGCGAAGGCTCGTCCTGGCGGAGATGGCCGAAGGGAAGACGCCCACAGGCTCGATGGGCAACGACACTCCATTGGCTGCCCTGGCCGGCGAGCCCCGACGGCTGACGCAATATTTTCAGCAGGCGTTCGCCCAGGTGACGAACCCGCCGATGGACCCGATCCGCGAGCACATGGTGATGTCGCTGCGCACCTACATGGGCCGGCGTGGATCGATGTTGGAGGAGACCCCACAGATCGCCCACCTCGTGGAGCTGGCGTCTCCGATCTTGTCGCATACCGAGCTCATGCGGATCGTCGACGCCCCCAGGTATCGAGCCCACTGGATCGCCGCCGTCTGGAAGGCAGCCGATGGACCCGGTGGTGTTCGCGAACGCCTCGACGAGATCTGTCGGGAGGCGGCCGAGGCGGTGGCGCAGGGTTCGCAGATCATCGTTCTCTCGGATTGGGAGACGGACGGCACGCTCGCACCCATCCCAATGATGCTGGCGGTCGGTGCGGTGCACCATCACTTGATCGATGCCGGAATAAGGATGCGGGCTTCGATCGTGGCCGTGTCGGGAGAGACCCGGGATTCCCATGACCTCGCCTGCCTCATCGGAGTGGGCGCCTCCGCCGTGAACCCCTACCTCGCGATCGAGACGGTGCGTCAGCTCGCAGAATCCGACGACCTCCACGTGGACCCCGTCGTGGCCCAGGAGAACTACCGGTCGGCCCTCCAGTCGGGATTGCTCAAGGTGATGTCGAAGATGGGTATCTGTACCGTATCGGCCTATCGGGGGAGCGAGCTGTTCGAGGGGATCGGGTTGAATCCCGAGATCATCGACCTGGCCTTCCGCAACACACCGGTCAGGATTTCGGGCCGCTCCCTCGAAGACATCGCATCCCGGGTCCTGTCGCTTCACGCCGGGTACGAGTCGGGCGAGGAGTCCGTCGGCGGGTTCTACAAGCAGCGTCGCGGGGGTTCGTTCCACATCACGAGCCCGGCTGTGGTGCTGGCCGTCCAGAAGGCCGTACGGTCCGGCGAGTACGCCGACTGGCAACAGTATGTGGAGAAGATCGAGGAGCGGGATCCTTCTCAGATCCGGGATCTCCTCCGATTCGTGGAACGCCGTCCTGTGCCGCTCGACGAGGTGGAGCCCGCCGATCGAATCATGCGCCGGTTCGTGACTGCTGCCATGTCCCACGGTGCCGTGTCGAAAGAGACCCACGAGGCGCTCGCCGAGGCGATGAATCAGATCGGGGCGATGTCGAACTCTGGTGAGGGTGGTGAGGATGCCGAACGATTCGACACGCCTCGCAACTCGGCCATCAAACAGGTCGCCTCGGGTCGTTTTGGAGTGACGCCGGGCTACCTGGCGTCCGCCGAGGAACTCCAGATCAAGATGGCCCAGGGTTCCAAGCCCGGGGAGGGCGGCCAGATCCCCGGGTTCAAGGTGACCGAGGAGATAGCCCGCCTCCGACACACCGAGCCCGGAGTCAGCCTCATCTCTCCGCCGCCGCATCACGACATCTACTCCATCGAAGATCTCGCACAACTGATCTACGACCTGAAGGCCTTCAAGTCGACCGCCCGGGTGTCGGTGAAGCTGGTCTCCGAGCCAGGCGTCGGCACCGTCGCCGTCGGAGTCGCCAAGGCGCGGGCAGATGCGATTCTCATCTCCGGGGCCGATGGCGGCACGGGCGCCTCGCCGCTCGAGTCGGTGAAACACGCCGGGTCGCCGTGGGAGATCGGGCTCGCCGAGGCGCATCAGACGCTGGTCGCCAACGGCCTCCGTTCGGTGGTGGCCCTCGAGACCGACGGTGGGCTCCGAACGGGACGCGACGTCGTGATTGCTGCTCTGCTGGGTGCAGAGCGGTTCGGATGGGGGACGCTTCCGCTCATCGCCCTGGGATGCAAGATGGTGCGGCAGTGCCACCTGAACACTTGTCCGGTGGGGATCGCCACCCAGCGCGAGGACCTCCGGGCCAAATTCACGGGTGCCGCCGAGCAGGTCGTAGCCCTGCTCAGGCTGATCGCCGAGGAGGTTCGCCACCACCTTGCCGCGCTGGGGGCGAAGACTCTGGGCGAGATCATCGGGCGGGCCGACCTACTGGAGGCAATCGACCATCCCGTCGCCGCGGGCCTGGCGCCACTGTTGGTTCGGGCGGAAGGTCGGCTCCGGCACCCCGGGTTCCGGAAGATGGAGCTCTCGACATTGTCGGACAGGCTCGTCACCGAGTTGTTCGAATCGATCGAGCAGGGGAAGCCGGCCTCGGTCTCGTATCCGATCTCGAACGTCGATCGAACCATCGGTGCCCGGGTTTCGGGCGAGATCGCCGCTCGATATGGCGACACAGGGTTGGAGGACGGCACGATCGACATCCGTCTTTCCGGTATCGCCGGTCAGAGCTTCGGTGCGTTCTTGTCCCGCGGCGTCACGTTGCGGCTGAACGGGACCGCCAACGACTACGTGGGGAAGGGGATGGGCGGCGGACGGCTGGTGGTCGTTCCGCGCCGTGGAGACGGTTCCGGCGTGCCTCAGGCAGGCGGAAATGCCTGTCTCTACGGGGCCACCGGAGGTCGGGCGTTCATCGCAGGCGCCGTCGGGCAGCGCTTTGCGGTACGCAACTCGGGAGGAACCGCGGTGGTCGAGGGCGTCTCCGATCATGCCTGCGAATACATGACGGGTGGCGTCATCGTGATCCTGGGACCGGTCGGTCGCAACGTCGCCGCCGGGATGACGGGTGGCGTCGCCTACATCTGGGATCCAAACGTGACGCTGGGCCGGTACCTGGCGGAGACGTCGCCTTCTATGCGACGCCCGCTGGATGCGGAAGCAACCGAGATCCGGGCCCTCGTCGAAGAACACGTCCAGGAGACCGACAGCCTGGTGGCGGCCCAGCTCCTGGAGATGTGGGAACGTCAGGTCGATCGGTTCTGGGTTCTCCGGGCCGGATCCCACCTTCAGGTCCCGGTGTTGGCGTCGACGGCCCGCCAGTCCTGAGTTCCGGTTTCGCCGTCAGGTCTATACACTACGGCGGTAGTGGAAATCGGATTCTGGAAGGAACCACCCGATGGCGACAGTTGACATCGATCTCGGTGCCTACAAGCTCGGCTGGCACGACTCGGAGGATGATTACGTCTTCAAGCCCCAAAAGGGATTGGACGAGGAGATCATCCGGGAGATGTCGCGCATCAAAGGGGAACCCGACTGGATGCTCGACTTCCGTCTCAAGGCGTACAAGCGCTTCCTCGCCAAGCCGATCCCGTCGTGGGGTGGCGGTGGTGCGCTCGACGAGATCGATTTCGACGACATCTACTACTACGTCAAGCCGACCGACGCCCAGGCCAAAGACTGGGACATGGTTCCTGAGTCCATCAAACAGACCTACGAGAAGCTGGGCATCCCCGAAGCAGAGCGCAAGTATCTCGCCGGGGTAACCGCTCAATACGAGTCGGAGGTCGTGTACCACCGCAACCGAGAGGACCTAGAGGAACTCGGTGTGTTGTTCTGCGATATGGACACGGCGGTGAGGGAATATCCCGAGATCGTGCAGGAGTACTTCGGCACGATCATCCCCCCCAACGACAACAAGTTCGCGGCCCTCAATTCGGCCGTGTGGTCGGGCGGTTCGTTCATCTACGTGCCGCCGGGGGTCAAGGTCGACCAGCCTTTGCAGGCGTACTTCCGGATCAACTCGGAGAACATGGGTCAGTTCGAGAGGACCCTCATCATCATCGATGAGGACGCGTACTGCCACTACGTGGAGGGGTGTTCGGCGCCCATCTATTCCACCGATTCGCTGCACTCCGCGGTGGTGGAGATCGTGGTGAAGGCCGGCGGACGCTGCCGGTACAGCACGATCCAGAACTGGTCGAACAACGTGTACAACCTCGTCACCAAGCGTGCCGTGGCGTATGCGAACGCCACGATGGAGTGGATCGACGGAAACCTCGGTTCGAAGCTGACGATGAAGTACCCGGCGGTGTGGCTGATGGAGCCGGGCGCGCACGGGGAGGTCTTGTCGATCGCGTTCGCCGGAGAGGGCCAGCATCAGGACGCCGGCGCCAAGATGGTCCACGTAGCCCCGGGTACCACCTCGACCATCATCTCGAAATCCATCTCGAAAGGCGGCGGGCGAGCAGGGTATCGAGGTCTCGTGCGGGTCGAGCCGGGTGCGTCCAATGCCAAGAGTTTCGTTCGGTGCGACGCCTTGATCCTCGACGATCAGAGTCGATCGGATACGTATCCGTACATGGAAATCGAGGAGAACGACGCCGAGATCGGCCATGAAGCAACGGTGTCCAAGGTGGGAGAGGAACAGCTCTTCTATCTCATGAGCCGTGGACTCACCGAGGAGCAAGCCACCTCGCTGATCGTTGCCGGTTTCATCGAACCAATCGTCAAAGAACTCCCGATGGAGTACGCGGTGGAGATGAACAGGCTCATCGAGTTGAACATGGCCGAATCCGGAGCCATCGGATAACGACGGGACCCCGCCTTGTTGGACCCGTCATCGGGTCTGCAGCTCGATGGTTGGACAGTGACCGGGTCTATGGGTCATCGGGCGACTGGTGACTCGGGTCAGCTGCGGCGCCAGCGCTGGTTCTTCCTGCCCGATCCGCTCGACTTCGTGACGACGTAGCCGAGGAAGGCTCCGCCGATCGCCGCCCAGGCGTAGGAGAATCCGGCTCCCGCATCCATGAGGACGCTGTCCGAGAAGGGATCGATGCCGGCGATGTTGACGATCGCCGAAAGCGAGAGCCCGCCCAGGGCACCCATGAGCAGGGATCCGAAGAGAGATGCGCGGAGACTCCCGATCAGACCGCCGACGATACCGGCGATACCGGCGATGGCGGCGACCTTCAGAATCGCTGAGACCATGTCAGGAGGGAAGTCCATCAGGGGTCAGAATCTACCCGAGATCGCGGCTCAGAGAAGTGATTCCAGGTCGAGGCCGCACGACGGATGGCGGAGCTTGGCAAGGGCGCGCGCTTCGATCTGACGGACTCTCTCCCGCGTGATCCCGAGGTGTTTGCCGACGGCAGACAGCGTCCAAGGGTCATCGCCGTCGATCCCGAATCTGAGCGTGATCACCGTCCGGTCGGGTTCGTCGAGATGAGTGACAGCCTCGTCGACCTGGGTCTTGCGCATCGTCTCGGCTGCGGCGACAAAGGGGTCTCGTGTCCTGAGATCGATGACGAACTCATGGAGCTCGGAGTCGCCGTCCTCGCCGACCGGGCGATCGAGGGACACCGTGTCCGTCGGGGCGTCGAGAGCGACGGCCACCCGTTCAGGTGTGAGCCCCGATATCTCGCAGATCTCCTCTACCGTCGGTGGGCGATGGAGCTCTTCGGCGAGCAGTTGGACGCTGTCCTGGACGGTCCGGACGACATCGACCATGTGCACGGGTAGGCGGATTGTTCGTGCAGAGTTGCCGAGGCCGCGGGTGATCGCCTGACGGATCCACCACGTCGCGTACGTCGAGAATTTGAAGCCTTTGCGCCAGTCGAACTTCTCGACGGCCCGAATCAGGCCCATGTTTCCCTCTTGGATGAGGTCGAGCAGGTCGAGGCCGCGTCCGGTGTACCGCTTGGCGATCGAGATCACGAGCCGGAGGTTCGCCCGGATGAACATCATCTTTGCCTCGTAGCCGGCGTCGACGTGCTGTTCGAGTTCGCTCCGTCGGATCGCTGTGAGATCGTGCTCCGTTTCGAGGACGATCTCGGCTCTGCGTCCATCTTCGATGGCCCGAGCGAGTGCAACCTCATCCTCAGCCGTGAGGAGAACGTGAGACGAAACCTCGTCGAGGTACAGCCCGATGGTGTCAGCCACCGAGGCCCCCGAGCGCCGGCGCTTGTGCATTGAAACCCCCAATTTCTGGGGCAACGTTAATCAGCCAAAGCCTTCCAGGAAAGAGAAATCTGTGGACAAAACTGTGGAAATGTCGCGACCCGGTCAGCGGGCGGCCAAGAGTGCGTCTCCCAGCACCGAGTCGAACATGTCCGGCGTCAGCCGTCCGGTGAAGGTGTTCTGCTGGCTCGGGTGGTAGCACCCGAACATCTCGGGGCCGGTTTCGAAACGGGTTCGGACGCCATGACCGAACTTGGCCGGTTGAACCGGAGGCCCCCAGCCGAGCTGAGCTCCCATCCTCACGACCCGGCCGAAGGCGAGACCGCCGAGTGCCACGATCACGCGTGGGCCTCGGTCGAGCTCGGCGGCGAGCCAGCGCCCGCAGGTGTCCTGTTCGATGGCGGTGGGCTTGTTGGCGGGTGGAGCACATTTGACGGCTGACGTGATGTACACCCCGGTCAACTCGAGGCCGTCGTCGAAGTCGATCGAGGTGGGTTGGTTCGCCATACCCAGCCGGTGGAGCGAACTGAAGAGAAAGTCGCCCGACCGGTCGCCTGTGAACATCCGACCGGTCCGGTTGGCGCCGTGGGCGGCCGGTGCCAATCCCACGAGGAACAGAGGAGCGTCCGGATCGCCGAGCCCGGGGACGGGCCTGCCCCAGTAGTCCTGATCGGCGAAAGCCGCTCGTTTTGCCGAAGCCACCGATTCCCGCCAGTGAACGAGCCGGGGGCAGGCTCGGCAGTCGATCAGATCTCTGACCTCGAACACCCCGCCAGCCTAGGCGGACGGGATTTCCACTACCGCCATAGTGCGAATTACGATTCGGAGCGTTCACGTATCGGAGTCTTGTGCGCCCCCTCACCATCGACACCATCGAACAGCTGATCGCAACGTCCGGCCATGACGCCGGCGAACGCCGCGCTTCGTTCGAGACGTACGCCGCCACCCCCATGCCCACATCCAAGGACGAGGCTTGGCGGTATGTCGATCTCGACATCGACCTCGCCGACCTGTCGCTCCCCGAGGGTCCCGGTTCGGCTCTGCCGGCGGATGATTTCGTCGGGGCTGTCACCGACGCCGCAGGACGAGCGATGGTCATCGATGGATTCGTGACCAGCGTGGAGATGGATGGCGGGGCCGCACTCGAGGCACGTCTCGACGCCGTCGACCTGGTGGCGACCAGCGACAAGTTCGCGGCAGCCCACAGGGCTTTCGCCGGCGAATCCGTTGTGTTGACCGTACCGAAGGGTGTGACGCTCGAGCGTCCGGTTCTCATCGACGTGCAGGCCACCCAACCCGGAACCGTCTCGTTCCCTTCGATCGTCGTCCGCCTGGAGGAGAACGCCGAAGCGTCGGTCCTTGTGCTCTTGCGCGGCGCTGACGGTCCGATCGTCCAGGTTCCCCACATCTCGCTCGATGCGGGGCCCGCCGCTCGACTGCGATTCACTACCGCTCAGGTGATGGGACCGCTGGCGACCAACGTGACACAACAGCACGTGCAGATCGACCGTGACGCATCCGTCAAACTCGGGGAAGTCGGTTTGGGTAGCTCTTACGCCCGGCTCGACCTAGACGTCGACCTGGTGGGTACGGGGGCCTCGACCGACGTGGTCGGGCTCTACTTCGGGGAGAACGAACAAGTTCTCGACTATCGGCTGGTCATGAATCACATCGGCAAGAACACTTCGAGCGAGGTCTATCTCAAAGGCGCGGTCGAGGATCAAGCGCAATCTGTCTTCACGGGGCTGCTTCGCATCGAAAATGACGCGACCCGATCCTCGGCGTTCGAGACCAACCGCAACCTGGTGCTCTCGCCGGGTGCCCGTGCGAACTCGGT
>Ga0224510_10000670_pt1 | contig 25031 bp, 20 predicted proteins | sample SF_May12_sed_USG_FD_170161 | JGI IMG/M metagenome (GOLD analysis project Ga0224510, IMG submission 170161) | Sediment microbial communities from San Francisco Bay, California, United States - SF_May12_sed_USGS_4_1 | ecosystem: Environmental > Aquatic > Marine > Sediment | place: USA: California... | reverse complement strand
CAGGGGATGGGCTGAGCATCGAGACCATCACTCCGACACAGCTCGTAATAGCGAGGACACAAGACCAGATTGTGCGCACCATGATTCCAAACTCTTTCTGTGTTGTGACACGACGAAGTCCGTCCGTCAGAACTCGCCGCGAGACACGGTTGTTTAGAGAAACACCTGCCTATGGCAGGCGCTATGCGAGAAGAGGAGGAGGCCCGCGAAAGAAATAGGAGACTGCAATAGGAAGTCGAATTGGACTACTGTGAACAACGACCGTTTGCTCGACCAGTTGAAGCGTAGAACTCAACAAGACCGACGTGGATTCAACGTCCTGTCCGGCCGCACAGAGCCAGGCACAGATTCCGGTCGAGTGAGTCCCTGCCTGATGGTCCGCATGGTGCTCGGCATGGCTCACGCTGGGAGCGGCCATTGCCCCGTTCACCAGCACAAGACACACGAGCATCAACCAGACGAACCAGGATTGTTTCAATCTTGCCAACATACTGCGTCGATTACTTGAGCGATGCCGCCTTCATCGGTTCCGGTTTTTGGATTCGTGCCACCGTGTCGAGAATCACCTGCTCGGTCAACAGTCCACCCTTGATGTATTCTTGCACGACACCTTTTTCATCAATGAACACACTGACCGGTAAGCCGAAGACGCCGAACTGGTTGGCGACCTTGTTGTCTCGGTCCATGAGCACAGGGAACGTGTGGCCATGCTGCTTAATGTGTTCACGCACTTTGGCTTCGTCTTCCAGTTCGTTGACCGCCAACACCACAAATCCTTTGTCACGCAACTTGTCGTACATCGTTTGCATCGCCGGCATTTCCGTCGTGCAGGGTTTGCACCAAGTGGCCCAGAAATTCAGCAAGACAACCTTGCCACGATATTGACCGAGGCTCTGTTGTTTCCCTTCCAGATCGACCAATCGAAAATCTTCAGCCGCTGTGCCGACTGCCGGCACCCGCGAGCCCATGCTGAAACCATCAATCGGCACAAGCCCTAGAGACATGACCAGAAGCCCCATTGTTAGAATAGACGACTGTTTCACAACATCCTCCCTAACCGAACGTTCACGACGGATTCAAGACCTGAAAAACTTTCGTCACGCCGAAGACGTAGCTTACGCCTTGTGCCAGATTTCCATTGAAATCCCGGTACACTGGGACCTGCGCATAGAAGTAGAGCGAAGTATTATCGGTGAGCGGCGTCTTGACGTTCAACGTTGTTTGAATCAAATCCCCCAGACTGACTTGAAATCCTGGCGTATAGGCAAAATAAGTAGAACCAGTTGTCGGAACGGATCGGCTCCTAATGTTCTCATCCAGGACAATCACCTCGTCGGGAAACGTTGGATCACTTGGTGTCTGCGATCGAGCAAGCGACCCCCGATAATGATCCCGCATCATGTAACGAAAGTTGAACTGATTGGTCAGCACAAGCCATGGGACCGTCACCAGATTGGCTCCGAGTGAAAAATCAAATTGATCCCCGAATTGGTATCCAAAGTTGTTCCGAAACGTGTGCCGGTAACTGCCGGACGTGAACTGGTTCAACCGATGAGGGATCAACTCATAAGCCTGATAGAACGACGCCTGCACACCGACCTGGCCACGCCCAACCTGAGCGGTCGGCTCCATCGTTTCAGCTCCTTCTAGCCCGGCAGTCGTTTGATTATGATCGCCCGTGGGAACATAGACACCAACTCCCGTCACCAGGAGACTCCTCAGTGACGGCAAGATGTTGTATTTTGCGTTAATGAAGACATCACCGAAGCCGTTATCGGAAAACCTGGTCTCCTCACCGGCCCCTCCGTTCACTTCGCCTAACCCATCAAAGTGACGGTGTTTAATCTTCTTATAGGGGATGGCGACTTCGATGCCAAACCGATCGGTCACCCCATAGTTGAGATCAAGCGTATACATTTGTGTAATGGTGCGGATCTCTCTGTGATGCCCCAAAATGAGTTGCCGGTTATCGAGGTCGACGGCAGGAATCACCCCGTCGGTCCCACTGAGCAGTGTCCCTTGTGGTGTGTAGTTGTAAAAGGCGTTCACTGTGAGGAGCCCCTTGGGCGATACCTGTTGTTGGGACCCGATCACCACAAAACATGTTACGGACCCACAGGACGCCTCCGCAGTCCGCAGAGTGATAACCGTGCCTGAGAGTGCCAATGCGAGAAAGACCGATATAATGAGCTGAGATGATTTCCGTCCCATGATGCTATAGGATCTGTATCTCTCCATGAACGCCGTTACTTGCCCATCAGATCAGAGTCCCTCATCAATAGGATGACCTGATTGGACAAAATCACACCCTACCTCTGTGAGGGCGTGGTGCGGACTATAGAGAGTACGAAGGGGGACCACGGCTGGAGTAACTGCGAGCACATTGAGAGATTGTATCCGCTGAGTCAAAAATCTGAAGAAGCGCAACGGGGCTAAGTTCGGCTCGGAGCAATACCACCTGACTATCGAGCACCGTCCCGGCCGCACACATCCAAGAACAGAGCAATGTCCCATGTGTGGCCGTTTGGTGCTGAGCATGGTGCCCGGCATGTTCAGCGGCCTGCGCCTGGGCCAACCCGCCGATAGCGAGAACACAAAGTACAAGAGATATTGAAAGGAACTTTCTGAACGTCTGGCTCATGTGCGAACGCACTTCTCAACAGGGCTGTTCAGACCTATACCATGCCTACTTATGCTACAGATGCAACAAGTCTCGCATACTAGGCGACGGAAACAACCCCTGTCAAGCAACCAGAAATGCTGCCGGAGGATCAGGTAGGATTCACCGAAAAGATGCTGTATACTGCCGCGCTTGTGTAAGGTACCGACACCCAGGATCATCAAGAACGACTTTATCTCACTACATACTTATCTACTTCATCTACTTCTATGGTTACGCAAGTACTCAATCTGATCTTCGGCAGCAAAAACGAACGTGAAATCAAGGCTCTGCGGCCGATCGTGACGCAGATCAATGGACTGGAGGCCGGGCTCACTCCCCTCTCCGACCAGGCTCTCGCCGACAAGACACAGGACTTCAAGAAGCGACTTGAAGCAGGCCAGACGCTCGATGACATTTTGCCCGAAGCGTTTGCCGTGTGCCGGGAGATGTCACGCCGCAAGCTCAACATGCGCCATTTCGACGTGCAGCTGATCGGCGGCATGATCCTCCATCGGGGGCGTATCGCCGAGATGAAAACCGGTGAAGGCAAAACCCTGGTGGCAACCTTGCCGATCTACCTCAATGCCCTGGAAGGCAAAGGGGTCCATCTGGTCACCGTCAACGATTACCTGGCGAAACGCGATGCCCAATGGATGGCGCAGCTCTACCATGCGCTCGGACTCTCCACGGGTATCATTCAACACGACGCGTCATTCATGTACGATCCGACCTACGAGGCCTCAGACAAACGGCTGCAGCACCTGCGTCCCTGTACAAGACCCGAAGCCTATCGTGCCGACATTACCTACGGAACGAACAATGAGTATGGATTCGACTACCTTCGCGACAACCTGGTCGTCACGGCGTTGAACCAGTGCGTCCAACGTGAATTGAACTTCGCGATCGTGGACGAAGTCGACAGTATTTTGATCGACGAGGCCCGTACCCCGCTGATCATTTCCGGTCAAACCGATCAAACCACGGACCTGTACTACCGGATTAACGCGATCATCCCCCAGCTGAAAGCCGAAACGGACTACACCATTGAAGAGAAAACCAAGACGGCGGCCTTGACCGACGACGGCAATGCCCGGGTCGAAAAACTGCTGGGCGTGGACAATCTGTATGATCCGGCCAACATGGACATGGTCCATCACGTGGTCAAGGCCCTGCAGGCCTACACCCTCTACAAACGTGACGTGGATTACGTGGTGAAGGACGGCGAAGTCATCATCGTGGACGAGTTCACGGGACGGTTGATGCCGGGTCGGCGCTGGAGCGACGGGTTACATCAAGCCGTCGAGGCCAAGGAAGGGGTCAAGATCGCCAACGAGAATCAGACCCTCGCGTCCGTGACGTTCCAGAACTATTTCCGCATGTACAACAAACTGAGCGGCATGACCGGGACTGCCGACACCGAAGCCGCCGAGTTCGCCAAGATCTACAACCTCGACGTCAACGTCGTGCCGACCAATCGCCAAATGATCCGCCAGGATTATGCCGATGTCGTGTATCGCACCGAAAAAGAAAAGTTTGCAGCGATCGTCGAGGAAATCAAGGAGTGCCATGAACGAGGACAACCGGTGCTGGTCGGCACCATTTCGATCGAAAAATCGGAGAAACTTGCCGGACTTCTGAACCGCAATGGCGTGAAACACAATGTCCTCAACGCCAAGCAGCACGAACGGGAAGCCGAAATCGTCGCACAGGCCGGGCGCAAGGGAGCCGTCACGATCGCCACGAACATGGCGGGCCGCGGAACCGACATCCTCTTGGGCGGCAATCCGGACTTCATGTACAAGCAGGTGCTGTATCGCGACGAGAACATTTCCGAGAGCCGCAAGCTCGAGGTCTACGAGGATATTCGGTCCGACTGCGAGAAGAACAAGCAGGAAGTCATCGCCCTGGGAGGACTGCATATTCTCGGGACAGAGCGCCATGAAAGCCGCCGCATCGACAACCAGCTTCGTGGACGAGCCGGTCGACAAGGAGATCCGGGCACGTCACGGTTCTACCTCTCGCTGGAAGACGACCTGATGCGGATCTTCGCGTCCGAGCGGGTCTCTCAGCTGATGCTCAAGCTCGGTATGGAGGAAGGCGTCCCCATCGAACACGGCATGGTGACCAGAGCGATCGCAAACGCACAAAAGAAGGTCGAGGCCCACAACTTCGAAATCCGAAAACAGTTGCTTGAATACGACGACGTCATGAACAAGCAACGTGAAGTTATCTACCGTCACCGCCGGGCTGTGTTGAGCGGGGAAAACCTGACCACCGATCTGCACGACATGATGGCGGGGTCGGTGGAGTCGTCTCTCAATGTGTATTGCCCTGCAGATCAATATCCTGAGGATTGGGACGTCAAGGGGTTAACCGAAGTCATGCATGCTCAGTTCGGCCTGGACGTCACCCAGGGTAAGCACGATGGTGGAGATTCGCTGCGTGACGTGGGGCGCGACGCCCTGCTGGACGATCTCAGAGCCCAGGTACGGGAAGCCTACACGAAAAAGGAAGCAGAGCTGGGCCCGGAGTTGATGCGTTTTCTTGAGAAGACGTTCATGCTCCAGGTCATTGATCATCACTGGAAGGACCATCTGCTCGGGATGGACCATCTGCGAGACGGCATCGGGCTTCGTGGCTACGGACAGAAGGACCCCTTAATCGAATATAAACGAGAAGGGTTTGACCTATTCTCCGGCATGATGGAACGGGTCAAATCCGACACGCTCGAACGGCTGTTCCATGTGCAGGCCGTCCGCCATGAGGGCGAACAACCGGCGACTCCACCTGAGCCAATTCCCCAACGCCCACAACCCAAACTGACGTTGAACCGTGGCGATGAACCGGTCACGGCACCTGCTCCGGCCCAACGAGCTGAGAACAAGGTCGGACGCAACGATCCCTGCCCCTGCGGCAGTGGGAAAAAATACAAAAAGTGCCACGGCACCTGAGGTGACGGGGGCAGTCATGCTGACTTCGTTCCCTGCCTCTCGAAGCCACGTTCGGGCTCCGGCTCGATAATCCTTGGAAATAATGTAGGGGCTCTCCCCGGGGCACCGATTGTATACAATTTCGCGCGATTGTTTGCCAGACAACCGGCAATTATCCCTGATCTCACCTTGACTTAACGCAGTTCAAGAGGCTACCCTATCCCCCTTTCAATACCAGGAGATGGGTACATATGGCCCATGCTCTAGGGGTGTCATTTTTCCCATAGCTCGTGAAAATTTGGAGCTCATTTGTGAGCGCAGGATATCCGGAACTCGTTGCTGCCATTGCCTCCGAAGTGACCGCCTCCGGTCCAATTCCATTCGCGCGGTTCATGGAGTTAGCCTTGTACCATCCAGCGTTCGGCTACTATATGCGACCGTCGAAACCGGCGGCTGAACGCATCGGCTGGAAGGGTGATTTCTACACAAGCTCGGATGTCCATCCAATTCTCGGGCACGCTCTGGCCAAACAAGCCGAGCAAATGGACCGACTGCTCGGTCAACCCAGTCCGTTCACGATCGTGGAGATGGGACCAGGCAAGGGGCTGTTGGCTCGACATATTCTATCGGCTTCTCAGCACCACTATCCTTCGTTGTTCCACCGCCTACGCTATGTCTTGACTGAACGAAGCCCGGCCATGCGTGAGGCACAACGTCACACGCTCGCTCCGTGGCTCGATCGACCTGAGCTTATCACCTGGGTTGACGATCTTGCCCATATCCCCCCGCACAGCCTGACCGGTCTGTGCTTTAGCAATGAACTCGTGGACTCGTTTCCGGTTCACCGCATCCAGGTGACAGCGCAAGGCATTGAGGAACTTTGGGTGGACTATCAGGACGGACAGTTCGTTGAGCATCTCAAACCACTGTCATCGGATCGGCTCGCTTCTCATCTTCGCCAGATCGGTTCGGATTGGACAGAAGGATATCGCACGGAAATTAATCTTCATGCCTTAGATTGGATGACCGACGTGGCTCAACGTCTCAATCGAGGCTTTGTGCTCACCATTGATTATGGCCATACGGCACAGGACCTGTATTCCACCGACCGGAAACGCGGGACATTCCTCTGCTACCGGCAACATGCAGTTCATGAGGATCCATTCCTGCACGTGGGCGAACAGGACATGACCGCCCATGTAGACTTTTCGAGTTTGGCGACTGCCGGGGAAGAGCAGGGCCTTCAGACGACGGGGTTCACCAACCAAATGAGCTTTCTCATGGGACTCGGTATGGAACAGATGCTCGCAGGGCTGGATCAGAACAGCCCGGAGCTCACGGCCGCAATCCAACTACTGAAACCAAACGGGATGGGGACCACGTTCAAAGTACTCGTGCAGCATAAGGGTATGCCGCATCCGGATCTTGATGGATTGCGATACAAGCCGTTCTTTCGTTCGGCACTCACAACGCGGTCGGCAGCCTAAGGACTGATGCATCGTGACTTCTCCACTATTCGGTGACGCTTCACCTTTCACGTTTTACGGCTCAGAGTGTGGTCATGGGTAATGCACCCGTTCCAGAAAACTATCTCCCCATCCTCATGTTCATTGCGGTGGGGATTGTCCTCGGAACGTTGACCCTCTTTCTTGGGAGATTCGTCCGCCCGAACCAACCCTATCGGGCCAAGTTGGCGCCTTACGAAAGTGGAAGTCCGCTCTTTCAGGATGCCCGCGTGCAGTTTCCGATGCGGTATTACGTCATCGCGATGCTGTTCGTTATTTTCGATATCGAAATCGTCTTCATGTTTCCCTGGGCCGTTGCCTTCACCAGTCTTGGCCTGGTTGGATTAGTGGAAATGGTCGTCTTCATCGCCATTCTGGTCGTGGGGTTTTGGTACGCATGGAAAAAGGGCGCGTTGGAATGGGATTAGTAGGCGTAAGGTGCGAGAGGTTAGACGTGAAACATCCAAGCAACCTCTGGTCGCTTCACCTCTCACTGTTCACCCTTTACTGTTCACCGGGTCGTCCATGAGTCTACTTGAACGCCAGTTTGACGCCAACATTATCACGACCAACCTGGACGCAGTCGTCAATTGGGCACGAAAGTCCGCGCTCTGGCCCATGACGTTCGGCCTGGCCTGCTGTGCCATTGAAATGATCGCCAGCGTCTCCTCTCGCTATGACCTGGATCGTTTCGGTGCCGGCGTCTTTCGGGCATCGCCCAGACAGTCGGATCTGATGATCGTCGCGGGAACGGTCTCGCGCAAGATGGCACCGGTGATTCGCCGGATCTACGATCAGATGCCTGAGCCGCGCTATGTGATTTGCATGGGCTCCTGTGCCACCTCCGGCAATCACTACAACAGCTACGCGGTCGTGCAGGGTGTGGACCAGATCGTGCCGGTCGATGTGTATGTACCCGGGTGCCCACCGAGACCGGAAGCCTTGCTGGACGGGCTGTTGAAGTTACAGGAAAAGATCCAGCGTGAAAGGGTATTCGTGAAGTGACGAGGTGACTCCTCTTCCGTCATGCGTCAGACGGAACCTAAGAGGGGAACGAGCGACGACGGATTACAACCAACGCGTAATGGACCCATGGAATCTCTCATCGAAACGCTGCTGAGCAAATTCCCGGATGCCGTACTTTCGGTTGACGTCGATGCTGCGCATTCGGAGACGACCGTGCAGATCGCCGCACCTGGGATCCTGGATGTGATGCGTTTTCTGCATGATGCACCGGAAGCCTGCTTCGACCACATCACGGATATCTGCTCTGCCGACTATCCATCCGACCAGCAGCGGTTCGAGGTCATCTATCAGTTGCTCTCAATCCCGCACGGGAGACGAATCCGCCTCAAAACCAGGGTCACGGAGGAGAACCCCTCGCTCGATTCCGTCACAAGCATCTGGCGTGGCGCAGACTTTCTGGAGCGTGAAGTGTACGACATGATGGGGATCCGATTTGCCGGACATCCGGATCTCCGCCGCATTCTCCTCCCTGAAGACTATACCGAAGGCTATCCCTTGCGAAAAGACTTCCCCGCAGAGGGACGTGGCTGGCGCAGTCAGTTCGACTTTATCCCACGGCTTGATGAGCCGCCGATGGAGCAGGTCGACAGCGAGGTGCCGGAGGCCGAAAAGAAGTTGTACCTGGCGAACCCCAATGCCTCGACGTCCAATCGGCGGGAAGAACTCTTGTTGAACATGGGGCCGCAACACCCCAGCACCCATGGTGTCGTGCGAGTCGTTCTGGAATTGGATGGTGAGCGGATCGTCAAGGCCACGCCGGATCTCGGCTATCTCCATCGGGGAGTGGAAAAACTGGCCGAAGGCCTGGCGTACATGCAGATCATTCCGCACACCGACCGGCTGGATTATGTCTGCGCGATGGCGAACAATTATGCCTATGTCCGGGCGGTAGAGAAACTCCTCGGAATCACCGTCCCCGAGCGCGCCGAATACATCCGCACCATCGTCGCGGAAATGCAACGCATTCTCGGACATCTCTTCTGGTTAGGCGCCCAAGCCTTGGACATCGGGGCGATGACGGTGTTCTTCTGGACGTTTCGCGAGCGAGAAATTCTGCTCGACATGTTCGAGCAACTCTGCGGAGCCAGACTGACGCTGAATTACTATCGGATCGGCGGTGTCGACAGCGACTTCACACCGGAATTGGTGACCCGCCTGAAAACATTCCTGGAAACCTTCCCACAGAAGGTTGATGAGTACGATTCGCTCCTTGCCAGCAACCGAATTTGGTTGGCACGAACCAAAGACGTGGCGGTGATCTCTGGGAAAGACGCCATCAATTTCGGCATGACCGGTCCGGCCTTGCGAGGATCCGGCGTGGCCTACGACGTCCGCAAGCTGGAACCCTACGGGGTCTATCACAAAGTGGATTGGGAAGTTCCGGTCGGGAAAAACGGTGATACGTATGACCGGTATTGGATACGCGTCGAAGAAATGCGCCAGAGTGCGCGAATCATCTCCCAATGCCTTGATCAGATGCCGGCCGGCTCCATCATCGCCGAGATCCCGCAATACATTCCGCCGCCGAAGCAGCTGGTGATGCGGGACATGGAGAGTTTGATTCACCATTTCATCATCTTTACGCAGGGGTTCAAACCACCCAAAGGCGAAACCTATTGCCCAACTGAAGCCCCCAAGGGGGAACTCGGCTTTTTCATCATCAGTGATGGCAGTCCTCGCCCCTATCGCCTAAAGATTCGTTCGCCCTCGTTTATTCACATGGGCGCATTCGATCATATGGCACGGGGCTATTTGATTTCCGACATCATCACAATTTTCGGCACGTACGATGTGGTCATGGGGGAGTGCGATCGATGACGCGTGATCGGCTGATACCTGGAACCTATCACCTTATCCACTGGTCAGGCCGGGGGCGGTGACAGCATGACTTTTTTGGACAAGCATAAGGATGAAATAGCCGAGATTTTGTCGCGCTACCCGGTCAAACGCTCGGCGTTGATTCCCCTGCTCTATGTCGCCCAGCATGATCAGGGCTATGTGAGCGAGTCGGCCATGCAAGAAATCGCTCGGTTGCTTGGACTGACACCGCCGCAGGTCTACGAAACGGTGACGTTTTATACAATGTTCAACCTGAAGCCGGTGGGCAAATTCCACATCCAGGTCTGTAAGTCCCTCATGTGTGCACTCATCGGCTCGGATACGATGATCGGATGGATTAAGACCAAACTGGGAATTGCACCTGGTGAATCGACAGCGGACGGCCTCTTTACCCTCAGTGCGGTGGAATGTTTGGCGGCCTGTGGAACCGGCCCCATGATGCAGATCAATGAAGACTATTATGAACGCGTGACCGAGGACAAACTCGACCACATTTTGGCTGATTTGCGATCGACGGGAACCAGTGCCTTGAAGAGTGGGCCCTTCATGTGGCCTGAACCAGTGAACAGTAAGGAATAAACTGTGAGATGTAACGGAAACGCCATGTATCTTACGGTCTTTTTAGTAGCCCCTTACTCCTTACCCTTTACACCTCACGAGTTGGAGTGAGATGCCGCAACACGAACTGATCTTGTTAAAGAATATGATGCAGCCCGGCTATACCGGATCGCTGCAGGACTATGAGAAGGCGGGAGGCTACCAAGCGCTTCGCAACACGCTGGGGAAGATCGCTCCGGCTGATGTGACCGCGATAGTCAGAAAATCCGGCCTCCGTGGGCGCGGTGGGGCTGGCTTCCCGACCGGTGTGAAGTGGGGTTTCCTCCCCAAAGATTACCAAGGCCCCCGCTATCTGTGTTGCAACGCCGACGAAAGCGAACCGGGCACGTTCAAGGATCGACAATTGATGGAGCGTGATCCGCACCAGGTCTTGGAGGGCATCCTGTTGGCCTGCTACGCGATTGGAGCAGAGTCGGCCTACATCTACATCCGTGGGGAAATGGTCCTAGGCTCGAAGATTTTGGAGCAGGCGATTCGTGAAGCGAGGACGGGCGGCTACATCGGGAAGAACATTCTTGGGACGGGTATCCACGCTGATGTGTGGGTGCATCGAGGGGCCGGGGCCTACATCTGTGGCGAGGAGACCGCCTTGCTGGAATCCCTCGAAGGCAAACGCGGGCTTCCCCGCATCAAGCCGCCGTTTCCGGCCACGCATGGGCTCTACAATAAACCGACGGTCGTCAATAACGTTGAAACTTTGGCAAACCTGCCACATATCATGAACCGGGGGGCCGAATGGTTTGCGGCGATCGGGTCCCCGCCGAAGAGCACCGGAACCAGAGTGTTTTGTGTGAGCGGACATGTCAAGCGGCCAGGCAACTACGAAGTCCCGATGGGTGTCACCGTTCGAGAACTGGTCTACGAACATGCGGGCGGGATGCGGTCGGACAAGCCACTGAAAGCCTTTATTCCCGGTGGGGCCTCAGCCCCCTTTCTGACACCGGCCCATCTCGATGTGAAGCTCGATTTCGAGCACGTGGCAACGGCGGGATCGATGCTTGGATCCGGTGGCGTCACTGTCATGGAAGAAGGCACCAGCATGGTCTGGGCGGCACTCCGGCTGATGGAATTCTTCTACCATGAGTCTTGCGGGAAGTGCAGTCCTTGTCGCGAGGGCAGCTCCTGGCTCGTTCAGACTTTGCGCAGGATTTTGGCGAAACGCGGCCGGATGCAAGACCTTGAAACCTTGTTGGATCTATGCAAGAACATCGCAGGCCGAACGGTCTGTGCGTTCGGTGATGCGGAAGTGGCTCCGATTCAGAGCACCTTGAAACACTGGCGGCAGGAGTACGTGGACCTCATCCACGAAGCAGAAGCCGCCAATCTGATTCGACCAGAGCCGGCAAGAACAACGTAGGAACGTCTCTCGTGAAGCGTATTTCGTCTTGTGCAAGATGAAGGGGATAGCTGCTTATGACGTCTTACGAACCGGCGAATCACGCTTCACGAACAACGAACGACGAGCATAATGTCTGACACGACGGCCCCGATGGTTCGCATATCGATCGACGGCATGACCGTCAACGTCCCGAAAGGCACGTTGGTGATCGAAGCCGCCCGACGTGTCGGCGTCATGATTCCGCATTTCTGCTACCACCCGAAACTCAAGCCGGATGCCAACTGCCGCATGTGCCTGGTTGAAGTCGAAAAGATGCCGAAGCTTCAAACTGCCTGCAGCACTCCGGTTGATGAAGGCATGAGCGTGCGCACCGCCACGACCGTGGTCAACGATGCTCATCGATCGGTGCTCGAGTTCATCCTCGCCAATCACCCGCTTGATTGCCCGGTCTGCGATCAAGGCGGAAAATGCGACCTTCAAGACTTTTCCCACCAGTACACGGCCACCAGTCGGTTTGTTGAAACTAAGCGCGTGTTTCAGAAGGAGTACTTCAGTCCGCTGATTGAGACACAGATGAATCGTTGCGTGCAGTGTCTCCGCTGTGTCCGATACTGCGATGAAGTGATGGATGTCAAGGCATTGGCACCCGTCGGGCGCGGTACCATGACGGAAATCAAGCACTTCGGCCCACACCCGTTAGACTGTGAGTTCTGCGGGGGCTGCGTGCAGATCTGCCCGGTCGGGGCCATTACCAGCCGTCTCTCTATGTATGAATATCGGCCGTGGATGCTGAAACGAGCCGACACCATCTGCGGGTACTGCGGAGACGGCTGCCAGATGACCGTGCACACGAAAGGAAAGGAGTTGATCGAGGTCAACTCCGCCCATGGCGCCGGGCGTAACAATGGAGATTTATGCGCACGCGGGTTCTTTGGCTTTCATGCGACGAGTCACCCAGAACGGCTGACTCACCCGCTTATTCGTCGCAATGGCAAGTTGGTCCAGACTACATGGGAAGAGGCCTTGGAACATGTCGCCGATCGCATCAATGGGATCAAGACTGCGCATGGAGGAACGAGCGTCGGCGGATTGATTTCGGGCCGGTGTACCAATGAAGAGCTATACCTCTTCCAAAAATTCCTGCGCGTGGCCGTGGGTACCAACCACATCGATAGCAGCGCCCGTTATGGCCATGTGAACGGCCTCCATGCCATGCGACTCGTCCAGGGGACGCATCGATGGACCGTGACGTTCGACGATATTCTGGGTGCCGACGTCCTGCTTCTCGTCGGGACGAACATAACCGAAACCAACCCAATCACTGGACTCAAGGTCAAAGAAGCGGTCAAGAAGCGCCGGGCAACCTTGATCACGATCGAATCCTTGGAGCCGGTCATTGGGACGATCAGCAACATTGCGACTCTGTCACACCATCATTTCCGCACTGCGCCCAGCGACATCCCCACGGCTGTCCTTGGCTTGCTGAAGGCCGTCGTCGACCAGAACCTGATCCAGCCGAACGTGACGCAACAGCATGTCGCCTATGTCGGTGCGGTCACGAACGCCTTGCAAAACATCTCCTGGCAGGACATCCAGACGACAACGGGAATGGCACCCGAGGCCTTCATGCAAGCCGCCAAGGTTCTGGCGGGCGGAAGACGAGTCGTTGTGCTCGCCGGACAGCTGCTCCTGCGCAGCGAACGGGGATATGGCGGATCCTTGACCCTCCTCGATCTGCTGCTGCTGACCGGCAAGCTGGATCAGCCAGGCTGTGGGTTTGCCCCGCTGGCGGAAGAGAATAACGACCAAGGTGCTGTGGAGATGGGGGCCGTGGCCGAATTTCTGCCCGGCGTCTGTTCCGTGACCAACCAAACCGATCGCGATCGAATCAAGCAGCAATGGAGCGGGGACTTCCCGCTCGACGTCGGAGCTTCCCTCGTCGAGATGCTGGATCGCGCCAAAGCGGGATCGCTGAAGGCCATGTTCATCGTCGGAGAAAATCCGGTCGGGAGCCTGCCGGCATCACTGCGCGCCGAGGACGCTTTGCGCAAGCTTGACCTATTAGTCTGTCAGGAACTCTTTCTGACCGAGACCGCCGCGCTTGCTCACATCGTGTTGCCGGCCGCATCGTCCCTGGAGAAAAGCGGGACATTCACCAATACCGAAGGGCATGTTCAAGCCGTTCGTCCCTCAACTGACCCTATTGGAGAAAGCCAGCCGGACTGGGAAGTCTTTTCGGCTCTCTCCATTTTGTTGGGCTCACCGATGGAATACGCGGAGAGCAAGGAGATCCTCAAGGAGATTCGCAGCGTGATTCCCGGCTATGGGTCGCTCGGACCGACCCCGCTGCCGCCGAAAGTCGATCGCGTAACCATGGATCGCTACCTCACCGAGGGCTATCAACACGACCTTGCGGCGCGCTATCGACTCGTGATACCGAAATCCCGTCCGGACGGAACGTTGAGGCTCGATCTAGTACAGAGCCTGTTTCACTCAGGAAAATTCTCGACCCGTTCCAAGGGCTTATTACAGATAGAAGACAAAGGACGGCTTCGAATCAATCCAGTTGATGCAGCCCGCTTTGCCTTGGTGGACGGCGACCGAGTTCGCCTCTCCAGCACAGCCGGAGAAATGACGACCGAAGTGAAGCTTGTGGAACGGGTCCCACAGGGCACGGCCTGGTTCCCGGACCACTTCGGCCAAGCGGCCGTCCGGTTATTTGACTGCGCCATTGATCCCATCACACATGCGCCATCCCTCCGAACGGCAACCGTGTCCATGATGAGGGTGGCCTGAGGATCTATTGAGCGCTGAGACTATGCGAATCGAGGAGTCCCATGGTGACTGAATTCGGATTACGTCTGGCTATTTCCCTCACTCAAATCGGCGCGGTCATGTGCATCGTGGTCATTACGGTGCTCATCCTGACGCTGGCGGAACGAAAGGTCTTGGGGTGGATGCAAGATCGTATGGGCCCGATGGAAGTCGGTCCTTACGGCATTCTTCAACCGTTCGCGGATGCCATCAAGCTGTTCTTCAAGGAGGACATTGTTCCTGCCGGCGCCAATAAATTCATTTTTACCATGGCCCCGATCCTCTGCCTGATCCCGACGTTTATCGGGTTCGCCGTGATTCCTTGGGGACCCAACTGGACGTTTGAAATCAACGGCATCTCCGTAAAGCCGTTCGTCATCAGCGACATCAATATTGGTATCCTCTACATCTTGGCCTTCGCCTCACTCGCGGCCTACGGCATCATCCTCGGCGGATGGGCCTCCAACAGCAAATACTCCCTGTTGGGAGGTCTCCGATCGGCTGCACAGGTGATCAGTTACGAGCTCAACGTCGGACTGGCGATCGTCGGCGTGTTGATTTTAGCCGGCTCGCTCAGCCTCGTGAAAATTACCGATGCCCAGGCCGGCTGGTTTTGGAATTGGTACATCTTCGCGCTGCCCGCCCCGCAAATCTTTGCATTCGTCGTCTATGTCATTTCCGTCGTCGCTGAAACCAACCGGGTGCCGTTTGACTTGCCCGAGGCAGAGAGTGAGCTTGTAGCAGGATTCTTCACCGAATACAGCGGTCTGCGGTTCGCATTTTTCTTCCTCGCCGAATACGCCAATATGGTGCTCGTGTCCTGTGTGGCGTCTGCGTTGTTCCTCGGCGGCTGGCACGGGCCATATCCGGGAACCCTCATGGAATTGGTCGGCTTGTCATCCTGGTCCTGGATCGAAAGTACCATGTGGTTTGCAGTCAAAACCTACTCGCTCTTGTTTCTGTTTTTCTGGCTCAGAGCGACCTTGCCGAGACTGCGCTACGATCAGCTGATGCGATTCGGCTGGAAGGTGATGCTGCCTATTGCCCTGGCCAACATCGTGGTGACCGCCATTGCCGTGTATATCTATCAACAGATCAACTAGTGTACGGAACCACTATGAGATCATCACCCGCAGCTAAACGTCTGAGCCTGTCGCAATGGTTCAAGACGATTACGTTTTATGAAATCCTCGTCGGCATGAAGGCGACCCTGTCGCATCTCCTCAACTATCGCCCGGTGACGCTGCAATATCCCCATGAAAAGCGCACGCTCCCGGACAACTATCGAGGCATGCTCGCCTTGCTCCGCTACGACGATGGAACGGAGAAATGCGTGGGATGCGATCTCTGTGAGGCAGCTTGTCCGTCACGCGTCATTCGGGTCGTCAGCGCTGAAGTGCCGGGGGAACCGACAAAGCGCTATTCAAAAGAATATTACATGGACATGACTCGGTGCTTGTTCTGCGGGATGTGTGTGGATGCCTGTCCCGTCGATGCACTGGGGATGACGCGTGAGTTTGAATGGGCGGTGTACGACAAGCGCCAACTCCATCTGAACAAACAGCAGTTGCTCGCGATCGGAGATCGTTCGTATCCGGTTCGCGAGAAACGCTTGGAACTGCAGCATCCAAACGTGGCGTTCTTTAACGTGGCGTTCAACCACGTGCCACCAAAGCCGAACTGAATCAGAGGGTGACGCGTTGACAGACCGTAGGCTGCAGCATGCCTGTGCGAGTCTGGTCCGGTCGCCCTCAAACACAGGAACCGTCAGATGTCGCATCTCTTTTTTGGATACTTTGCCGTGATGATCGTCGCGACGTCCATCCTCGTCGTGGCGTTGAAAAATCCGGTCTACAGCGCACTCTCCCTTCTCGTGATGTTTTTCCACGTTGCCGGGTTATTCGTCACGCTTCATGCTGAATTCTTAGCCGCCGTACAAATCATCGTCTATGCCGGAGCCATTCTGGTGCTGTATTTGTTCGTTGTCATGATCTTGAACGTCAAACAGGACGACCGGTACCACAGTCAATGGCGGATCGCGGGATTCGTCTGTGTTCCCTTGCTGATCGAGGCCATGGTCCTCCTATCCGGTGGTGCAGGGTCCCGCGCAACCGGCACCAGGGCTGCCCACGCCCCATCAGCAGAGGCGATCGCTCCGGATAATACATTGGCCATCGGGCAAACGTTGTTTTCCACCTATCTCTTCCCGTTCGAGGTCGCCTCCTTGGTGCTCTTGGTCGCCATGATCGGCGCCATCGTCCTCGCGAAGCGAGAGATCGGCGAGCCGGACAGTGCCAGCCCCATGGTTCACCCGAAGGGTGCCGAATGACCATCCCCATCTCTTACTATCTCATTTTGAGTGGAGTCGTCTTTCTGACGGGAATCGTCGGCGTCCTGATCCGTCGCAACATCATCGCGATTCTTCTCTCGGTTGAGCTGATGCTGAATGCGACGAATATCAATTTCGTGGCATTCTCCGATTACTTTCGCGATCTGGGAGGGCAAGTGTTCGTCTTTTTTGCCCTGACCGTCGCCGCTGCAGAGGTGGCGGTGGGACTTGCGATCATCATCGCGCTTCACCGTTCTCGGTCAAGCATTAACATTGAAGAATTCAATTTATTGAAATGGTAAGGGGCGTTACCCGTGAAGCGTGAAACGTCTTTCGAAACGAATCGCGGAACTGTTCAGCTGTTCATTCCCGTTACGCTTCACGAACCAGGAACGACAAGAGACGGACTCTGATGCTCTACGCGCTGATTCCATTCCTCCCCCTCGCCGCATTCCTCGTCCTCGGACTGGCCGGATCACGGTTCAAGGAGAACGCCCATGTGGTCGCGGTTCCGGCAGTGCTGTTGTCACTGATGCTGGCGCTGGCAGCCTTTGTCCAAGTGGCTTCCGGCTCAGTCATTTCCATCCCCCTGTATAACTGGCTGACTTCAGGCCATCTTGATATCCATATCGGCCTCTACATCGACAGACTGACCGCCGTCATGTTGCTCCTGGTCACCGGGGTCAGCTCTCTGGTGCACATCTATACAATTGGTTACATGCACGGGGAACCGGGCTATGCTCGCTTCTTCAGCTATATTGCGCTCTTTACCTTCTCCATGCTCATGCTGGTCCTGGCGGACAACCTCTTGCAACTATTTGTATTTTGGGAGGCCGTCGGCCTGTGCTCCTATCTGTTGATCGGGCATTGGTACGAACGCGCGTCGGCTTGCGCAGCAGCGACCAAAGCGTTTCTTGTGAATCGAGTCGGAGATTTTGGATTCTTGCTCGGTCTGCTTCTGGTCTGGTCTCAATTCGGTTCACTGAACTACCTTGAAATCTTTCCGAATCTTCAGGAGGCGAGTGGCCTGACGATCAATCTCCTGAGTGCTTTTGGAGGCACATGGGAGGTATCACTGTTCACGCTGATCGCACTCTTGCTGTTCACCGGAGCGGTGGGTAAATCGGCTCAGGTCCCGCTTCATGTCTGGTTACCAGATGCCATGGAAGGCCCGACCCCGATCTCGGCTCTCATTCACGCCGCCACCATGGTCACGGCTGGCGTGTTCATGGTTGCCCGTCTGTCCCCGATCTATAACCTCTCTCCAACGGCCATGAGCGTTGTCGCCGTCACAGGGGGCGCTACCATGCTCCTCGGTGCCACCATCGCGTTGACGCAAACCGATATCAAACGCGTCGTGGCCTACTCGACGGTCAGTCAGCTGGGGTACATGGTCATGGCCTGCGGGCTCGGGGCCTATGCCTCCGGCATGTATCATCTCCTCACGCACGGAGCCTTCAAGGCATTGCTGTTCCTCGGCTGCGGATCAGTCATTATTGCGCTCCACCACGAGCAGGACATCCGCCGCATGGGTGGTTTGAAGAACAAGTTGCCCACCACCTACTGGACCTTTGTCATTGGATCACTGGCACTGGCCGGATTCCCTCTGACAGCTGGATTCTTCAGCAAGGACGAAATTTTGGTTTCTGCTTGGGCCTCAGGCAGTCTCGGGCAGGGACTAGCGATTGCAGGTCTGCTGACCGCTCTTCTGACTGCATTCTACAGTTTCAGGCTGGTGTTTATGACCTTCTGGGGCGAGTCCCATGTCGACCCTCATCACGCGGACCATATCCACGAACCATCAAAAACGATGACGACCCCGCTCCTCATTCTGGCATGTTTTAGTATCGTCACCGGTTACCTTGGCATTCCGTCGTTTCTCGAGCCGGTTTTTGCCACAGGTCAGGACCCGGTGGCGCACCATGGTGAAGCAGGAATCATCATTATGCTCACGGCCACAGTGCTTGGCTTGATCGGTATTGCCGCAGCCTACTATGCCTACGTGCTCAAACCTGAGCTCCCGGAGCGCCTGGCCCAACAGTGGCACGTGCTGTACCAGGCTTCGTTGAACAAGTGGTATGTCGATGAAGCCTATGACCGCCTATTCGTACGGCCAACGTGCCTCGCCGCTTCTGCACTTTGGAAACGAGTCGATGTCGCCATCATCGACGGCGCGGTCAACGGAATCGGCCGAACAATCAGGTGGGGCGGATGGCTCTTACGGTTGGTCCAGAGCGGACAAACCCAACATTATGCATTAGCCATGGCGATGGGGATCGTGATCATCACGGCCTATCTGCTGCTCTGAAGAGAACGGGTGAATGGATACCTATGAATCACTGTACGCGAAATGTGATGGGTTGAGACCTCAATGACTGACTTTCCTTGGTTGACCGTATTGATCGTCCTTCCCCTGCTGGGAGCGGCGGCAGTCTTTTTCGTCAAAGATGCCGCTGTCCGGCTTACGGCGCTTGCTGTCACCATTGCTGATCTCGTAGTCTCCCTGCCGCTCTGGTGGTTATTCGACGCCACCTCCGGTCACATGCAGTTCCTTGAATCCGCGGCATGGATCCCCTCGCTCTCGATCAACTACCGTCTCGGCCTGGATGGAATCAGCCTGCCACTGGTCCTCATGACGACCATTCTCATGCCGCTGTGCGTCCTGATTTCTTGGCATGCCATTGACACCAGACTCCGAAGTTTCATGGCGGTGTTGCTGATCATGGAAGGCGCTATGATCGGCGTGTTCGTGGCACTGGACTTCGTGCTGTTCTACGTGTTTTGGGAAGCGATGCTGATCCCCATGTACCTCCTGATCGGAGTGTGGGGTGGACCCAATCGCCTGTATGCCGCGATCAAGTTCTTCCTCTACACCCTTGCCGGGAGCGTCTTACTGCTGGTCGCGATCTTGGTGCTGTATTTCCAGGGTGGTCATACCTTCGATATTCTTGAACTCAGTCGGCAAACCTACCCCACGTCTCTCCAAACGTGGCTGTTCTTGGCCTTCTTTGCCGCGTTTGCCGTGAAAGTCCCGATGTTCCCATTCCACACCTGGTTGCCCGACGCCCACGTGGAAGCCCCCACTGCCGGCAGTGTGATCCTCGCCAGTGTGCTGCTCAAGATGGGCACCTATGGCTTTGTGCGCTTCAGCCTACCGATGCTACCGGATGCCTCACGGCTCTTCACGCCCCTGATGGTCGTCCTTTCGATTGTCGCGATCATCTACGGAGCCTATATGGCGTTGGCCCAGGCTGATCTCAAAAAGCTGATTGCTTATTCAAGCGTCAGCCATATGGGATTCGTCACCCTTGGCCTATTCATGTTCAACATCCAAGGTATCGAAGGTGCCGTCATGCAGATGGTGAATCATGGCATTACGACCGGCGGGCTCTTTCTTTGTGTCGGCATGATTTATGAGCGTACCCATAGCCGCCAAATTGCCGATAACATTGGGTTGACCAAGCCGATGCCTCGGTATGCAACCTTTCTGGTTATTTTTTCGCTCTCCTCACTGGGACTTCCCGGAACCAACAGTTTTGTCGGTGAGTTTATGGTTCTCGCCGGCACGTTCCTCTGGAGCAAGGCCGCCACAGCCTTCGCCTCGCTGGGCATTATCCTGGCTGCAGCCTATTTATTGTGGATGGTTCAACGAGTGGCGTTCGGAACACCAGCACCTCACATGCTCCCAAAACTTTCCGACCTCAGCCAACGAGAACTGGCGACGCTGCTCCCGCTGGCGGTCCTGATCTTTGCGATCGGCCTGTTTCCCAACCCCCTTCTCAGTCGGATGCATACAAGTGTCGAACAGGTCCTCGCACGCATCGTCCCCCCCTCTCATCAACAGGCTTCCGCTCCGGCTATTCTGGGCCAGCCAACGTCCTTGGAACAGAACGACCCGAGGGCAACACTCGACATGGTCCATTCTTCAACGACTCATCCCATCGGCAACCTGCCACCCACGGAACAGCAGGGAGAACGGCCATGACCTTCTCGGCTGGAGACCTCTTCCTTGTTCTACCAGAGTTACTGATCATCACCGCCGCCTGTGTCGTGTTCGTGCTCGACCCGGTGCTTCGCACATCCGATAAGGATAGCCTGGTGTGGCTCAGTCTGGGAACACTGGCCGTTTGCATGGGTCTCACGGCCTCCCAAATGGGTACGCAGACATCAATATTCAGTGGTCTTGTCGTCATCGATTCCTATGGGGTCTTCTGGAAACTGCTGCTGTACTTTGTGACAGGACTCACAATCCTACTGTCCTACTCCTATTTACGGGAAGAACGGCTGTATTTTGGTGAATACTATGGCTTCATCTTGCTCTCGCTCACCGGCATGATGGTCATGGTTTCCGCAGCCGACCTGTTGACGATCTATCTGGGTACAGAATTGATGTCACTCTCTCTGTACGTCATGGCAGGTCTCAAACGGAAAGAACCTCGCTCCCTCGAAGCATCGGCGAAATACTTTGTCTTGGGCGCATTTTCCTCCGGAATCCTCCTCTATGGCATCTCGCTGCTCTACGGAGCGACCGGCAGCACGAGACTGCCGGCGATCGCTTCGGTAATCGCGACTCACGGGTTCAGCGACCCGTTGCTGCTATTTTCAACGATCTTATTGGCGGTGGGGTTCGGATTCAAACTGGCCGTCGTCCCCTTTCATATGTGGACACCGGACGTGTATCAAGGCGCTCCGACTTCCGTTACGGCGTTCATGGCCGTCGCATCCAAAGCGGCCAGTTTCGGTGCCTTCCTCCGCGTGTTTGTGGAGGGCTTGGGAGGAGTCAGGACCGATTGGTCGGCCATCTTTCTCCTCCTCTGTCTTGCCACCCTCGTCGTGGGCAACATCGTTGCGCTGGTTCAGACGAACATCAAGCGGATGCTGGCCTATTCGAGCATTGCACACGCCGGCTATGCCCTCATCGGTGTAGTCGCCGCCGGGCGTAGCGAGCACTCGTCCGGTCTCTCAAGCGTGCTGCTCTATATCGCCCTGTACACATTTATGACGTTCGGTGCATTCGCCATCGTCGCAATGCTGCGCAAAGGCACGCTTGAGGGTGAGGAGATCGAGGATTTCACAGGCCTGGCAAAACGCCATCCCCTGCCGGCGCTCCTGATGATGATCTTTATGGTGTCTCTGGCCGGCATCCCGCCGACCGCCGGTTTTATCGGAAAACTCTACGTCTTCCGATCCGCCGTGGAAGCCGGCATAGCCTGGCTGGCTGCCATTGCCCTCATTTTTGCCGCCATTTCCGCCTACTACTACCTCCGGGTCGTCATGGTCATGTATATGCGCGAGCCTGTTGATGGAACGGACCCTGTCCCTCGGTTGGCCATGTCCCCGGCCCTTTCCATTGTCCTAGCCTGTGCCGTGGCTGGAGTGGTGATCTTTGGAATCTACCCCAACCCGCTCGTCAATCTTGCCCTGCAAGCGGTGTTGACACTGAAGTAAGGCCTTCCGTGTTCCGGCTATAGTCTCGCAGGACCTTATGCATGTCGTTCGCTTTCTGAGTGAGGCTGTCACATCGTTTTTTCGCCAGGGATGCCCGAGTCTCGCGGCGGCGTTGGCGTTTTTCTCGCTGTTGTCATTGTTTCCCCTCGTCTTTCTCCTATTGTATGGGGTCAGTTTCCTCGTGAGCCAAAACGTGATCGGCGAGCAGTTCATGCTCAGCTTCCTCAAAGGATTTCTTCCTTCGTTGGGTGAGCGGTTAGCACAAGAGCTCCATCGGATCAGTTCATTAGACAGTGTTCGGTGGATTGTTCTCCTCTCATTCTTCTGGTTCGGTGGACTTGTGTTCTATGAGCTCGACTATGCGCTCAATGTCGTCTTTCAGAGCACTCAAAAGCGTCATCCGCTTATTTCCACGGCTATTTCCGTCGCCCTGCTGGGATCCACCGGCCTGTTACTGTTTACGTCTTACGTCGCCACTCAAGCCATTGCCTTCTTAACGGCCTATGCACCTCGAATCTGGGGATTGGATCTGGTCGCTTTGGCCGCACACGATTTTCATCTGACCTACACGCTTCCCTTTGCGCTCGCCTTCCTGGCGGTGAGCCTGCTCTACCGTCTGGTGCCTCGACGTCGTCCAAGGTGGAGAGACGCCATGGCCGGCGCCTTAACGTTCGGTCTGCTGTGGGTATCGGCCAAGCTCTTGTTCGTCAATTATGGGGATTTCGCGACGGTCTACGCGCGGCTCTATGGGTCATTGCTTGAGGTCGTACTTTTGTTACTCTGGGTGTATTATTCCGCTGGCCTCCTCCTCTTCGGTGGCATCATCGCCAACAACCTCAAGCAGGTTGTCTGGCCCTCGCCTCCGACACCGGCTGATGGCCGCTAGCGGAAATATTTCGACCAGTAATGAAGGTGGCTGATGCAATTCAACGGACGGGACGACTACGAAGCTGCAGAAAGTGCACAAGAGCTGACCGTGTCACAAGCCCGACAATTTCTCCATCCTGCACGACGATGAGTTGGTCCGATCCCTCACGAGCCATGCGCCCCATCGCTTGAATCGCAGGAACATCCGGCGAGATAACCATCGATTCTGAAACGGGACGCATGACCTGATCAACCCGACGCCAGGACCAACTGGCTGCCGGCACAGCCTGAATGTCGGGCACGGTAATGAGTCCGATCAGACGCCGATCCTCCACGACAGGAAATCCCCCGTACCCATAGGCCTGGAAATACCGATTCACGGCCTCATCCAGCGTCGTTTGGGAGGGAATCGACACCACCGTGGTGACCATCATGTCTCGAATTCGAGTCGCTGAGATGGACTGCCGCAACACCGCTTGACGGCGGCTCGCCAACGCCGCGATGTAGAGAAAGATTCCAATCAACGCCAACCATCCTCCTGTCCACACCATCGACGCATCCAGCTCACCGGTTGCCGCTTGGCGGATGCGCAGCAGCCCCCACAGCACAAAGATCACACCAAACCCAAGACCCGCCACTGCCGCTTGTTTCGTCGCGCGATAATAATCTTTCCCCCAAGCCCACAAGCCGGCGCGTAGGATTCGCCCTCCGTCCAACGGAAAACCAGGAATCAGATTGAATATCCCGAGCTGGAGATTCCCCATTCCCAGCAAGAGTCCGAGCATCACCACTCCACGCAGCGCCTGTTCCTGTTGAATCGCCTCCGCCAGAGCGACAATGGCCAAGCAGCTTCCACTGATCACAAAACTGACCATCGGTCCCGCAATCGCAATGAGAAACTCCGCCTTGGGTGACGGCGCTTCTTGGCGCATGTGCGCGACTCCACCGAAGAGAAATAGTGTGATCTGCTCGATCGGAATACGGTAGTACAGCGCCACGTAGGAATGTCCCAGCTCATGCAGGAGGACGGACAGAAAGAGGAGCACCGCGGCGACGGCTCCCATCACCCAATAGCGCCCAGGACTAAGTCCTGGCAGAGTCTCCGGAAGATAGTCTGTTGAGAGAGTCCACGTGGCGAGGAGAAACACCACAAACCAGGACGCATGGATTCGAATGGGAATGCCCAACGCCCGACCGATTTCCCACGAACGCCTCTGCATACCGGACACCGTAGCAGTGGAATGGGGAGGGGGTCAATCTTCTCTCTGCGTTCCTGTATACTAGCCCTCATGAGTCGACCCGTTTCACCACGAGTACTGCTGTGCCTACTCTCCCTCATGCCTTTCGAGCTTGTCCCTCCGCCCCCCACCTTTGCCCAAGTCATCACTTCTGGCTCGCCGAGCTGTCCTGGCGTAGCCTTGACGTTCGATCTCTGTCCCGTACGGAATGGATCCGGCTATGATCAGCCCTTGATGGACTATCTCATCACACACCGCATTCCGGCGACGTTCTTTATGTCAGGCAAGTGGATGGCCAAACATGGCGCCCAAGTGGAACAACTTCTTGGTCTGGATTTCTTTGAAGTGGGAACCCATGGTGAAGTGCATGCTCACCTTCCCATGCACGATGCCGACGAACAACGCGCAGAGATCCT
>Ga0224510_10000669_pt1 | contig 25037 bp, 25 predicted proteins | sample SF_May12_sed_USG_FD_170161 | JGI IMG/M metagenome (GOLD analysis project Ga0224510, IMG submission 170161) | Sediment microbial communities from San Francisco Bay, California, United States - SF_May12_sed_USGS_4_1 | ecosystem: Environmental > Aquatic > Marine > Sediment | place: USA: California... | reverse complement strand
GGTCTTGACGGTGCTGAGGCTGATGAAGAGCTCCGCGGCGATCTCGGCGTTCGTGTGCCCGCTGGCCACCGCGACGAGGATCTCCTCTTCCCGCGCGGTGAGCGGCTCACGGGGTTGGACCGGCGCTCGCGCGCGATCGATGGAGGAGAACTCGGCGAGGAGACGCGCCGTGATGTTCGGCGCGATCAGCGCATCGCCGTCGGCAGCAGCATGGATCGCCTGGATGAGGAGCTCGGGGCCGGCGTCCTTGAGCAGAAAACCGCGCGCACCGGCCTTCAGCGCGCCGTGCACGTACTCGTCGAGGTCGAACGTCGTGATCACGACGACCGCCAGCGGGTCGGGGACGCCGTGACCGGCAAGCTGCCGGGTCGCCTCGATCCCGTCCAGCTCGGGCATCCGGATGTCGAACAGGCAGACGTCAGGGCGAAGCCTTCGGGCCAGGGCCACGGCGGCACGCCCGTCGGCGGCCTCACCGACGACCTCGATGTCAGGCTGGGCGTCGAGGATCATGCGGAGCCCGGTCCGGATGATCTCCTGGTCGTCGGCGATGAGCACCGTGATGCTCATGCGGGTGACGCTACCCGCGGCATCACGGCAGCGACCGTCCAGCCGCGGTCCGGGCCGGGCCCTGCTTCGAGTGTGCCGCCGAGCAGCGTCGCCCGCTCGGTCATGCCCGTGAGGCCGTAGCCCGCGATGCCCGATCCCGACCCGCTCGCGCCGTCGTCCTCGACGGTGAGCCGCACCGAGGCGTCGTCGCCGACGATGCGAACCGTGATGCAGGTTGCGTCGCGCGCGTGGCGTGTCGCATTCGTGATCGACTCCTGCGCAATGCGGTAGATCGCCGCGTCGACCGACGGTGCGAGGTCGTGAAGATCGCCTTCGACAGCCACCTCGATGCGAGGCGGTCCGTCGAACGCGCGGGCGAGCTCCTCGATGGCCACCACGCCCGGCGTCGGCGCGAGGTCGGCATCCTCTCCCTTGCGCAGGACACCGACGATCAGCCGCATCTCCGCGAGCGCCCGCGAGGCTTCGTCCTCGATCACCGCCAGCGCATCGGCGGCGGCGTCCGGGTCGGTCGTCGAAAGGTAGCGCCCGGCCTGGGCACGGAGGATGACGGCGGACACGTGATGGGCGACGCTGTCGTGCAGGTCGCGGGCGAGCTGCTCTCGCTCCCGCAGCTTGACCTCCTCCAGGCTGCGCTCGCGTGAGACGACGAGCGTGCGAACAGTCACACCGACCGCGGCTGGAAAGAGCAGGATCACGACCCCCACGATCGCCTCGCCGAAGCCGTTGAAGCCGCCGGCGGTCGCGAACGACGCCGACGCGAGCATGAATCCGAGGCCGATGACGACCTCGCGACCCGAGCCCCAGCGGAAGAGCGCGTACGGGAGCAGCACAACGAACGCGGTGGCGTAGAGCCCGGGCTGCCGGACACCCGCGACGAGCGCTGCCGCGTCCATCACAGCCAGCGACCCGAACGCGATCGCGACGGCCGCAAGCGGGTGGGTACGGCGCCAGAGCAGCGTGAACACGAGCGCAACGCAGACCGCGAGCGCAAGCGGCCGCCAGACGACGTCGGGCCGGAGGACTCCCTCGGCGAGCGCTGTCGGCACGAGCACGGCGACCAGCATCCAGTCCCGCCAAACACGCTTCGGCGCGTGTGGTGCCCGGGGCTCGGCCCACATCTGACGGAGGGAATTGCTGACCACGGACGGAGCGTAACTCTCCGTTCTCGCCGGCGAAATCGGGCGAAAGGACGAGATGAAGACCGTCCAATCGGCCGCCCCGAATCGGACCGGAAAGCCGATGTGCCGGGCCTCGCCGAAGCCCCTTATGGAGTTGGTCAGTCACCGACTGGCAGCCAGAAAATGCCGAGTGGAAGGTACGCCGATGTCGAGAGCTCTCTATCTGATCGGTGGGTTCGCAGCCCGCCGCCCGTTCACCGTCATCGCTTCGTGGCTCCTTGCCGCCACGCTCATCGTCGTGGCCGCGAGCGCCTTCGGCCAGCGCCTCAGCGACGCCTTCACGGCACCCGGACTCGACTCGCAGAAGGCGACGGACTTGCTCGCATCAGTCCGGTCCGATCAGGCGGGGCTCACGGCCCAGGTCGTCGTGACGCCACACGGCGCCGGCGTCACGTTCCGCAACTCGGCCGCTGCCCGCGTCGCTCTCGCCCACCTCGAGGAATCGATCGCCGGACTGCCCCACGTGCTTGGAACGACGGATCCGGCAGGAGACCTCGGTGACGGAGCCGGAGCCGAGCGGCTACTCGGGGAGCTATCCGCGAACGGGCGGGTCGCCATCATCCGCGTCCAGTACCCGGAGATCGAAAGCCTCTCCGCCGACGATCTCACCAACCTCAAGGACCTCGTCGCCGGGTCTCGAGCGGGATCAGCGCTCCAGATCGAGGCCGGCGGGGACCTCTTCGCGGCCTTCGAGGCAGGGGAGACGAACATCGGCGAGATGATCGGCCTCCTCGTTGCGGCGATCATCCTCCTGCTCGCATTCGGCTCGATCATCGCCATGGGCCTGCCGATCGGCATCGCGCTCTTCGGCATCGCCGTCGGAGCCAGCTCGATGGGTCTCCTTGCCTATCTCGTGGACGTTCCCAGCTGGGCGCCCGTCCTCGCGAGCATGGTCGGTCTGGGGGTCGGGATCGACTACGCCCTGCTGCTCGTCACCCGGCACCGGGGCTTCCTCGCCGACGGCCTGACGGTCCAGGAGTCGGCCGCCCGCGCGGTCTCCACCGCCGGCCAGGCCGTGGTCTTCGCCGGCGGCACCGTGATCGTCGCGATTCTCGGTCTCGCGGTCGCCGGTATCCCGGCCATGACGGCTGCAGGAATGGCGGTCGCCCTCGTCGTGCTGATCATGGTCCTGGCGTCGATCGCGCTCGTGCCGGCACTCCTCCGCCTGGCAGGGCAGCGAATCAACGGGCTCCGACGACGGCTCGATGTTCCCCCGAGAGGCGCGAAGGCCGAGCGGCGCTGGGAGCGCTGGGGCACGCATGTGTGCCGGCACCCGTGGCCGTACGCCGTCGGCGTCGCGGCCGCCCTCGTCGCGCTCACGGTGCCGGTGCTCGGCCTCCACGTGGGCATGCCGGACGACGGCTCGCTGCCCGGGAGTCGCACCGAGCGTCGCGCCTACGATCTCGCTGCAGGCGGGTTCGGCCCGGGTTTCAACGGCCCGCTGCTCGTCGCCGTCGATGCGTCACGCAACCCGTCCGTCGTCGGCCCGCTGCGCAACGCCATCGCCGCCGATCCAGGCGTTGCGGCGGTAGCGCCCACCGAGATGCACGGCGGGATCGCGACGCTCGTCGTCTTCCCCACGAGCGGCCCCCAGGACGACGCGACGTCTGCGACGTTGCGACGACTCCGTGAGCACGTCCTCCCGCCTGTTCTCGAGGACGGTCGGGCCGCCGCGCACATCGGCGGGCGCACGGCGAGCTTCATCGACATCGGCCAGCGCGTCCAGGATCGGCTCCCGCTCTTCATCGCCGCGGTCGTCACCCTCTCGTTCCTGCTCCTGACGCTGGTCTTTCGGTCAATCATCGTGCCGCTGAAGGCTGCGCTCCTGAACCTGCTCGGCGTCGGCGCCGCCTACGGCGTGCTCGTGATGGTGTTCCAGTGGGGTTGGGGGGCCGGTCTGATCGGCCTCGAGTCGAAGGTGCCGATCGTCTCGCTCCTGCCGATGTTCATGTTCGCGATCCTCTTCGGTCTCTCGATGGACTACGAGGTCTTCCTCCTCTCCCGCGTTCGCGAGGAGTACCTTGCCTCGGGCGACAATCGCCAGTCGATCGTCCGTGGCATCTCGAGCACCGCGAGGGTGATCACCTCGGCGGCGTTGATCATGATCGCGGTCTTCCTCGGCTTCGTCCTCGGCGACGACCCCGGCACGAAGATGTTCGGCCTCGGTCTTGCGATCGCGATCTTCATCGACGCCACGCTCGTGCGGATGATCCTGGTGCCGGCCACGATGAGCCTCCTGGGCGACGCCAACTGGTGGTTTCCTCGTTGGCTCGATCACCGGCTGCCGTCCATCGAAGGCGCCCGCTCTCCGATCAGCTCCTCGTCGCCGGCGTAGCGGGCGCGCCGCTGCCCCGCATCCACCGCCATGGCCCACGAGCCCTGAACCCGTCTGGAACCCAGCCGGCCGCCCCACTTCTTTCTGCGGGCAGTAGAGCGACACGTGAAGCGAGATATCCTCCCCCTCCTGGGCAACGCCCCCTAACGTCGCCTGACGCCGCAGATGGCCCGAGAGTTCGCTGCTTTCCTGGTGTTGCGGTGAAGCCCTCTAACGGACTCGAACCGTCGACCCCCCTCCTCACCATGGAGACTCGAGTGTGAAGTGGCCGTCGCCCGGCGCTGCATCGCGTTGCCCCATCGGTCTGTTCAGATAGCTAAGACCTCCGAGGACAACGGAGCGCAACCCGTCGCAACGGCTGTGTTCACATTCTGGTCACATCGCCGTACTCGCTAGCCGCACCGTTTAGGGGAAGACGTGCAGAAATGCGGACAAGTACGGATTCACATCTTCGTGAAAGTGAGATAATTGGACAAAGATCGAAATACGGAGGACGCGATGCAGGTTCCAAGCCGAGAGGTTTCCGCAGTTGACCTGGCAGGGCTGTTCAGGGCGCTCGCGGACCCGAATCGGCTCGCCATCTTCGAACTCGTGCGCGAGCGCGGCAGCGGGGTGCACACGGTCGAGGAGGCGGAGAACAGCATCTCGAAGATCGCGCGCGAGTTCGACCTCTCGCTCTCGACCGTCTCCCACCACCTGAAGGAGCTCCGGAACGCCGGGCTGATCCACTGCGAGAAGCACGGCCAGACGGTCTACTGCACCCCCGTGCCGGGGGCGCTCGAGGCGATCGCGAGCTTTCTGGGCGAGGCGAAGGAATAGGAATGGCCTCTCTATTTCACCTGGGATTTCGATACTTGTACAAGTTTATGAGGAAGGAGGAAGCAATGCTCCAGTACGAGGCACTCGAGCACCTCGCCCATGAGCGTGGCGACCAGCTTCGGCGAGACGCCGTCGCAGAGCGGCGCGCACGCGAATTCCAGGCGGGGCGTCCCGACAGGCATCCGGGCCACCGGCCACGCGTTCGACACATGCACGCGATACGACCCGAGCGTGCCGCGAAAGCCCGCCGTCAGAGCCGTGCAGTTGTCTGCTGCGGCTGGGAAGGAAGGTGATCACTGTGTGTATCGAGCTCACGAAGAGCGGCACGTCCGAGTCGACCGAGGGCGGCGGAGGCGAGGATGAGCTCCGGGCGCTGGCACGACGGAACGTGAGTCGGGTGCGCGACTTCCGGCTACACCTGCTGGCCTTCGTCGTGGGGACGACGATCCTGGCGGCCACCTGGGCCTTAACCGAGTACCTCGAGGCGGATGGGTGGCCGAAGCGCTTCGGCGACGGCGACGCTTCCGGCACGTGGCATATCTGGATCTTCTACGTGGTCGGCGTTTGGGCCGTGTTCGTCGCCCTCAAAGGCGTCGGTGCGTACGGCCGTCGCCGGCCGCGCGAGATGGAAATCGAGCGAGAGCTGGAGCGGATGACTTCGCGCGGATGATATGGAGCACTGCACCCTTCATGGCAGATGCGCAGGCGACCAACGCAGCTCATTCCGAAGAAACCGAACCGAGTTTCCTCCGAAGGGGGGCGCGGGCCCCCGCGAGGCGATCCGCGGCCTCAAGCGCACCTCGCCCGCAACCTCTACCGCCAACTCGAGAACCCGCCAACGCCGACGTGACCAACATCGAAGCATGACTCGGGCACCCCGGCGGTCAGCAAGAACTCCTCGACCGCCGCGGCGAAGCCGTCGACGTCGGCCTCGCCGAGTGGAAGCGAGAGCGCGATGAAGCCGCGGCGCCCATACGAGAAGCCGCGCTCGAGCATGTGCAGGTGAAGGAGGGCGCGCAACTCTGCCGACTCGGGTACGTCGCCTTCGTTTCGCACGGGTCCCAGGGTGAAGTGCAGGCCGACGAGCGACCCGTAGCCGGTCGCGCAAAATGTGAGTTCGCGCTCGGTGGAGAAGGCGTTCAGCCGATCGCGCAGACGATCGCCAAGGTCGTTCAGGCGGCTGACCTCCGCTTCCGTCAGAACCTGCGTCAGGCCGGCGGCTCCCGCCGCCATCGTGAGCACGTCGTTGTTGAAGGTCCCGCCGTGCTGCAACGCGTCCGGCTGAGAGGGGTCGAAGCGGCGCATCAGCTCTGTACGCCCGCCGAAGGCGCCGAAAGAGAGACCGCCGCCGACGAACTTCGCAAGCGTCGTCAGATCGGGTTCGATCCCGAGCAGCTCCTGCATCCCGCCGTGCGAGAGACGCGCGGTCATCACCTCGTCGAACACGAGCAACACGCCGTGGGCGGTCGTCGCGTCGCGCAACGTGCGAAGGAATGCCGGATCGGCAGGAATCACTCCTGCTGCCCCTTGCAGCGGCTCGACGATCACCGCCGCCAGCTCGTGCGCGTGCTCTTCGACGAGCCGTGCGGCATCAGCGGTGTTGTTGTACTCGCCGATGACCCAGTTGAAGGGAGGGTTCAAGGGCGAGATGCCGTGAGCGAAGAGCAGGATGCCGCCGTGGTAGGCGCCGGCGAAGACGAGCATGCCTGCCCGTCCCGTGACGGCACGGGAGAGCGACAGCGCGAGGAGGTTCGCCTCCGTGCCCGAGTTGCAGAAGCGCACGAGCTCGATCGAGGGGAAGCGCGTGCAGATCGCCTGGGCGAGCACGGCTTCGTACCGGTTTGGGGCTCCGAGCACGAACCCGTCGGCGAGCGCGCTGCGGATTGCGTCCAGGATGACGGGATGCGAGTGCCCGTAGAGCCCCGCGGTGTACTCACCGAGGAAATCGACGTACTCGTGGCCATCAGCGTCGGTCACGCGCGCGCCCTCGCCGCGGACGATCGTCAGGGGGAAGGGCGGCTGGTGGATCGTCGTGCGCGTGTTCCCGCCCGGCATGAAGCGTGCCCGCTCTTCGTGGAGCCGGCGCGACTCGGGATTCGCCGCGACGTATCGCGCCTCGGCCTCTGCGAGCTGGGCCACAAGATCGACGACGGCGCGCATCATGCGATCCTACGTCCGCGCCGGATGGGCATGTTCCTATGACCGAGCAGCAACGCGTCAGTAGTTCACTGAGGCTGAAGATGCCGGATAAGCGCGAGGAGCGCTCCAACCACCTCTCGACTGTGGCGTTCGGTGCGTTGAGTACGCGGAAAGGCCTGCGCGGCGTCCGCCCTGGGAAGATCTTGGTGAACTCGGCATTCACCTCGTTCCACACCGGCCGGCGGATGGGAGTTCCCGCTTCCAGAGCTTCGTATCCACAGCGCCAACCCCGTTGGGCGGGAGCGAATGAGGCGCGCAATCGAAGCCATCGAGCGACTTCATTACCACTAACGCTTGCTATCTGCTATATTCATGGAGATATTTCTGATGGCAAAGATCAAGCACTCAGCCGTGTCAGATGCCGTGTTAGATTGGGCATTCCTCAATCGTTTACAGTCGCCAGGATACCTTGACTTCAGCGACGATTTTATCTGGAAACCCGCCCAGTATCTAGCAGTCGTAATTTAACCACTTATTCGATCCCAGGTGCGCCCATCCGTCGAACCCGCTTCGTTGAGCGGATTTTCGGTCTCCGGCTCGCCGTCTGTCCAAATAACGGCCAAGTCCGCGAGGATCTTCGCCTCCAGTCGAAGCGCCTGCGTTCGCTTCTCGGCTTCGTAGAGGTGGCGGTAGGTGCGCAGGAAGAGGGCGCCTCCGTCCGTGTGTCCGGCGCGCTCGGCAGCCACGGCGGGATCCATGCCCGCGGCAGCCATGAGCGAGCAAGCCGTGTGCCGGAGGAGGTGGAACGTGAAGCCGGAGTACACACTGGTGACTCCCAGAGCCGGCGAGTCGTTCGCCACGGCGGCCGCAACTGCTTTAGCCCACACTCGCGTGCCAAAGCCACTCCGTGTCCACTGCTTCCCCGTCGGAGTCGGAAAAACGAGAGGAGTCCCTGGAGGTCGAGCGACTAGCTGCTCCCGAAAGAGCTGAACCTCCGTAGGCGTGAGGTACACACGGCAATCGGCACTGGAATCGAGTCCAGGCCATACCCCCCGAATGGGGGGTGTGATCTACCCGTTCGGGGGATGCAAGTTCACCCTGTCAAGCGGGCAAGACCTGCGCCTGCAGCGCGTCTTCCCTAGTGGGCGGGCCAGCACAGCTTGGCGGCAGCGGTAGCCCGCCCAAGATGCCGATAGGAGAGATGTGAAGACCACGTCGCCGCTGCACGATCTGAGTCCCGAGCTGGCGCTTGTTGACGAGCGGGCCGCGGTCGATGCCCGCGCTGCGCTTTCCGATCCCAGTGTCACGCTCGACCGCATCCTGGTCGAGGCGTCCGCCTCGGCACGCGAGGTAAGAGCCGCGCGCCAGCGGATCTTCGAGCTGTCTGATGTCGAGCCACCCCAGCGTCGGCGGACGTACCGGCGACCGAAGCTCGTCGGTGCGTTTGCGACCTGGGCCGTCGTGGCGGTGCTCGTCGCGGAGTCGCGCATCCACACGCTCTTCTGATCGCCGAAGCTCATCCGCGGAAGATCGAGGAATCGCGGGCTGAACTAACGCGCGGGGGAGGCTGCCTCGCCCGCCGGCGTCGCGAGCTCCGAGGCCCGGCTTAGGCCGGGGTGGGTCCCGGGATGGCCCCGAGTTGCTGCATCATCGAGAGCGCGTCGAACACTCCCCAGTGCTCGTGGGCGAGACCGTCGTCGCCGAAGCGCGTGATGTCGATCAGCTGGACGTCAACGCTCTTCCCGGAGGGGGGCATGCCCATGAACTCGCCCTTGTGCGTGCCCGTCGCACGAATGCGAGCGACGGCCTTGTCACCGCTGACGAGGAGATCCTCCACCTCCATGCGAAGGTCTGGAAACGCCGCGCGGTACATGTGGAAGAGCTGCTTGACGCCTTCCTTGCTCCGCTCGAGCCCAGGCATCTCCTCGTGCTCGACGAAGTCCTCTGCAAGCAGATCGCCGAACCCGTCGATGTCCCCGGCGCTGATCAACTCGTACAGGCGCCCCATAGCGGCCGCGTGATCCATCACGTTCCTCCATTCCACGGTTGACGTCGGAGATCGTACGCTGCCACGGGCTGTGCAAAGAGCGCCGATTGAAGCAGCGAATCCAGGCACGAGACACGTCGCCCGCATGCGCGAGTGATCGGGAATGTTCCTCGAGCGCCTCTCGCCCACACGGTCGGAACTGCGTGTCTCTGGATGTCTCGGCGTCCTGAGACTCGGGGTGCAGGCGCGCCCCCGGGGTGTGGCTAGGTCATGATCGCTCACCATGGATACAGGAGGCTCACTAAAGGATTTGCCGACGATCGCACCCTTATGACCATGGGTGGCATGGAGTCCGACCTCGAAGAGCTGTACCGACGCCGTCAAGGTGCCTTCCAGGTGATGCTCGCGTCGGTAACGGGCAGTGTCGACAGCGCGCGCGATGTCGTGCAAGAGGCATTCGTACAGGCGCTAAGAGACCAGAACGGATTCCGAGGCGAGGGGTCGCTCGAGGCGTGGGTGTGGCGGATCGCAATCCGAGTCGCGATAGGGTCGAACGGGTCGCGCGAGCTGTCCGTCGACGAAGTGCCGGAGGTTGCGTTCGTCGATCAGAAAGCCGATCCAACGCTCGCAGCTGCCGTGCGAGAGCTGCCGCCGCAGCGGCGGATGGCGATCTTCCTGCGCTACTTCGCGGATCTGTCCTACGCCGAGATAGGCGAGACGCTCGGGATCGCCGAAGGGACAGTCGCAGCGACGCTGTCCCAGGCACACCGGCAGCTTGGCGCTGCACTTTCGACCAACGAGGTTTCGGCTAACGAGGTGATGGCATGAGCACGTACGAAGACACTCTGCTGGCCGCTCGGTTCTCCGCGCTCGCGCCAGAACCGCTGGCTGGGGACTGGGAGGAGATTCTGGACAGGGCAGGCGAGGCTCGGAAGGGGCGCCGGCCGCTCGCCGACGCGCTCCATAGCCGTCGTCGCCGGCAGCTCGTGGTGTTCGCTGCGGTGGCACTCGTGGTCGCCATAGGAGCGGCCTCGGCCCTTGCGATACGCGCCTACGTCTTCCACCAGGGCATCGTCGGCCTGGCCCCCGTGGGAGCGACTCCGAGCACTCCTGAGAAAGGTGAGCTCGTCCTCAGCTTCATGTTCGGGCACACGCTGGGAGACCCGGGAAGGTTCCAGGTGCGCGTGTACGCGGACGGACGGATGATCTGGCAGCGAGTCGGCGACTACTCCAGGACGGACGAGTACAGGGACTCCACCGGCTGGCTCGAGCAGCGGCTCACGCCCGAAGGTGTCGAGCTTGTCAAACGCGAGATGATCGCGACGGGGCTCGTCAACGGCGACAATCTGCACTTGCTGGGCGGGGAGGGACTGTATTTCGGCGAGCTCGACCTCCGGGACGGGGACCGACGCGTTCACGTCATTTGGGGCGATATCAGCGACCCGCACTCCGACGACGAGGCACGTGCCATGCCGACGCCGGAGCAGGCGAGCGCTCTCGTCCGGCTGGATGAGCGGCTCGAGGATCCGGCGTCCTGGCTGCCGGCAAACGCGTGGGAAGACCCGGAGATCAAGGCGTACGTGCCGTCCACGTACGACGTCTGCCTCGAGGGGATAAAGGGGCTCGGACTGTCTCGCGTGCTGGCATCGCTCCCGCCGCAGGCCGAGAACCTGCTCCGGGCGCAGGAGAACACGCCGTGGACGTACACGAATCTCGCAGGAACGCACGTCGCGTGGTGCTCTCAGCTGACGAACGACGAGGCGCGCGCGCTCGAACGAGTCCTCGAAGCCGCAGGCTTGGGTTTGCGCCCCACCAAAGACGTCTTCGGGCATGTGGTCCCCACCAAAAGCGTCTTCGGGCGCCACTTCGGAGTATTCGACATGGCCTACCACACCGATCCGACGGAGTTCTCGTTGGACTTCAATCCGGCGTTGCCGGATCAGGGGTGAGATCAGCGCTACGACGAGCTTCGAGATCCAGCTCACGAGAAGAGGCCCCGTAATGAGACCTCTTCACGCAGCGCTCGTAGCGCCAGTCGAGATGCGCGGCGCGGACGAGGTGTTGGATGGCTGGTAAGGGACGTCGGCGAGGAAGACATACCGTTCTAGGCACACCACGCACTCTTCCCTTGTATTAGCAACGTAACTCGTCACCGCTGAAAGCCGGTCTTCGGGGCCTTGTGATGGGTCTGCCGCCGCCGGCGCTGCGGCCGGGCTGTGTCCGGCTTTGGGGGCCCGGCGTGAGCCGGAGGCGAGCGACGGGGGCGGGCGCAGCCCGCAAGGCGGCGGCAGTGTGCCGGTGGGCTTCTATACCCGCCAGACGGGCGTGAGGCGGGCGGGGTCGAGGCGGTTGAGGCCGCGGGTGCCGGGGTTGACGGTCAGGTGGTCGAGGACCGCGGCGACGATGGCAGACTGCCCGCTGAGCGGGAGGGTCTGCCAGCGTTCGCGGAGGAGCGAAGGCGGAGGAGCGACGTCGTCCAGAAGTTCGGCGCACGAGGCCACGCCCTACCCGACGCCCCGCCGCGCGCCCGGCAAGACACGCTTGCCTCGGGCGCGACGGCGGGGCCTTCCGCGTGAGCCGCGCACTTAGCGGCCGAAGTCGTCAGGGTCAAAGAGCGCCAGCTGGCCGGCATGAATGAACGGGAGATCTGAGGGCTCTGAAACCTTCCTCCCCAGTTGCTTGTGCCCAATCTCGGGCGCCGGACCGGTGGTGCCGTCGCTCGCTAAGTCCGTGTTCTCTTCTGAATCGGGCTGAGCGGTCCGGCGACGAGGGTTCGATTCCTCGTTGTCCACCTGCTGTCCAGATGCAGAGTGGAATGACGTTGGAGGCAATGGGTCATCGTCGTCCTCTGCCGGGTCGCCTTCCTCCTGCAAGCACCGCGAAGAGTTGCCTCTGATGCGCACCAGTCGATTTGCGTCCGGCCTGCTTCGATCCCAGGTGCGCCCACTCTCCCCACTCCTCGAAAATGGCTTGAGCACGTTCATGTGATCCAAGGACTGAACGACGAGCGGCACGTCGGTATCGGGATCGAGGAGTCGAGAGTGCGGCGAACTACCGATGTTCCCCATGCCTACAGTCGAAGAGAGTGTTACAGCCAGACGAACGGTGGATTGTTGGGAGGCGGACTGACCCGAAATCAACCACAGGTGGAGAGCTCGACCGGCATTGGCCCGATGGTCTCGTGCTCCGACCTGCGCCGCCGCTTCGGCGAGGGAGGGGCAGCCGTCGACGCCCTGGCGGGGGTCTCGCTGGAGTTCCCGAAGGGAGAGCTGACGGCGATCGTCGGGCCCTCCGGCTCGGGAAAGTCGACCCTCTTGCACATCCTTGCCGGGCTCGACTACCCCACGGGCGGGTCGGTCTGGATCGACGGGATCGAGATCACCGCCCTCGATGATCGAGAGCTGACCGACCTGCGGCGGGACAAACTCGGCTTCGTCTTTCAGTTCTTCAACCTCGTTCCCGTGCTGAACGCGGAGGACAATCTCGTGTTGCCGGTGAAGATCGCGGGCAGGCGTCCCGACTGGGACTGGGTCGGAAGCTTGCTCGAGACCGTGGGCATGACCGATCGGCGTACCCACCGGCCGTCGGAGCTCTCGGGGGGGCAGCAGCAGCGGGTGTCGATCGCCCGCGCGCTCGTGACGCGGCCGGCGGTCGTGTTCGCAGACGAGCCGACGGGGAACCTTGACTCCAAATCGGGCGCCGACGTGCTCGGGCTGCTGCGGCAGGCCGTGGATGAGTTCGAGCAGACGGTGGTGATGGTCACGCACGACCCGCGCATCGCCTCTTACGCCGACCGGGTCATCGTCCTCGCGGACGGCGTGGTCACCCACGACGGGCGGGTGCAGTCGGCGGACGAGGTGCTCGCCCTGATGCAGATCGAATAGGCGATGTTCGCTCTGACCGTACGCGGCGTCGTCGCGCGCAAGATGCGCGGATTCCTGACGGCTCTGGCGGTCTTTTTCGGCGTTGCCATGATCGCCGGCACGTTGATGCTGACCGACTCGGTTAACAACTCGTTCGACGACATCTTCTCCGAGTCGAACAGCGGGGTCGACGTCAGCATCAAGACGAAGGAGACGATCGAGGACTCCCGCGGCGCTCTCCCGCCGGCCTTCGACGCCGGGGTGCTCGAGCAGGTGCAGGCTGTCGAGGGCGTTGCAGACGCGGCTGGCGGCATCTTCGACCCGACCGTTTCCGTCCTCGACGAGCAGGGGCAGCGGGTCGGCATTACCGGCCCGCCCCATTTCGCAGTCTCCGTCGTGCCCGACCGCTTCAGCCCCTGGAATTACTCGGACGGCCGTCCACCCGAGAGCGCCGACGAGATGGCGATCGACAACTTCACCGCAGAGCGGGAGGGCTGGACGGTCGGCGACACTGCGCGCGTCGCAGGAACGGGAACGGGAACGGTCAGGCAATACACGATCTCGGGGATCGCCCGCTGGGGCTCCGGTGTCGAGCTCCTCGGCGCCAGCCTCGCGATCTTGACGCTGCCCGAGGCGCAACGGCTCACCGGCAAGCAGGCGAAGTTCGACGAGATCGCCGTCGCAGCCGAAGAGGGTGTCTCGCCCGAGGAGCTGAAGCTCGCCGTCCAACGAGCGGTCCCTGCCTCGCTCGAGGCCCTGACCGGCGAGGAGAACGCGGCCGACGAGTCCCAGGGGTTCAAGGAGGGCTTCGGGATCATCTCGAATGGTCTGCTCGCCTTCGGCGTCGTCGCCCTGTTCGTGGGAGGCTTCATCATCTTCAACACGTTCTCGATCACCGTCGCGCAGCGCACGCGGGAGTTCGGAATGCTACGGACGCTCGGAGCTCATCGGCGCCAGGTGCTCGGTGCGGTGCTGCTCGAGGCGGCGATCGTAGGGCTCGTCGCCTCGGCGCTCGGAGTCCTCGGCGGGATCGCGTTCGTCGCCGGCATCATCGCCTTGTTCCAGTCTTTCGGGTTGGATATCCCCTCGAGCGGGCTCGTCATCTCTCCGCGCACCGTCTGGATCGCGCTCCTCGTCGGTGTGCTGGTGACGATCGTCGCCTCGCTGGCGCCGGCGCGCCGAGCCACCAGGGTGACGCCGCTCGAGGCGCTCCGGGAGCCCGGAGGAAGCCGCCGCCCCTCGCGTCGACGCGCCACGGTGGGCCTCGTGCTCCTCGGCCTTGCCGCGCTCTCGATCGCCTGGGGGATGTTCGCAACCGACAGCTTCGGCTCGGCCTTCGTCTTCCTGGGACCCGGCATCCTGCTGCTCTTCCTCGGTGTTGCGCTCCTGAGCGGCCGCCTGATCGGCCCGCTGTCGGCACTGATCGGCTGGCCGCTCGAGCGCTTCGGTGGCGTCCCCGGGCAGCTCGCGCGCGAGAACACGCAGCGCAACAAGAGCAGGACGGCAACGACCGCTGCCGCCCTGATGATCGGCCTCGCGCTCGTCGTCTTCGTCGCCACCTTCGCTTCGGCGTTGAACAAGTCCCTGACCGAGGCCCTCGACCGGCAGTTCGCCAGCAACCTCATCCTCAGCAACAGCGACCAGTTCACGAGAATCCCCGCCCAGACCGCGGACGCAGTGCGCGGCATCGAGGGCGTGGCCGTCGTCTCCCCGGTTGCGCACGGTGACGCACGAGTCCAGGGCGTCTCGGGCACCCAGGCCGTGAGCGGCCTCGACCCGGAGAGCATAGCTCCCGTCTACACCCTCGACTGGCGCGAGGGCTCCGACGCCACGCTGGCGGAGCTCGGAGACAGCGGCGCCGTCATCGAGGCCGACTGGGGCAAGGACAACAACGTCGCGGTCGGCGATGTGATCCGCCTGACGACGCCGACCGGCAAGGACATCAGCTACACCGTGCGCGGCAGCGTCCGCGACAAGGCCAAGCTCGTGGTCGGCACCTTTGCCGTCTCACGGGGCAGCCTCCAGCGCAACTTCGGCGTCGACGGCGACAGCTACACGTTCGTCCGTTACACCGAGGGAGCAGACCCCGACGCGGTGCGCACCCGCATCGACAACGAGCTCGCCGCAGCTTTCCCGACCGTGGAGTCGCGCTCGCAGGCGGAGCTGGAGGCCGACAACCGCACGCAGCTCAATCAGATTCTCGTCCTCATCTACGCGCTGCTTGCTCTCTCAATCATGATCGCAATCTTCGGCGTCGTGAACACGCTGATCCTCACGATCCACGAACGCACCCGCGAGATCGGGATGCTGCGCGCGATCGGAACCTCCAGGCGACAGGTGCGGCGCATGATCCGCTACGAGTCGGTGATCACGGCGATGATCGGGGCGATCATCGGCGCCGGCATCGGACTCGCCCTCGCCATCGTCTCCGTGCAGGCGCTCTCGAGCGAAGGCCTCGTCCTCTCGATCCCCTACCCGCTGATCGTGACCCTGCTGCTCCTCGCAGCAGTGGCAGGCGTGGCAGCAGCCATCGCCCCTGCCCGCCGCGCCTCGAAGACCAACATCATCGAAGCGCTCCAGTACGAGTAGGCGTCACCGAAGGGTCGCCGAGTTGTCGCGCGGGTGACGAAGCGACCACCTCGAGCAGCACTTGCTCCGCCAACACACTCCTGAAGGCGAAGACATGTACGACAACCAAGGTCGCCGAGCCCGAAACGGAGCTGCCACCAGTTCGGTGCATGGGTCATTGTTGGCGCGGAGACGCCGGTGTGGACATGCCTGAGACGTTGCAGCTCACGAGAAAGGCGTACGAGACCGAGCTCCCGATCCTCGACTTCCGCCTGTCCAGGCGGGATCCCGCATTCCACCTTGGGTCAGGTGTGTCATCGGTGTCGGGCCTGCTCACTTCATGCTCCCCTCAGTGCTCCCCTCGTCGGGAGCGGGCCGACCCCCGTGGGTGACCCGACGTCTTCTCCCGGAGTGCTGGGAGCGGGAGTTCCGGGGTTCCGGGCAGCCGGTTCTTGGCCTGACCGGATCGGCGCACGCCCCGGAACGGTCCGCTGGGTGATAAGAAACCCGCGTGATCAGTCATCTGCGTCCCAGGATCGCCGCTCCGGACGCTTTGGTCATGGAGGGCGATCCGACCGATGACCTATCGACCCTGGGCACCGCTATCGCTGCCTTCAATTGCGGCGACCGTGTCCGTTAGAGGGTAGCTCGGGCGTTTCGTGAGGATCGAGCGCATCGAGGTCTTCGGCTACGACCTAACGTACGTCCACGGCAGCTATGTGATGTCTGGTGGTCGCGTCACTACGAGCCTGCCAAGTACGGTCGTGCGAGTTGTGACCGACGAGGGCACTGATGGTTGGGGCGAGGTTTGCCCTCTGGGGAGCACGTACTTGCCCGCTTTCGCTGGGGGCGCACGCGCCGCGCTCCGGGAAATGGCTCCCGCCCTGCTCGGCGCCGATCCATGCAACCTCGCCGTCATCAACGAGAAGATGGACTGGGCCTTGCTTGGGCACGGCTATGCGAAAAGCGCAGTGGACATCGCGTGCTGGGATGTCTTTGGCCGCGCGACGGCGCAGCCCGTTGCCACACTCCTGGGCGGTATCCGGCAGGAGAGCTACCCGCTCTACATCGCTGTTCCCCTTGGGCCCGCTGAGGAAATGGTGCGCTACGTCCTGGCACGGAAGGCCGAGGGCATCCACCACTTCCAGCTCAAGCTGGGCGCAGATCCGCAACTCGATGCCGAGCGCGTTGCGCGTGTGGTCGAGGCGACGGCCGACGAGGACATCGTCATCGCCGACGCGAATGGTGGATGGCGTCTGCAGGATGCCGTTGTCGCCGCCCGCCTCATGGAGGGTCTGCCGAGAACCTACTTCGAGCAGCCGTGCAGAACGCTCGAGGAGTGCCTTTACGTTCGGAAGCGCACCACGCTTCCGATGGTCTTGGACGAGGTGATCACCGATCTTCAGTCGCTCTTACGCGCGATGGCCCATGGCGGAATGGAGGCGATCAACCTCAAGATCAGCAGAGTCGGAGGTCTAACAAAGGCAAAGCTGATCCGCGATCTTGCCGAACAACTCGGGTTAAGGCTGACCATCGAGGACACCTGGGGTGGTGACGTCACTACGGCGGCGATCAGTCACTTGGCCGCGAGCACTCAGCCGGAGAGCCTCTTCACGGTGTCCTTCATGAACGATTGGTCGAAAGAGCATGTAGCGGGCCACCAGCCGCGCTCCAAGAACGGCGTCGGTCGAGTTTCGACCGGCGCGGGGTTGGGCATCAATGTGGACAGGAGCCTGCTCGGCGAGCCGATCTTTTCGGTCGAGGTCTGACTCGCTCGGGGCACTCCCGGTGTCCGTTGCAGCGCGCACCGAAAAGCGCGTCTATGAGGCGAAGCGTAGACGTGTCGTGGTCGGATACGTGCTCCCAATCGGTGCCCTCGCGATTGCGTTCGAGAGTTGGCCGGCCCGAACCGGGAGCTCACGGTGATGTAGGTGCCGAGACGACGCTGGCAGGCGCGCGAACGCTCCGGCACGAGGGTACGGCGACGATGCTGCTCAGTCTGCCGCAGAGTCCGACCGCGCCAGGGATCGACGAGCGAAGACATCCGGGTCCCACGTCCGCTCGGAGTCGGCTTCGCTGAAACTGGAGATCAGCTGTCGAATCTCCGGCGACATCGCATCGTCGTAACCCTGATCGTCATGTTCCTGATCCGTCGTCCCGCGCACGGCTAGATCCGTCCTCCGGTCATTCATGGCCGTCCTTCCAAACCACCCGCCGCGCTTCCCCCAGTCCCCGGACCGGGCGCGCTCCACTTCCCAGCAAGCGGAGCGCCGCCTCGATCAGTCCGGGTGTTTGCACGTCCCCCATCGCTCTCATCATGATTCACGGCACCCGGAATTCATCCATTTGGGGGCAAAGATCACTCGCCTGAGGGATTCAGCGCGCATCCACTCCTTTCCCCAGAGAGGCCGCTCGCCGTGCACGGTCGCTCGGAGTGCGTTCGCCCGTCGGGGCAGGAATCAGCCTCCCGCCGAGGTCGCCGCACGTGGTTCAGACCTGCAGAGCGACTCACCCCCTTTTGTAGGGGATGCGAAGAGGATGTCGTCCGGCGAGAGTCAAACAATCCCCAGATGAACACGGTGACTCCCCACTTCGCCGAGGCAGAGCTGCCAGCCTCGCGCCGGTACGACCTGAACTGGGGTCTGATCGGCGCACTCGGGGTGTGCATGCTGTTTTGGGCTGCGGCGACGTTCGGCCTCATCCTGGTTCTGTAATACGACGAGCGGGCAGCGCGCTCTGTGCCAAGAGCCAGGAGAGCAGGGTATTGGCGAAGGAGTTCTCGCTGGGGTCGTTCCAGAAGCCGCTAGGCGAGCGCTTCGGCCAGCTCTGGGCGCGCTTGGCCTTTGCGCGGCCATGCTCGTGTCCAGACGGCATCCTGCCCAAGCGGCGAGCGCACGGCGTCGCCCCGAGCAACTACTTCGAGCAGCATCCGCTCGGCCTCCTTCAGATCCGCGATGGGGTCGGGGCCGTCAGCGAGAAGCGCAGCGATCTCGGCCGTCGTCAGTCCGTCGTCGAAGTGCTCCAAGAGCGGCTCCGCAGTGCGCGGCGGAGGCGTTCGCTCGAGTGTCGGGTCGAGGTTCGCGATCAAGGCGTCGTACGTGAGACCTGGCTGCCACCCGCCCGCAGCGAGTTGGTGCCCGTCGAGCTCGAAGACGATCGACGGAGCCGTGAAGCGCACCGGGCCGTCGGACGTGGACGTCTTGCCCTGAGCCTCGGCCGCGCTTCCGGCCGCCGAGCGCGTCTCGGCTCTGTCGTGCTCGTACGCCTCGGCGACCTCTGGGGAATCGAGGCTCGCGACGATCGCGCCGGCATCGATGCCCGGCACACTGCGAAGCTCGGCCACAATCTGCTCGTCGTCGTCGAGCAGCAGCGGCGTCGTGAAGTACGCGAGCTGAAGCGCCCGTAGAACTCGCCACTCGCTGCCCGGAGAGATGAGTCGCGCCGCGACGACTGCACGGCATCCCCGGCCTGTTGCGGCGGGTCGCTCCTTGGGGACGAGCCCGAACGGCATCCCGTAGCGCTCTCGAAACGTGTGGTGTCCGAGCACCGAGCGAGCCGGGTCGAAGCTACGCGCGGAGGCTTCGCTGACCTCCTCGCGGAGCCCGATCATCACGAGGCGCCATGAAAGCTGCTCGCGATACCGCCACTCGAGCACGCGCAGCGCCGGGCTCGCGGAGTACGCCCAGGGGCAAGCGGCGTCGGTGTAGAGCGTTGCCTCGATCACGGTTCTGGCTCGATGGTAGTCCGCCTCGTCGCCCAGGCGGTCACCTTTGAGGTGGTACCCTCCGCCTGCCCGGCCGCGCTAGGTGGGGAGTCAGCGGTTCCCTGAACCCGAAATCCGCTCCATGCGGGGCCGAACGCCGTCCGAGGGACGGTTCGTCGGGACTGGGTCTGCGCACGCAGCGTTGACGATCGGGTCCCGCGCACTGGGAGCGTCCGAACCGCGTCAGGTCCGGAAGGAAGCAGCGCTAAGGACTCCCTCTCAGGTGCCGCGGTACCGCCCGATCCGAGCGAGCGACGCAGGTACCTCCGGTGATGCCGATCTCGAAGACGGAGCGCGCAGCCGGGCATTGCCTCCAACCTGCTTGAATCCGCCGGGTGACGGCGCTCTACAGGAAGTACCGCCCGCAGGGCTTCGACGAGGTCGTCGGCCAGGAAGCCGTGGTCCGCACGCTGCAGAACGCGATCGACCACGACCAGGTGCGGCAGGCCTACCTCTTCGCCGGGCCGCGAGGCACCGGCAAGACGTCCATGGCGCGCATCCTCGCCAAGGCTCTCAACTGCGCTGGAACGGTCACAGCGACGCCCAACCCCGACAAGACGTGCCACGTCTGCGTCGCGATCGCCAACGGCACTTCCCTCGACGTCGTGGAGATGGACGCGGCGTCACAGCGCGGGATCGACGACATCCGCGAGATCCGCGAGCGCGTCGTCCTGCAGCCGGTCGAAGGGCGCTACAAGGTCTACATCCTCGACGAGGCGCACCAGCTCACCGGAGCGGCGTGGAACGCCCTGCTGAAGCTCATCGAGGAGCCCCCGCCCCACCTCCTGTTCATCTTCTGCACGACCGAGCTGGTGAGTGTGATCCCGACTGTTCGCTCCCGGTGCCAGACGTTCGTCTTCCAGCGGCCGCGACTCGCCGAGCTGGTGACGCTGCTCCGTCGAGTGGCTGACGGCGAAGGCATTCAGGCCCAGGATTCCGCACTGTCGCTGATCGCCCGCAGCGCGCGCGGCTCATTTCGCGATGCCGTCTCCACCCTCGACCAGCTCGCCGCGGCGACGAACAACTCGATCGACGCGCAGGCAGTTCTTCAACTCGTGGGCGCCGTCGAGGAGGAGTCGCTCCTACGGCTGTGCGACATGGTGGTCGACCGCGACACCGCTGGCGCGCTCGTCTTCATCGAGGAGCTCGCGGAGCAAGGGCAGGATCTCGGCCGCCTCGTGACCGACCTCTTGGAGCATCTACGGCATCTCCTGCTGGTGCAGCACATGGGCCACGTACCGGAGTCGCTTCCGGTGACCGAGGAGACGAAGGAGCTTCTTCGCCAGCAGGCGAACCAGCTCCCGGAGCCGACCGTGCTGCGGTTGATCGATCTGCTCGCGGTCGCGGTCGACGACGCGCGCCAAGGGGGCGATCCGCGCCTGCCGCTCGAGCTCGCGATCGTGAAAGTGACGCGGCCGCACGCGGATCTCTCCCGGGAGTCGCTCGCTCACCGCGTCGAACTGCTCGAGAGCCGGCCGACAGGCGCCGGCCATGCGCCCGCGGAAGCCGTGCCGACCCAGAGCGCCGCGCCCGCGTTCCCGACTCCAGTTCCGGCTCCTTCCGATCTGCCCGAGACTGAGTCATCCGATCTCGAGCTGGAGCAGGTTGCCGACGCTTGGCAGCACAGCGTTGTCCAGGCCGTGCGTGGGCGCTCTATCCCGGTTGCGAGCCTCCTCACCGAGGCGACGCCGACCGTCCTCGTCGGCGACACGCTCACGCTCGAGTTTCCGGCGGGCGCGGACTTCCACCGTCGCCAGATCGCGGAGCCGCAGAACATCGGCCTGCTACGCGAGGCGCTCTACGAGGTCACAGGACGGAAGCTCGCCGTCGTGTTGGAAACCGGCGAATCGGAAGAGGGTTTAGCCGAGCGCGACGACGAGCCCATGTCCGAGGAGGACGTGATCTCACTGCTCAAGGAAACCCTCGACGCCCGCGAAGTGGAGGCAGACGCCGAATGAACTTCGACATGAACAAGATGCTGCAGCAGGCCCAGCGCATGCAGGCCGAGCTCGCGAAGGCGCAGGAGGAGGCAGCGAGTGAAGTCGTCGAGGCGTCGGCCGGCGGCGGGATGGTAACGGTGAAGGCGAACGGCGCCGGCGAGGTTGTCTCGATCACGATCGACCCGAAGGCGATCGACCCGGATGATCCGGAACTCCTCGCCGATCTCGTGCTCGCAGCGGTCAACGAGGCGCTCCGATCGGCGCGTGGGCTGATGGAGACGAAGATGTCGGGGCTGATCCCCGGAGATCTCGGCGGGCTGGGCGGGTTGCTACCGGGTAGCTGACCGTCGGATCCAGGCGTGTCCAGACGGACGGATACGCTGCTGCTCGTGCTGAGCCCCGCCGTCGAGAACCTCGTTACGCAGTTGACCAAGCTTCCCGGCATCGGCCGGCGCTCGGCACAGCGTCTGACGTTCCACCTTCTCTCCTCCCGCCCCGAGGACGCACTCGAACTCGCGCGCGCGATCGAAGACGTCAAGGCGCGCGTTCGGTTCTGCCGCGAGTGCGGCAACTTGACCGAGGAGGAGCTCTGCGGCGTATGCGCCGACGCGAGACGCGATCGCACGGTGATCTGCGTCGTCGAGCAGCCCGTGGATGTCGTCTCGGTCGAGCGGACCGGCGAGTTCCGTGGCCTCTACCACGTCCTAGGCGGTGCGCTCTCCCCTCTCGACGGAGTCGAGCCCTCGGATCTACGCATCGCTGGACTCTTGAGTCGCGTGGAGCAGAACGGCGTCACGGAGGTGGTTCTGGCCACCAACCCGACAATGACCGGCGAGGCGACGGCTGCCTACGTGGCCGACCGGTTGCGCGGCAAGGTGCAGGTCACACGGCTTGCGAGCGGCCTTCCCGTCGGCGGCGATCTCGAGTACGCGGACGAGGTCACCCTGGGGCGAGCGTTGGCCGGCCGGCGCGAGATGTAGGCGGCGCACGTTTTTCGCGGAAAGTGCGCAATTCGACGGTTGGCGCGACTTGCATCTCGCCCGGCCGTTTCCTAGGGTGCGACCACTGAACCGGCGGGCCTTCGGGTCAGCCGGTTCAGTATTTTTCTTGGGCCCGTTCTTTGGTCCGCAGCCGTACACTGGTGACCATGTTGGGAACGTCGGTAATCGCGTGATCGACCCGGGCCTCCGCATCGGTGTCGTCGGCGCGAGCGGCGCCGTCGGGCGTATCACCTTGCAGCTGCTTCTTGACCGCGGCTACACGAACATTCGCACCTTCGCCTCATGGCGCTCCGCGGGCGAGAGGCTCGGCGACTTCGAGATCGAGGAGGCGACGGCGGTCGGCCTCGGAGCCGGCGACCTCGACATCTGCTTCTTCTCGATCGGGACGCAATGGAGTCGCGAACTCGTGCCGCCCGCGGTCGCCGCGGGTGTCGTCTGCGTCGACAAGTCCGCCGCGTTCCGGCTCCAGGAAGGGGTTCCGCTAGTCGTGCCCGAGGTGAATGGCGAGCGGGCGCTCGAGCACACGGGGATCGTCGCGAATCCGAACTGCTGCGCCATCCCGCTGAGCATGGTTCTCGCCCCACTTCATGATGCTGCTGGTCTTCGCAGCGTGCGAGTAGCGACGTACCAGTCCGTCTCCGGGGCAGGAACGGATGCTGTTCAGGATCTTCGCGCAGAGGACGTGGACGATCACCAGCTGCGCATGGACTGGGAGTTCGACGGTGTCGAGTTCGACGAGGAGGCCAAGCTCCGCGACGAGACGCGCAAGATCCTCGAGCTACCGGAGCTCCCTCTCAGCGCGACCTGCGTGCGTGTGCCTGTAGTGATCGGGCACGCCGAAGCAATCTGGATCGAGACGAACGAGCGATTGACGCCGACGAAGGCGGAGAGCATCCTGGCTGCCGCACCAGGTCTTCGCTTCCAAAAGGTGCCGGCCCCCGCCCATGCAGTGGGCGCCGACGAAGTGTTCGTCGGACGAGTTCGAGCCGACTCTGCAGTGGAGAATGGACTTGCGCTGTTCGTCGTGTGCGACAACCTCCGAAAGGGAGCCGCTCTGAACGCAATCCAGATCGCCGAGCTGTTGGTCGGCGCATCGTTGCCGAGCTACTTCGGGGCGCGCGCCTAGCCGCCGCCGGGGGGAGCCGGGGCAGGAGCCGGCTGAAACGCCTCCTGCACTACGCGGAGGACCTTCTCGCGTGCGCCTTCCTCGACTGCTTGCAGACCACCGAGCGCAAGCCGCGCCAGCTCGATCCGACCTGCGGAGCGCACTGTCCGAAAACCGAAGTCAGCGAGAAAGTCGCGCGGGAAGACAGTTCGATGAACCAGAAACCGATCGGCCGGCGGTGTTCCCTCTCGATAGCGATACGCGAACGCCTCGAGCGCATGCGCTCCCTTGTCGCGCGCCTCGCCGATCGCGGCAAGGAACAGCGACTGCTCGACCCACGGCTGCGACTCCGACAGCAGGTACGCGCAGGTGACCAGCACCGCGTCGTCCGAGGGCGGGCCCGCTGGGAGATCCGCAGCGCGCGGGAAGAGGTGTGCAGGCCCGTATTGCATCGAGCCGAGGACGCGGCCGTCGTCGTCGCGGTAGATCGTCCCCCAGGCGCCCCACTCGCCCTCGGCCCGCTCGACCCACTTCTTCTTCTCCGGCTCACGATTGCCGCGGGTCTGCCACCACACGCACGACTGGCAAACCGCGGGCGCGGTTTCCAGAGTCGCGCCGGTGAGCCCGGCGAGACGGGAGCTCATTGCTTCGCCGGCGGAGCGCCGACGCCGTCGATGACGACGTCGACGGATCCGACCGTGAGGTTTGCCATGCGTTCGAGGTACTCGGCAACGCGCGTCTGCACCTTGCGAGCGACGTCTTCGGCGGGGCTCCCCCACTCGAGCTCGAGATGAATGGTCACAGCAGTCGAGTCGATCGAGCTCGAGATCTCGACGGCCTCCGCGAGACCGGCAACTCCGGCCACCTCGCACGCGGCATCGCCCGCGTACCGCGCGAGCACCTCAGGGGAGATCGTCTGCCCCTCCACTAACGCGATCGTACAACCAGCTCGGTCACCTCCGGCCGCGCGAAGAGCCGAAAGGGCACGAAGGTCGTCCCGAGCCCTGCCGACACGTGGAGGGTCGTCGAGCCATACCGGTACACGCCTTCGACGTCGCGGGCCCGCAGGTGCGCGAGGCGCAGTTTCCCGCCGGGGTACGGGACGACGATCTGCCCGGCGTGGAGATGCCCCGAGAGGATCAGGTGGAAGGCATCCGGGATCCGACGAGCGATCCCCGGGAAGTGGCACAGAAGGATCCGCAGGCTCGCGGCCGGATCGACGAGCTCGTCCGGGTGCGCGTCCCGTGCGGCGTATGTCTGTGGATCGACCCCGACGATCTGAACCCGGCGGCCGCGACGCTCGACCTCGACGCTCTCGTTCCGAAAGAGCGTGACGCCCTCGAGCGCGTCGATCGCGGCTGGATCGATGCGCTGGGAGAACGGATCCCGGCTGTCGGCAAAGTCGTGGTTTCCGAGCACCACGTAGCACGGCCCGAGCTCGCGTAGGAGCTTCTCGAGAAGCGGGACTCCGGCGCGACGCGAGACGAGATCACCCGTTACGCAGACGATGTCCGGACGCCGCTCGACAACCCACGCAACAGCCTCCTCGACAGCGCGCTGGCCTCGTGACGGGACGCCGAGGTGGAGATCGGAGAGGTGCGCGATGCGGATCCCGTCGAGCTCGGGAGGAACTCCCTCCAGCTCGACGTCGATGATCCGTCTCCTCAGCCACCCGGCCTCGAACCAGCCCCAAGCGACGACGCCGAGGACGAGGACGACCGCTCCTACGAGGAGCCAGACCAAAGGGCGCGTCTCAGACGGTCAGCTTCTCG
>Ga0224510_10000668_pt1 | contig 25098 bp, 23 predicted proteins | sample SF_May12_sed_USG_FD_170161 | JGI IMG/M metagenome (GOLD analysis project Ga0224510, IMG submission 170161) | Sediment microbial communities from San Francisco Bay, California, United States - SF_May12_sed_USGS_4_1 | ecosystem: Environmental > Aquatic > Marine > Sediment | place: USA: California... | reverse complement strand
TTCGTGTTCCCTAGCCGGACCGACACCTTCGGTCTCGTGATGCTGGAGGCCATGTCCTGCGGGCTGCCCGTCGCCGCACTGCCGGTTACCGGGCCCATCGATGTCGTGCAGAACGGCGTGACCGGCGTCCTGGACGGTGACCTGGCGACGGCCTGCCACAAGGCGCTGCGACTGGATCGCTCGGCGGCGCGTGCATATGCGCAGGACGTCAGCTGGTCCCGGTCGACCGGGCAATTCCTGGATTTCCTCGCGCCGCGCGCCGACCGCGACACGCCGAGTGTCAGCCCGGCGTTCGCACCCTCGAAACCGCGCTGAGCCAGCCCGCGTAGAGGCGCTCGCGCCGGCCAGCGTCCATGCCGGGTTCGAAGCGCGCGTCGCTGGACCATAGCGCCTCGATTTCCTGGACCGAACCGTATACGCCGCTGCCGAGACCGGCCAGGCAGGCTGCCCCGGTGACCGTCGATTCGACGTTCGCCGGTCGCTCCACCGTGACCTGCAGCATGTCGGCGAGAAAGCGCAGGAACCAGTTGTTGGCGACCATCCCGCCGTCCACGCGGATCACGCTTGGCGAAATGCCGTCGTCCGCCATCGCTCGCGTCAGGTCGCAGGTCTGGTAGGCAATCGACTGCAGGGTCGCCGTTACGATCTCGTTGATCCCGCTGTCGCGCGTCAGGCCGAGTACCGCGCCACGCGCATCCGGGTCCCAGTACGGAGCGCCGAGGCCCGTGAACGCGGGCACTACGTGCACCGTCTCGACGATTCCGGTCGCCTCGGCGATGGCCTCGGTCGCCTGCGCGCTGTCGATGATCCTGAGTTGGTCGCGCAGCCACTGCACCGCCGAACCCGCGACGAAGATGCTGCCCTCGAGGCCGTAGGTGACCCGTCCGCCGAGCCGGTAAGCAACCGTCGTCAGCAGCTTGTTCTCCGAACGCAGGGCCTCGGCCCCGGTATTCGCGATCACGAAGCAGCCGGTGCCATAGGTGCTCTTCGTGACGCCGGGCTCGAAGCCCGCCTGGCCGATGAGCGCGGCCTGCTGGTCGCCCGCGACGCCGCGTATCGGTATCCGCGCGCCGATCGCAGCCGCATCCGTATGCCCGTAATCGTCAGCGCAATCCCGTACGGCGGGCAACAGCGCGGCCGGGATGCCGAAAATATCCAGCAGTTCATCGTCCCATTGCTGCGAGTGGATGTTGAACAGCAGAGTGCGCGACGCGTTCGTCGCATCGGTCGCGTGCACCTGCCCGCCGCTCAGGCGCCACAGCAGGAAGCTGTCCACGGTTCCGAACGCCAGCCGGCCGGCTTCCGCCCTGCTGCGCGCGCCATCGACGTGGTCCAGGAGCCATGCGAGCTTCGTGGCTGAAAAATACGGGTCCAGGCGCAACCCGGTTTTCTCGATAACCGCCTCCTCTACGCCTCGCTCGCGCAAACGCTGGCAGGTCTTCGCCGTGCGCCGGTCCTGCCACACGATCGCGTTGTAGATGCAACGACCGGTCTCCCGGTCCCAGACGAGCGTCGTTTCGCGCTGGTTGGTGATGCCGAGTCCGGCAATAGACAGAGGCGCCACCCCTCTGCTGGCCAGCGCCTTGCGCGTCGTGTCGACCACAGACGTCCAGATCGCCTCCGGGTCGTGCTCGACCCAGCCCGGCTGGGGGTAAACCTGGGGGAATTCCTGCTGCGAGGAACCGAGGACGGAACCATTGCGATCGAAGATCACGCAGCGGCTGCTGCTGGTTCCCTGGTCGATGGCGATCAGGTGCTCCTTCACGTCGATGTCCTCCCTGCGGGCTCGAGCGTGTAGATCGGTTCGCGGATGCGCATGCGGCGCCCCGCCTCCTCCGGGTAGGGGCTGCCCGCCTGGCGTCCGGCAATACCGCCCAGGTTGGCGATCACGGACTCGGGCCAGGGCGTCACCTTGCGAACGTTCAGGTCGACGTGCAGGTTCATCCACTCAGCGGTCGCGGCGAGAAACTTCTCTTCTGCGTGGTACATGCGCTGGAACTGGTGAATGCGCTTCGCGTCGTAGGCCAGCAACTGCGCCGTGACGACGTACGGCGCGTCGGGCAGCAGCTCGCGCTGGTAGGTAATGTGGCACTCCACGGCGAAGGTCGACCCGCGGGTCTTGTCTATGTAGTCATTCGTGATGCCGATGTGCGCCCAGAGTTCGTCTACCGCGTGGTCGAACGCCAGCACGTAATAAGCGACGTTCATGTGCCCGTTGTAATCGATCCACTCGGGCTTGACGACGCCCCGCCCGACGATTTCGCCGAGTACTTCATCATTGCTGTCTGCTGCCATGCGTTAGTCCGTGGAGAGTTCGGGCAGGTTGCGGAAGTGTTCCAGCGCATGCGGGTTCGCCAGCGCATCCGTATTCTTGACCGGTTGCCCGTGCACGACCGCGCGTACCGCAATCTCGACGATCTTGCCGCTGATCGTGCGCGGGATCTCCGGCACCGCGATAATCTTCGCCGGCACGTGGCGCGGCGTCGTATTGTCCCGTATCACCTTGCGTATCCTCGACTGCAGCGTCTCGTCGAGAGCAACGCCCTCGCGCAGGACCACGAACAGCACGACGCGCACGTCGTCGGCCCAGTTCTGGCCGATCGCAATGCTCTCGACGACCTCGTCCAGCTTTTCGACCTGCCGGTAGATCTCGGCGGTACCGATGCGGACGCCGCCCGGGTTCAGGACCGCGTCCGAGCGGCCATGGATGATCATCCCGCCGGCATCGGTAATCTCCGCGTAATCGCCATGCGCCCAGACGCCGGGAAACCGCTCGAAGTATGCTGCATGGTACTTGCGATCGCCGGGGTCGTTCCAGAACCCGACGGGCTGGGACGGAAACGCCTTCGTGCAGACGAGCTCGCCGTTCTCGCCCGTTACGGCCCTGCCATCGTCGTCGAAGATTTCCACCGCCATCCCGAGTGCCAGGCACTGGAGTTCGCCGCGCCGGACGGGCAGCACCGGGTTGCCTCCGGCAAAACAGGCAAGGATGTCGGTGCCTCCCGAAATCGACGCGAGCAGCAGATCGGCGGCTACTTCGCGATACACGTAGTCGAAGCTCGCCGGGGCCAGCGGCGAGCCCGTCGACAGTATCGTGCGCACCGACGCCAGGTCACAGGACCCAGCCGGGCGAACGCCGGCCTTCTCCTGCGCCGCGAGGTACTTCGCGCTCGTACCGAAAATCGTGATGCGCTCGTCCGCGGCGATCTCCCACAGGATTTTTCCCTCATGGGCAAACGGCGAACCGTCGAACAGGACCAGCGTTGCCCCCGATGCGAGGCCGCTCGCGAGCCAGTTCCACATCATCCAGCCGCAGGTCGTGAAGTAGAACAGGCGGTCGCCGCTTCGCACGTCGCAGTGGAACTGGTGCTCCTTGAGGTGTTGCAGAAGCGAGCCGCCCGCGCCGTGCACTATGCACTTCGGCACGCCGGTGGTGCCGGAGGAATACATGATGTAGACGGGGTGATCGAACGGCAGCTGCTCGTACCGCAACTCCGCTTCACGGTCGCCGAACCCGCCCCAGTGCCCGCCACCACGCAGCCCCGACAAGTCGACTTCGCGACCGGTGAAAGGCACGACAATGGTGCGCGCGATGCTCGGAATCTTGTCCAGGACGCCGCGAACTGCGGCCAGGGAGTCGAAGGTTTTGCCGTTGTAATAATAGCCGTCCGCACAGAACAGCACCTTCGGTTCGATCTGCCCGAACCGATCCACGACGCCGTTGATGCCGAAGTCCGGCGAACACGACGACCAGATCGCCCCGGTGCTCGTGACCGCCAGCATCGCAACGATCGCCTCGGGACAGTTTGGCAGGAACCCGGCGACCCGATCGCCGGCTGCCACGCCGCTGTTCCTGAGGCCGGCAGCCACGCGCGCCACCTCGGCCCGCAGTTCGTCGAAACTCAGTTCACGCCGCGCCCCGTTCTCGCCGCGAAAGATCAGCGCCGGCAGGTCACCGGAATGGCGCAGCAGCTGCTCGGCGAAATTGAGCGTACTGCCTTCGAACCAGCGTGCGGTCGTCATGTCGCCGGGCTGCGTCAGGACCGACCTCGCCTCTCGACTGAAGCCCACGCCGCAGAAATCGACTACCGCCGGCCAGAACGTCTCGCGATTGTTTATCGACCAGGCGTGAAGCGCCGCATAATCCCGGAAACCGTGCTGGCGCATGAACCGATACATGGCCGATGCTTCGACTCGCTCGCGTGACGGGGTCCATAAGACCGGATTCTTCACTGCTTGTTATCCCTCGCCTGCCGGTGCGCCGATTATCTCAGTATTCGGGTTGCCTTTCACGACGCGGGACGCGCCCCCGTCTGCTACTGTTACCCGCCGGAACCGGGTCACCGTAAGCCGTTCGCTGGAGGAGCCGCTCGATGAGCAAGCAGCATGACTCTCGTATACCGCCCAGGATGCGCGCCGTCGCCATCGAGCAGCCCGGCGGCCCGGAAGTCCTGACGGAGGTCGAGCGCGTGACGCCGTCTCCGCGCCCTGGCGAGGTACTCATCCGTGTGGCCGCAGCGGGCGTGAATCGTCCCGACGTGCTGCAGAGGCTCGGCCTGTACCCGGTCCCGGCGGACGCCGACCCGCTGCCGGGGCTCGAGGTCGCCGGGGAGATCGTCGCACTCGGCGCAGGCTGCACGCGCTGGAAGCCTGGCGACCGCGTCATGGCGCTGACGCATGGCGGCGGCTACGCGGAATTCTGCCGTGCGCACGAAGGCCATTGCCTGCCTGTGCCGGCGCGGCTCGACCTCGCCGAAGCCGCCGCGATTCCCGAGACATTTTTTACCGTGTATTACAACGTGTTCATGCGTGGCGGGCTGCGGCAGGGCGAGACGCTCCTCGTCCACGGCGGATCGAGCGGCATCGGCACGACGGCCATTCAGCTGGCGAGGGCATTCGGCGCCACGGTGCTCGCGACCGCCGGCAGCGATGAAAAGTGCGGCTTCTGCGAAGGACTCGGTGCGGCCCGCGGCATCAACTACCGGACCGCGGACTGGGCTGCAGCCGCCCGCGACTTCACCGGAGGAACAGGCGTGGATGTCGTACTCGACATGGTGGCGGGTCCGTACATGCAGAAGAATATCGACCTGCTGGCTCGCGATGGCCGTTACGTCATCATCGCCTTCCTGCAGGGCTCGAAGGCCGAGCTCGACCTGCGTGGCGTCCTCGGCAGGCGGCTGACGATCACGGGTTCGACGCTCCGCCCGCAGACGACCGGGGAAAAGGCCGCGATCGCCGCCGGGCTGGCGAGCGAGGTGCTGCCCCTGCTTGAATCCGGGGCAGTCAGACCGATAGTGTTCCGCAGGTTTCCGCTGGCGGATGCCTCGGCCGCTCACAGACTGATGGAGAGCAGTGCACACATGGGCAAGATCGTGCTGGACCTGGGCAAATGAAGGATCGCTGCGCATGGATCCGATGATCCTCACCGGCTTGCTTGGCACGGCGGCGCTGCTCGCCCTCGTCGTATGGTCGGTCCGCAAGAAGATCGGTGCGCGCCGCGCGCCGGACATCCTCCGGCCCGGCAATCCGCTGCCCCGTTTCCATGCGCTGGACGAGGACGGCAAGCCCGTCGATTCGGAGAGCCTGAAGGGTCGGCCGGCCGTGATCCTGTTCGTGCGCGGGAACTGGTGCCCTTTCTGCAGCCGCCAGGTAGCCGACCTGACGAATTATTACAAGGCAATCAACGAGAGCGGCGCGCACCTGATCCTCGTGACGCCGAAACCCCTGCAGACGACCCGGCGAGTCGCGCACTTCTTCGACGTCGAGTTCGAGTTCTGGCTGGACGAGTCCCTGGAAATCGCGCGTCGCTTCGGATTGCTGCTGGAGAGAGGCGTTCCCGCAGATCACCGAGCGGATTACGGCGAGGATACGCTCTGGCCGGCGTCCCTGGTCGTCGACGCCAACGGGATCATCCGTTATACGGAGTTTTCGCGCTTAATTGCCGACCGGCCGAATCCGGAAAAATTCCTGCGGGTCCTGCGGTCGCTGTAAGCGAGTCACTTGCCGGCCGCGGCGATGATGCTCCTGGCCTGCTCGTCGGCAACGACGTTGGTCGGCTTGCCGCTGGCCGCCGCCTTCTCGAAGATGCCGGCAAGGCGGTCGCCGATCGCCGCGACGCGCCGCATGACCTCGTCATCGTCCGCATCGTCGTAGTACTCGCTGGCCACGTTGATGATGCCGCCGCCGTTGATGACATAGTCCGGCGCATACAGTATGCCGGCGTCTGCGAGGCGCTGGCCGTCCGCGTCGGTGGCCAGCTGGTTGTTTGCGCCACCGGCAACGATTCCTGCCCGGATTTTCGGAATGGACTCTGCCGTCAGTATTGCGCCGAGCGCGCAGGGCGATACGACGTCGACGTCCTGGTACAGGATGTCGCCGAGCCCCGCGGCGGTCGCACCGAATTCGTCGCAGGCCCGCTTTACGCGGGCCGGGTCGATGTCGGCCACCACCAGGTCCGCGCCCGCCCGGGACAGGTACCCGCAGAGGTAATAGCCCACGTTGCCGACGCCCTGCACGGCGACGCGCAGTCCCGCGATGCTGTCCCGCCCCAGCTTGAATCGGGCCGCAGCTTCTATCCCGTTGAAGATACCCCACGCGGTCTTCGGCGACGGGTCGCCTCCCGCGTGACCTTCCTGCGGTGGGAGGCCGCTGACGAACTGCGTACGTCTTGCGATCACCTGCATGATGCCGACACTCATGCCGACGTCCTCGGCCGTGACGTAGTCGCCGCCGAGCTTCTCGACGAAATCGCCAAAACTTTCGTACAGGGCATCGGTTCCCGAGTAGCCGGGCGTCTTTATTATTACGGCCTTGCCGCCACCGAACTTCAGGCCGGCCATCGCGTTCTTGTAGCTCATCCCGCGCGACAGCCGCAGCACGTCCGTCAGGGCCGCGTCATCTGTCTCGTAACTCCACAGGCGACAGCCCCCGGCGGCGGGGCCGAGTGCCGTGGAGTGGATCGCGATAATAGCCTTGAGGCCGGTCGCCGCATCGCGGCAGAAGACCACGCGCTCGTGGTCGTCGAAAGCAGGGTTGTCGAAGGCCGCCATGATGCTCCTCGGCTCGGCGCAATGAATGCGCCGGGACAGGGCCGCCCCGGCGCGCGCGGATTCTAGCATCGCGCGCCGGTCAGGTCACGGCGGCCCAGGACGCTCAGCCGTCCGATCCCGCGGTTTGACGGATGTCCTGCATCCGGGCGCGAATCTCGCGGTCGAAGCGATCGGCGATGTCTTCGTCCTCGGCCGTCATGGCCGCGACATCGCTGTCCGCGAACCCCAGGATCCCCATCTCCCCGTAGGCCCTGCGTATCCTGGGTCCCCACAGGCCGATGTCCTTCATCATGGGCACGATGCGGGTGAACAGCCGTGTCCGGAACAGGCGCATCCCCGCCGAGTGCTCCAGGTGCGGCATGATTTCGTCTAGCGGCAGGCCGAGCCGCCGCCAGACTTCCGTCGACAGGAAGCGATCGCGCATCAGGTAGCAGGCCTCCGCGGCAAACTCTTCGCGCTCATCCCTCTCTGCCTGCGTGAGATGCGGGTAGTAATCGCGCAACGACAGGCGTCCGAATGCGACGTGTCGAGCCTCGTCCTGCATCACGTAGGCATTGACCGAAGCAACCAGCGGATTGCCCGCCATGTCCCGCAGTCCCGCAAAAGCCGCCAGGGCGAGCCCCTCGACCAGGACCTGCATGCCGAGGTAGGTCATATCCCAGCGGGAGTCGCCGAGCACGTCCTCGAGCAACGAACACAGCGGCGTTCCGATCGGGTACAGCATGCCGAACTTGTCGTGCAGCAGCCGCGAGTAGGCTTCGACGTGACGGGCCTCGTCGACGACCTGGGTGGCTGCGTAGAATTTTGCGTCCATCGCAGGCACCTGCTGCACGATCTTCGCGGCACAGAGCAACGCGCCCTGTTCTCCGTGCAGGAACTGGGACAGCTGCCAGGACTGGTAGTGAAAACGGGCCTCGACGCGTTCCGATGGTGTCATTCGCTCCCAGGCCCTGGTACCGAAGATCGGGATGATCTCCTCCGGCATCTGGCCCGGATTCTCCGGGTCGAGCTCCAGCGACCAGTCGATGCGATCGGACGCATTCCACTGCTTCTTCTTGCCCTTCTCGTACAGGTCCAGCAATTCACGGCGGCCGTCGTCGTATTCCCACCGGAAGTGCGTATCGAAAGCCGCGCCGACCCTGAAGTCCGGATCCGTCACGGGCAGCTGGTAACGATTCATTGTTGACATGGCACTCTCCCGGACTCAGAACGGCACGCCGGCAGCCTTGCAGAGGAACTGCATGTAAGGTGTCGCGGCGCGAAACGCCGTGACGACGGCCTTGCGGAACCCCGGGTCCAGCGGATCACGAGTCCCGAGCTGCTTCAGCGCGATGAAATCCTTGCGCTTGATGTCCTCGATCGCCGGGTGATCCTTGTCGTAACCGCGGGGCGGTCGCGTCAGCGACTCACCGGCCAGCGCGAAGTGTCGCGCGAACCCGCGATCACGGCTTGCCCCCCGCCATTCGGACTCGCGCTCGGCAATTCTCCTGCGTATTGCGGCAAGCGGCTCGGGCTCCGGACGCCACATGCCGACGCCGAGGAAAACTTCGCCCGGTTCGATATGCACGTAGTAGCCGGGAGAATGGACGTTCTTGGCCTGCTCGTGCCGGAACTGGATGCCTATATTGGTCTTGTACGGTTCGCTCTTGCCGCCGAAGCGCGTATCGCGGTAGACGCGCATCAGCGAGCCGCCCATGCGCTTCGGAATCGCCGTGAAATGCGGCGCAATGCTCTCGAGCGGTTCCTGCATCGATTGGATAAAGCTCAGCGCCGGATCCAGCACGAGCGACTCGTAGCGCTCCTTGTTAGCGGTGAACCATTCGCGATTGTTGTTTTCGGACAGTTCCTCCAGGAAACCCAGCGTAGCGGCGGAAAACGGCGAGCGTCCCCGGCCGCTCACCGCAGGTACTCCTCGCCCTTGTCGATGAATTGGCACATCTCTCCCCCTTGTCGCTGCAGGATCACTGCCGGTCCCGACGAGCGCTGCTCAGCAGTTCCCGCGGCCCGCCTCCGGATGCGGAAACATGTCCGACTCGTCTTCGCCTTCGCGGGGCGTCAGGCAGGCGAAGTCCTTTTCGATGAGCACGGACAGCACGCCGCCGTCGTCCAGCACCTGCTCGGAGGCGATCGATACGCGGTCGGAATCCGCCCACTCTTGCACGGTCGCCTCGGGAACCCTGACCGCGATCGTGTTGTTGGAGTAACGCGCCATCGGTTTGACGCTTGCCGGCGAGCTTTCCACCGTGTACTCGATCTTCGTCCCACCCGGAAAATGTATCGCGGAAGTCAGGAGCCCGTCCGCACGAAATCGCTCGACTTCGCCTTGCGACAGCCTCAACCGAATCGAGTTGTCCCGTATCCTGAGCTTCATATGACCTGCTTGACTCCTTGCCTGCCCGTATTTAATCACGAATCCGCCGGCACCGAATCCCGGCAACCCCCGCATAGCCGAATCGGGTTACGATGCACGACCTGTCGCCAGCCTGCCACCGGACCTGCCCGTGATTTCCGATCCCGTCTTCTACCTGTTTGCGGTGCCGGCCGTCCTGATCTTCGGGATATCGAAAGGCGGCTTCGGCGGCGGATTGGGCATAGTCGCCGTGCCGATGCTCGCACTCGTCATATCACCGGTCCAGGCTGCAGCGATTCTCCTGCCCATCCTGTGCCTGATGGACCTGTTCAGCGTCTGGGCGTTCCGCGGCCGATGGCTGTTCGATGAAATTCGGCTGCTCGTGCCTGCCTCGCTGGTCGGCATCGGGATCGGCGCCGCGTTGTTCGAATACATGAGCCCGGCGATCGTTCGACTGCTGCTGGGCGTGGTCACGATCGTCTTCACGCTGCATTACTGGATCGGGAACCGGTTCGGAACCGCAGCCTCGCGGCCGCATTTCGGACCGCTGGCGGGCGGCATCGCCGGGGCTACAGCCGGTTTTACCAGTTTCATCGCGCATTCGGGCGGACCGCCGCTCAACATGTACCTGCTGCGACGCGGCCTGAACCGGACCGAATTCGTGGGCACGACGGTATTGTTTTTTACCGCCGTAAATTACGTGAAGCTCGTTCCTTATGCCTGGCTGGGCCAGTTCGATTCGGCCAATCTTGCTACGTCGGCGATTCTCGCGCCACTGGCCCCGGCAGGCATCGGCATCGGCGTCTGGCTGCATCACCGGGTCAGCGAGACGGTATTCTTTCGCGTGATCTATGTATTGCTGTTCGCGGTCGGCGTAAAGCTGGTCAACGACGGCCTCACCGGGCTCTGAGCGAGTCGATCAGCTCCGCGACATTGCTGTTTTCGGGGAACGTCGCCTGCATGCCGGCCGCCACCTGCATCGCCTCATCGGGGCGACCGGCATCGCGCAGAACCGTAGCGAGCGCCCAGCCGATGTCGAAGTCCCCGGGGAATCGCTCGCGGGCGGAGCGGAGCGACTCGATCGCCGCATCGACCTGACCCAGGGAATTCAGCGCGACGCCGTGGACGTAGGCATAGCGGGCATTGTCTGGCGCCAGCGTCGTGGCGCGCTCGAGGGCGCCGAGCGCAGCTTCCTGCTCCTGCTGGCGCACGAGCACGAGCCCAAGGGCGAACTGCAGTGCCGCGTTATCGGGGGCACGGGCCAGCCCCTGTTCCAGGACCATCCGGCCCTCTGCATCGCGACCCGACTGCCGGTACAGGTCCGCCAGGTTGACCCGTGCCGGCACCAGGTCGGGGTCCATGGCCAGCGCACGGCGAAAGGACGTCTCCGCCCGTTCCACGTCGCGGCGCGCCGCGAAGAACGTACCGAGATTGACGGCGGCCTCGGGGCGCTCGGCGAGCGCGAGTTGGGTCTGGACGTACTCCGAGGATGCCCTGTGCCACGCGGGCATGAATTGTGCCGGCAGCGAGTCCTGCTGCGACGCCAGCAGGCTCACCGCCTCGAGGCGCACGGCGCGGCGCGGATCCTCGAGCAACGGGGCCGCCCACTGCTGGCTGGCTTCTGCAGGCAGTGCCGCCAGCCCGCGCAGGGCACCGATCCGAACCAGGGGATCCGGATCGCCGAGCCCGGCGCGCAGCGCCTCGGCGGACCGGCGGTCGAGCGGCGGGCCGATCAGCGCAAGCGCCGTGGCCCGCGCGATCGCCGGGTACGCGCTGTTCTCCGCGGCAGCCGCGAGTTGCGTATTCGCGCCTGCAGCGGCATTCCTGCCCGCGTGCAAGGCAGAAGCGAAGTGCGCTGCGCGGTCGTCGCCAAACCAGGCGCGAATCGCGCCATCGGCCCATTCGGCATCCCGGTCCGCGTGGCAGGAGTTGCAGGCGTTCGGGGCGCCGACCGACAGCGTCAGGTCGGGCCGGGGGACGCGGAAGCTGTGGTCCCTGCGCGGGTCGACCACCATGTAGGTCCGCGCCGGCATGTGGCAGTCGACGCAGGCGACGCTGTCGCCGGGATGCCGGTGGTGGTTCGTGGCGTCGAACCGGTTCGGCAGGTGGCAGCCGGCGCAAACGTCGCTGGGTTCCCCGGAACTGCGCAGCCTGGCCGAATGGGGTTCGTGACAGTCCGTGCAGGTGACGCCTGCGCGGTACATCGCGCTCTGCATGAACGATCCCCAGACGTAGACCTCGTCCAGGATCTGCCCGTCGGCGTAATACAGGCCGTTGTCCAGCAACGACGGCAGGTGTGTGTCCGTGAGCGGCATGCCGTATGTGTATTCGGTCGACAGCTGCGCACGCCGTGAATGGCAGCGGCCGCAGGCGTCCGGTTGCCGCGGCGGTCGCACGCGCAATTCGCTGCGCGCGGCGATGCCTGTTTCCGCGTTTACTATCCAGGCGGCGCCCTCATTGTCATCGAGGTCGACCGGAAATCCGCTCTGGGCGCCGGGACCCAGGCCCGCGAACGCGACGTGCCGGGAGCCCGGTCCGTGACAGGCTTCGCAACCGACAGTGAGCTCGGCCCAGTACGTGTCGAAGCTGTCGCTCTGCAGGTCGTAATTCTTCTGCAGGTCAGTCGAGTGGCACTCCGCGCACATGTAATTCCAGTTCTGGTTCAGACCGGTCCAGTGCAGCGGATCGTCGTGCGCGATTCGCTCGTCGGGATAGAGATGAAACCAGCGCTGTCCGCCGTCGTCGGCGGGACGGCTGTCCCATGCGATCGACAGGGCCTGCAGGCGTCCTCCCGGCAGTTCGGCGAGGTACTGCTGCAACGGCGTAACGCCGAACGTGTATGGCAGGCGGAATTCCTGCATCTGGCCTGCCGCGTCGTCCGTTCGGACCCAGAATTCGCCGTCGCGGCGAAAAAACGAACTCGTGACCCCGTAGTGCTCGAAGCGTGCATCGTCGAAATCGCCGAGCACGGTCTCGTCGCTCGCGTGCTGCATCGCGAGCGCGTGGTGCGAGCCCTGCCACTGTTCGTATTCGTCGGCATGGCATGCCGCACAGGCTTCGGAACCGACGAATACCGCCGGCCCGGGGTCGGGACCGGCCGGGTTCTGCGTCACCTCGCGATCGCCACAGGCGCCGAGCGCGGTGAGCAGGAAGCAGGCAATCGAAAAGTACTCGCGGCGCATCGCTTGCGGGACCTGTCAGCAGGAGCAGCGCGACACTGTACTACAAGACTCGCAAATACCGGGCACGCAAGCCACCCGCCGATGTGAAATCGGCCCTTCGTGGGAATCGCTGTCGCTCTGGCGGGATTCCGGCGCCTGTCCGGCGCCGCCCGCTGCAACTTACTCGGCGATTACGTTTTCGGCCTGCGGCCCCTTCGCCGCGTGGGTCACTTCCATCGTGACCTTCTGTCCTTCTTTGAGGGTCTTGAACCCCTCCATGACGATCGCACTGTGATGCACGAAAACGTCCTGCCCGCCTTCCTGTTCGATGAAGCCGAATCCCTTCGCATCGTTGAACCACTTGACGGTTCCGTTGACTCTCTCGCCTGCCATGACTACCTCTTCTGCAACTCGACCGGCTCGCGCCGGATCTGACAACCGCCCCCCCTGCAGACGACGGTGGGCAACAGTGTACTCGCATATTTCGCTATGCGTACCAAATTGGAATTGGTCTAAGTTTAAGGCACCCACGGCTGCCGCCGCGACGTCCGTCCATGGCCGCTGGCCAGCGGCCCTGCGGGCTCCCGCCGGGAGCAGGCTCAGGACTTCTTGATCACGCCGCGGCGGATCTGGTCGAGCTCCAGCGACTCGAACAGTGCCTTGAAGTTGCCCTCGCCGAATCCTTCGTTGCCCTTGCGCTGGATGATCTCGAAGAAGATCGGTCCGATGACGTTCTTCGTAAAGATCTGCAGCAGGATGCCCTGACCCTCGCCCGGCGCGCCGTCGATCAGGATGCGCCGCCGGCGCAGCTCGTCGACGGGCTCGCCGTGACCCGGCAGGCGCTCGTCCACCAGCTCGTAATAGGCATCCGGCGTGTCCTGCAGCTCGACCCCGTTCGCGCTCAGCCGGTCCACGGTCGAATAGATGTCGTCCGTGCCCAGGGCTATGTGCTGAATCCCCTCGCCCCTGTATTCGCGCAGGTACTCCTCGATCTGGCTCTGGTCGTCCTGGCTCTCGTTGAGCGGGATGCGAATCTTGCCGCAAGGGCTGGTCATCGCCTTCGAGAACAGGCCGGTCAGCTTGCCCTCGATGTCGAAGTACCGAATCTGGCGGAAGTTGAACAGACGTTCGTAAAACTCGGCCCAGACTTTCATGTTGCCGCGAAATACATTGTGCGTCAGGTGATCTATGTAAGAGAGTCCGGTGTCCATCCTGGCCGCGCGCTCCTGCCAGCCGGGGATCGGCTCGAAGTCCACGTCGTAGATGGTCCGTTCGCCGTAACGATCCACCAGGTAAAGGCGGCTGCCGCCGATGCCCTGGATGGCCGGGATGTTGAGTTCCATCGGACCGGGTCGGCTCTCCACCGGCGTTGCCCCCAGCTCGACGGCACGCCTGAACGCATGCGCCGAATTCCTGACGCGGAATGCCATCGCGCAGGCACAGGGTCCGTGCTCGCGCGCAAACTCCTGCGCAAAGCTGTCGCGCTCGGCATTGATGATGAAGTTGACGTCGCGGAGCTTGTGCAGCGTCACGTCCTTCGAGCGATGCTGGCCGACGGCGGGCATCCCCATGCGCGAGAACAGGTCGCGCAGCTGTTCGGGCTCGGGCGCCGCGTACTCTACGAACTCGAATCCGTCGGTCCCCATCGGGTTGTCGGGCGGCAGATCTGCCGGCTTCAATGCCATCGCTCGCTCCTCAGGCACTTATCGGGCATACAGGGTTGCAGATGGTAGCGAAGCGGGCTCTCGTGTTCCCAGCGTTTTCCACAGGCAGTGCCCCAGTTTTTGCAGTATTCTTGCGTCGAATTCCAATTTTGAGAGTCTTTCCTGTGCAGCTGGACGCCGTCGATACGAGGATACTCCGCGAACTGGAGCGAGACGGCCGCCTGTCCTGGGTCGATCTCGGGGAGCGCGTCAGCCTGTCGGCATCCGCCTGCCAGCGGCGCGTCCAGGCACTGATCGATGCCGGCGTGATCCAGGGGTTCCGTGCCCAGGTCGATCCGGCAGCGCTCGGGTTCGAAATCGAAGCGTATCTCTCCGTCAGCGTGGAGCGCCACGACGTCAAGCGAGCACAGGAATTCCGCAAGGCCATCCGGCGCTACCCGGAGGTACAGAGCTGCCACATGATGAGCGGCGACGTCGATTTCCTGCTGCACGTCGTCGCCCGAGACGTGCGCAGTTACGGCCGCTTCGTCGAGGAGAAGATCCTCAGCCTCCCCGGCGTCAAGGATGCCTCGACCTCCATCGTGCTGGATCGCATCAAGGTCGATGGCGGCTTGCCTGGCTGACCCGGCCGCCGATCACGGTCTTGCGGCCAGCATCGACCGGTTGAGCTCGCGAATCGAACCGCAACCCATCAACATCAGGTCCCTGCGAATCTCGTCCCGCAGGAGACGCATCGCCCGTTCGACGCCGGTCGTGCCGGCCCCGGCCAGCGCATAGAGGTACATGCGACCGCCGGAGCAGGCGGTCGCTCCCATGGCCAGCGCCTTGACGACGTGCGTGCCGCGGCGAATCCCGCCGTCGACGATGATCTCGATCTGGCCGCCGACGGCGTCGGCTATCGCCTGCAGCTGGTCGAAAGGCGCGCGGGAACCGTCCAGCTGCCGGCCGCCGTGATTCGAGATCATGATCGCGGTAGCGCCGACGTCGACGGCCCGCTGCGCGTCGCGGACCGACATCACTCCCTTGAGCGCGAACGGGCCACCCCATTCCTCGATCATTCGGCCGACATCATCCCAGTCGATCGAGCGCTTCATCTGTGTATCCAGGTAGTTGACGACGGATGAGGCAATGCTCGTACCCGCCTTGACATACCGGGATACGTTGGGCAGGTCGAAGGATTCACGCAACAGGTAATTAAATGTCCATTCCGGGTGCAGCGCGAAACTCACGAGGCTCTTCGGCGTCAGCTTCGGCGGTGTCGTCATGCCGGTGATGTAGTCGCGTTCGCGATTGCCGGCCACGATCGTGTCTACGGTGAGCGCCAGGGCATCGAACTTTGCTTCCTTGCAGCGGGCAATCAGGTCGCTCGTCAGCGCCGCATCGTTGTGTACATAGATCTGGAAGAGCTTCGGCGCGGAAGTCATGGCGCCGAGTTCTTCGATGCTGCGGGTGCCGATCGTCGAGACACCGAACATGGTCCCAAACTTCTCGGCTGCCCGCGCCAGCGCACGTTCGCCGTCGTGGTGGAACAGGCGCTGCATCGCGGTGGGAGAAAAGAAAAGCGGCAGGTCGAGCTTCCTGCCGAGTACGGTGGTACTCAGGTCGACGTCGGATACACCCGCCAGCACGTTGGGGACCAGGTCCCAGGTCTCGTACGCGTCGGTATTCCTGCGCAGCGTGACCTCGTCGTCGGAGCCCCCGTCGATGTAATGGAATATCGGCGACGGCAGGCGCTGCTTTGCGAGCTTGCGGAAATCAGCCGTCCGGTAACAGTTCTTCAGTCGCATGCGAACGCCTTTCGGGAATGACCGTTCGGAAAAGCCTATCACGGTCCGCCGTCGGCCGGGGACGGCGGCGGGGCAGGCCCTCGCCGGCGCGAAATCAGCCTTATCCTGTGCAAGCGGTACGCCTCCAGCGCAGCCAGGAGCGCCAGGTGCAGGTACGCCGGCAACGGGTCGAACGCGACCAGCACCCAGTGCAGGAAGCTGAGGACGGCCGCGCCGTAGACCCACCGGTGCAGCCTCTTCCATCCGTCGCGAAGCCACCGTACGGAGCGGTCGTTGCTGGTCGCCGCCAGCGCGAGGAAGATCAACAGCGCGACCCAGCCGGTCAGGTATTCGATCGTCGCGGCCTCCGCGACGATATCGGCGGCGATGCCGGTACGGTCCGCATAGACCGCCGTGTGCAGCCCGGCGTAGGCGAAACTCGCGACGCCGAAGTAGCGGCGGTTTCGCATCAGCCAGCGCGGCGCGGCGCGTCCCGGGAACATCAGCAGCAGCGGGGTGGCCGCCATGGCCAGCATCATCAGCCGGACGGACAGTTCGCCACTCAGGTGGACGACCTCCCCGTAGTACAGTTCGCCCGCCCGGTAGCGGGTCAGCATCCAGCCGAACGGCATGGCCAGGGCCAGCCAGAGCAGGTATCGCGGTATCGCTGGACGTATCGCTGGCCGTATCGGCGGCTGTGCCGCCGGGTTCGTCCTGTGTCGCACTCCGGAACTCCTCTCCGTTGCCGGGCCGTCCGGGTCGGCGCCGCCCATGTTATCCACCTGGCTGCCGGAAACCCGCCACCCTCCATATATCCCGGCCGGCGCCCCGTGGCAATTGACCCGGCGATTTTCGTTGCACTAGTATCGGCGGCTGATTTTTTCACGACGCCAACAGGAACGACCATGACTACTCGTCTTTACCCGATCGCGATCGCAGCAGTCCTTGCCTTCGCATCCACCGTCCAGGCCGATGGCCTGCTTGACGCGAATTCGGCCAGCGCAGAGGAACTCGCCGCCGTCGGGGGCCTCGACGAGGCAGCCATCGCATTGATACTGGAGGAACGCCCTTACGCGGGCATCATCGATCTCGACGAAGCGCTCAGCGAAACACTGAATGTCGAGCAGCGCGCGCAGGTCTACGCCGGCATGTTCCTCCGCATCAACCTGAACACAGCGACGCGTGACGAAATCATGACCATTCCCGGCATGGACCGGCGCATGGCCCACGAGTTCGAGGAATATCGCCCGTACACCAGCATGGAGCAATTCCGCCGCGAGATCGGCAAGTACGTCGACGAGAAGGAAGTCGCACGGCTCGAAATGTACGTCACGCTCGACTGACGGCCGCCACGCGCGAAGTGGTAGGATGTTGCCGGCGGCGGCGGGCCCTTCCAGCACCGCCTGCACCGGTTGACGGAGCCCATGCCTATGTCACAAACGATCCCGGGCCATGATCGCGCCGTCGCGCGATGGCTGCTCACATGCTGCGCGCTCGTCTTCGCAATGGTGGTGCTCGGAGGCGTCACGCGGCTGACCGGTTCCGGACTGTCGATGGTGGACTGGCGCCCGGTTACCGGCGTACTGCCTCCGATCGGCGACGACGAATGGCAGCGCGTCTTCGAGATGTACCAGCGGACGCCGGAATTCATCAAGAAGAACTCGCATATGGATGTCCACGACTTCAAGGGCATCTTCTGGCTGGAATACCTGCATCGGCTGCTCGGCCGCCTGATCGGCATCGTCTTTTTCGCGCCATTTGTTTACTTCCTGGTGCGCGGCTATATACGAAAGCGCGAGTGGCCGAAGTACCTCGCGATGTTCGTGCTCGGCGGCCTGCAGGGCGTGCTCGGCTGGTATATGGTCAAGAGCGGCCTTGTCGATAATCCGGCCGTCAGCCAGTACCGGCTGACGGCGCACCTCGTCGCCGCCTTCATCATCTACGCGTTCATGTTCTGGGTCGCGCTCTCCCTGCTCTACCCTGGAGGCGGAACCGGCCGGCACCCGTGGTTCGGGAGGACCCTGGGTCTCACGACAATGATCGCCGTCACGATCGTCTCCGGCGGTTTCGTCGCCGGCCTGAAGGCAGGCAAGGTCTATAACACGTTCCCGATGATGGGCGACTACTGGGTTCCGCCGGGCATGTTCACCCTGGAGCCCTGGTGGCGCAATTTCTTCGATAACATCGCGACGGTCCAGTTCGACCATCGCGTACTCGCCATACTCACCTTCCTGCTGGTCGTCGCGTACTGGTGGCGTGCCCGTGCGGCCGAGTTCGAGCTGCGAGTCCGGAAGGGCATCCAGGCGCTGCTCCATACAGGCATCCTGCAGGTGGTACTCGGCGTCTCTACGCTGCTCCTGGTAGTGCCGATACCGCTGGCGGCGGCGCACCAGGGGGTCGCCATGATTCTGTTCACGGTCGCGTTGTTCGTCCTGCACGGCCTGCGAGGCCGCTCGCAGGCCGCCTGAACACGTCCCCGGGCGGGGCGCAAGGCCCCATTCCGGCGACGAATCCGTATAATCCGCGCCCAGGCATCGCGGTATATACCGATAGGATGGGAGACGCCCATGGGCGAGGATGGCGCCAATATGGATATAGCAGCCAGGCCGGCGGAGACCGGCAACCCGAGCATCTGTTTCGACATGGAGCTCGTCAGCCGTTACGGCGGCCGCGGTCCGCGTTACACATCCTATCCGACGGCTCTGCAGTTCGATCCGTCCTACACGCTGGACGACTACCGTAACGCGGCCCGCGAGAGTAATACGACCGGCCGGCCGCTGTCGCTGTATGTGCACGTGCCGTTCTGCGAATCGCTTTGCTACTACTGCGGCTGCAACAAGATCGTCACGCGCAACGCGCCGCGCATCCAGAGTTACGTCGACCACCTGCACGAGGAGATTCGCATGCAGGCGGAGCTGTTCGACCGGCAACGCGTCGTCGAGCAGCTGCACTTCGGGGGCGGCACGCCGACCTACCTGACCGAATCCCAGCTGGGTGCGCTGGTGACGAAGCTCGCGACCGCCTTCCGCCTGGAGCACGGGGATTCGCGCGAATTTTCGATCGAGGTCGATCCGCGCTCGGTCCACAACGAGTCGATGTCATTCCTGGCGAAACTCGGCTTCAACCGGCTGAGCCTCGGCATCCAGGACTTCGACCCCTACGTGCAGCAGGCGGTCAACCGGGTCCAATCGGCGGAGGACGTCGAGCGGCTCGTGGACGACGCAAGGCAGGCAGGCTACGGCTCGATATCGTTCGACCTGATCTATGGCCTGCCCCACCAGAGCGTTGCGAGTTTCGACCGGACCCTGGGCCGCGTCATCCAGATACGCCCGGATCGGCTGGCGGTTTACAACTACGCCCACCTGCCGGAACGCTTCAAGGCGCAGCGACTGATTCGAGAAGAAGACCTGCCGTCCGGACCGGTCAAGCTGGAGATCCTGCAACGCACGATCGACAAGCTCACCGACGCGGGTTATGTCTACATCGGCATGGATCACTTCGCCCTGCCGGACGACGAACTCGTACGCGCGAAGCGCAACGGGACGCTACAGAGGAACTTCCAGGGTTATTCGACGCACGGCGGTGCCGACCTCGTCGCACTGGGCGTAAGCGGCATCGGCCATATCGGCAACCACTTCGCGCAGAACTCGGTCAAGACCGCGCAATACGAGGACCTGGTCGCGAAAGGCCGGCTACCGGTGATGAAGGGCGTCATCGTCGACGACGACGACCTGCTGCGGGCCGACGTGATCCAGGCGATCATGTGCCAGGACGGTCTCGTATTCGACCGCTTCGACGCCGACCACGGAACGGATTTCCGAACTTACTTCGCTGACGAATTATCGCGGCTCGCGCCGCTCGTGGAGGACGACCTGGTCCAGGTCGACGAGCGCGAGATCCGCGTGACGCCGAAGGGCCGGCTGCTGCTCAGGAACATCGCGATGGTCTTCGACCGTTACCTGTCCAGCGCCGCCAACGACGGGCGTTTCTCGAAGGCGATCTGAGCGGCCCGGCCGGCTATCCCGTCGCTCCGGACGCCGCGCTCCACCGGTCACGCAGCACGAATTTCTGGATCTTGCCGGATCCCGTCAGCGGGAACGCGTCGACATGCCCCCACACGGCCGGCGTCTTCTGCGGCGACAGGTGCTCGCGGCAGTAGGCCCGCAGTTCTTCGTCACTGGCCGGATTCGCCGAATCCGCATCGCGAATGAAGGCGCCGACGATTTCTCCCCACTTCGGGTCGGGCAGGCCGACGACCGCCACCTCGGCAATCTTCGGGTGCTGGAACAGGAGTTCCTCGATCTCGCGCGGGTAGATGTTCTCTCCACCACGGATGATCATGTCCTTGAGGCGCCCCTGCACCGTGAAGTAGCCGCGCTCGTCCATCGAGCACAGGTCGCCGGTGTGCAGCCAGCCGTCGGCGTCGACAGTCGCCATCGTCGCCTCGGGCATATCGAAATAACCGAGCATCACGTGGTAACCGCGCGTGCAGAATTCGCCAACGGTGCCGCAGGGGACAATCTCGCCGGTGTCCGGATCGATGATTTTCGCCTCGGTGCAGGGCATCGGTATGCCGAGCGTATTCGCCTTGTCCTCGGTCGTGTCGTCCGGCCGCGTCATCGTCGCAACCGGCGAACACTCCGTCTGTCCGAATACGATCGTGAATTGCGCGCCCAGATCGCTCTCCAGGCGCCGGACGAGCGCGGCCGGCACCGTCGACCCGCCCGAGCAGAGCTTCCGAACGGATGACAGGTCGGTCGCAGCGAAGTCCGGGTGCTCCAGCATGGCAATGAGCATCGTCGGCACGCCGAGGATGGCCTTGCCCCGATAGCATTCGTTCAACTCGAGCGCCAGCCCGGGCTCGAAGAATTCCTGCAAGACCTGCGTCGCGCGTACGGCGACGCAGCCGAGCACGCCGAGTACGCAGCCCGCGGTGTGAAAGAGCGGCATCATCGCAACGTAGATGTCCCCGTCCGTCGCGCCGAGCCGGTCCATCCAGTGCGCCGCGTTGTTGACGAGCCCGCGGTGGTGCAGCAGTGCGCCCTTCGGGAATCCCGTGGTCCCGGACGTGTACTGGATCATGACCGGGTCACCCGGGTCTGTATCGGGCAGGACGACGTCTGCGTTGCTGGCACCGTCCAGGAACTCCGGCCAGCGATCGAGGCGGATGATGTCCCGCAGCGTCGGGCAGTTGGCCCGCACCGCTTCGACGGTCGCCAGCATGCGGTTGCCGCGGAATTCCGGGGTGACCAGGATCCCGGCGCTCTTCGACTGGTTGATGACGTATTCGACCTCGCGCGCCTGGAGCGCCGGGTTCGCGGTGACCAGGACCACGCCCGCCATGGCGGCACCGAACTCGATGATGACCCATTCCGGCACGTTCGGTGCCCAGATTACGACCCGCTCGCCGGGCTCGAAGCGCGCCCGCAGCGCGCGCGCCGTCCGTTCGGCATCGCGCAGTAGTTCCGCGTAGGTCCATTGGCGCCGGGCCGCCGGCTCGGGCGTGCCCGCGATCAGCGCGATTCGATCCGGCGCGGCCCGGGCCGCCTCCCGCAACAGCTCCCCGATCGTGATGTCCCGAACCGCGGGCGCGGGTGGCCCTTTCGCGCTGGATTCCTTGGCCGGCATTCCTAACCCCCCCACTTTTCCGTCGTTGTTCTTATTGCCCGGCCGGGCGTCTCGGCCGTCGGCCTCGAACCCGGCAGGCTGCGCCTGTCCCGTTTAGCGGAGCTGGCTGTCCTTGCTGCCACGCCGGTTGTAGAGGCTGTGCGCCGCCTGTTCCTCGTCCGCTTTGGCCTGGCAGGTCAGGCACAGCCGAACGCCCGGCACGGCCTGGCGCCTGGCTTCCGCTATCGGCTCGCCGCAATCGCGGCAGCTGCGGGCACTTTCGCCTCTGGGCAAACGGCGGCGCGCGCGTTCGACCGCATCGTCGACGCTCGCATCGATCTGGTCCTGCACCGCTCCATCGCGACTCCAGCCGCCCGCCATTGCTCGTCTCCGCAAGATTGCAGGGACCAGTCTACCCGGGCGGGCGCCGCTAGTTAAGACGATGTCGTCAGACGAGACCAGCGGCGAGCCCCGCACCGATGGCAATCATCGACAGGGCCACGACCGTGCGGACGAAGCCCAGTGTGACCTTGTCGAGCAGGCGGGCCCCGACGAACGCACCGGCGAACGCGAACACTACGGCCGTCACGATCAGGCCTGTATGGTTCCCGCCCAGGCCCATGAAACCCGTCGCCCTCGACGAGACGCCATAGACAGACAGCCTGACCACGTCGACGATGACGGCGCAAACGACGCCGGTCGCGATGAATTCCTTCTTGCCGAGGCCGGCCTTGATCAGGAAAGCAGACCGAAACGCGCCCTGGTTGCCGGACAGACCGCCGAAAAAGCCTGACAGGAGGCCGCCGGCCACGAGGTACTTCGGCGCAACCGCAAGCGCGCCGAAGGCCGGATAGAGCTCGAGGCAGGCAAACACGACGATCAGCATGCCGATGACCAGCTTGACCGGCGTCGCCTCGAATGCGGCGCCGTGGATCTCATACGTCGCGACGGGCGGCAGCCCCGCGAACAGGACTAGCGCTCCTGCGCCGGCGACAGCCGCCACGGCCGCGCCGAGGCCGAAACGAAGCACGACCCCGCCATTGGCCGACCGGCCGACCAGGGCCAGCTTGAACAGGTTGTTGAGCAGGTGCACGATCGCGGTCGCGGCAATTGCCGACGGCAGCGGCATCAGGAGCGCGAAGGCCGGCATCAGCAGGGTGCCGAGACCGAAACCGGAAAAAAATGTCAGCCCGGAGGCGAACAGCGCCACCAGGGCGACGACCAGGTAATCCATCAGGACGTCAACGATGTGTCACCGGGACGGGTACACGCATCCCTGGCGCCATTCGTCCCTGAGCAGGCCATACAGCACCAGGTCCTCGTAGCCATCCCATTTTCGTACGTGCGCTCGCGCGATGCCTTCGTGCTGCATGCCGATCTTTTGCAGTACGCGTCCGGAAGCCGGGTTGCGCGCGAAGTGCGACGCGTGTATGCGGTTGAGCTTAAGCTCGTCGAAGCCGTAGCGCAGGACGGCCAGCGCGGCCTCGCTGCAGTAGCCGCGACCCCAGTAGGGCTCGCCGAGCCAGTAGCCGAGTTCCGCGCGGTTCGACTCGGGGTCGATCTTGAGGCTGATGGCGCCGGCCAGTTCGGCCGTGCCCCGCAGCGTGATCGCGAGCGGCAGCAGGACGCCCAGCTCGAAACCCGGCACGTGCATCGCGATCCAGTCCTCGGCCATTCCGTCCTCGTAGGGATGGGGCACGTTCAGCGTCACGTCGGCGATCGAGCGTGCACCCGCCAGCGCCTGCACCGCTGGCGCATCGGTGAGCTCGAAAGGTCGCAGCACGAGACGGTCCGTTTCGAGCTCCGGTATCGACCGGGCCGACCGCCCGGTCACGTCGTCATTTCGGGGCATACGCCGAGGGTATTCGGACGCCAGCGCCCCGTCGAGCCCGACGGAGGACCGGTCAGGTCCGGTCGAGCCTTGCGCAGGTAGCGGCGGAAGGTTTCCAGCTGACGAACCCGTCATCACCGCAGGCGACGGCAAGAAACCGGCGGCGCTCCTTCCCGATGTACTCTTCATGTCGCCGGCGCGGCGCCATGAACTCCGGTTCATCTTCCCAGCCGAGGTGCCGGTACACGGCTTCGACCAGGCCGGTCGGGAGCGTATCTCCGCGGAATGCGGCCTCCACCCGCGCCAGCGCCTTGTCCCTGTCGTCCAGCATGTACGCAAAAGCCGCGCTCACCAGGTAGGGAACGGGCAGCGCGAGACCCGTGCCGATGTTCTTTTCGAGGCTCTCGATCACGGGGGCGGCCAGCCGCTCGAGCTCCGTGCGGTCGGCGCGTTGCCAGGCGTCGTATGCCGGCACGAAGTTGGCCCAGTCCATGGGTCGGCGGACGCGATCGATCCGGTCGAGGTAACGCTCGGCCAGGCGCTTTGCGTCGCCGAAGTTCCCGGCCCGCCAGTTCATCTCCGCCAGGTTCCAGGCCCTGTCGGGATTCTGCGGGTCGTTCTCGAAGGCTTCCCTGGCCAGTTCCAGCGCGTACTCGGTATCCGTTCCGGCCGCGACGACCGGCAGGACAAACGCCTTGTTCGGCCAGATTTCCAGCGCCTCCTGATCGAGCCCGAGCAACGCGATGCTCCACGCCGCTATTGACGCAGCTCGCCAGTCACCGTTCGATTCGTCGACGGCGCGCAGCGCGTAGACAGCGCCCTCGCCGGCCTTGCCCTGGGCCGCCAGGATCTGGCCGCGAAACCCGAGTCCGCGACCCGGGTCCATCTGCTCGAGCCGGGCCAGTGCCGGCTCCGCCTGTTCGAATCGATGACGATCCAGCAGGTCAACGACGTAGTTGTTCAAGGTCAGGACCGACAGCGGGTCGAGCCGGTATGCGAACTCCATCTGCTCCAGGGATTCATCGATCCGGCCGAGCGTGTTCAGGTCGGCCGCATACCAGTTACGGACGTCGGTCAGCGACGGATTGATCGCGAGCGCCTGCTCGTAATACGGCAGGGCCTCCTGGTTACGGTATCGCGCCGACAATGTAAGGCCCATCGCTCCGAGTGCCTCCGGCAAGGTCGCATCGAGTTCGAGGGCGTGCTGCAGCTGCGGGAGCGAACGCGACATCGCTTCCTCGAGAGTCAGCGTACCGTAGGTCGCCGAGCTGCTATGGAGCAGGTACCAGGCGAGACCCAGCCCGGCATACGCCGGCGCGTAGTTCGGGTCGAGTTCGATCGCGCGCTCGAAATTCGGGATCGACGCCTCGACGTTCTCCTTGGTGCGCAGTTTGATGAAGTGCTGGCCGAGGAGGTAGGCGTTGTAGGCGTCTGCATTTGCGGCGCTGCTGACCTGCGGCCTCACGGTCGATCGGATACCGAGCGCATCGGACAAGGCAGCGACGATAGCTGCCGAAATTTCGTCCTGGATCGCGAATATGTCAGTGAGCTCCCGATCGTATGTTTCGGACCACAGGTGATAACCGGTCTCGGCCTCGATCAGCTGCGCGGTGACGCGCACGCGCACGTCGGCCTTGCGGACGCTGCCCTCGAGCACGTGCCTGACGTTC
>Ga0224510_10000666_pt1 | contig 25115 bp, 19 predicted proteins | sample SF_May12_sed_USG_FD_170161 | JGI IMG/M metagenome (GOLD analysis project Ga0224510, IMG submission 170161) | Sediment microbial communities from San Francisco Bay, California, United States - SF_May12_sed_USGS_4_1 | ecosystem: Environmental > Aquatic > Marine > Sediment | place: USA: California... | reverse complement strand
GCCCAGTATGCCTTTGCAAAAAAAATAGCGCTTCTGGATACTCATTGTTTATCGGCAACCAACAATGCCTTCAGTTCAAGCTGATAAAATATATCGCACGCAAAATGCCCGGTATTTCCCAGCGGACCGGGTATTTTTATAAACCCGTTTTTCTCATACAGCTTCATTGCTTCTTTCATCGTGTTGAACGTTTCAAGGTAGCAGTATCGAAATCCGTATTCCATGGCAACCCCTAAACATTCCCGTAAAACGCGCTGCCCTAATCCCTTGCGTCTACCCGATGGCATAAAGTACATTTTTTTTAATTCGCACGTGTTTTCATCGCCTCCGGCAAGTGGGGCTATACCCCCGCCTCCAACTAACTCATGGCCCATGGCACATACAAAAAAAGCAGATCGCGGACGCGAATAGGCTGCATACATATCGTTAACTTCATCATCATGAATTGCGAACCCACGCCCTCCCGCACCATATTCAGTCATCACTTTTCGAATGATGCCCGACATTGCCAGGTTATCCTCAGGCCTTATTCGTCTTACAAGAATATGATTCATTCTTAAAAGTAGCCAATCCGGAATTTGAATTCATAGTAAAGAACTCCAAAATCTTTTGACGTAGATGTGCTATGCACTCAGAGAATTCACTGCCTTGCGGAATGCAGGTATAAATTGGTCTGCCTTCAGATGAACGTGATTTTTAACAATCCACTTTCCATTCACTATGGTTCCAGAAATGCAGGATGAATCTGCCGTATATATAATTGTTGATAGAATGTTTTCCAATCCCGGTCTAAGCAAAAGCGGAGATTCAGCATTAAAGACCACGGCATCAAAGGGATTGCCCAACTCAAAAAAACTGGTTGAAGCGTTATTAACCATTGCCTTCCGGCCAGAAAAAAGAGTTTTGCGAACCAATGTGTGCGCCCCGTCGTCAAAAGTGTTTCGCCTGTGCGTTGTAAGACGTTGCGCATAATCCAGCCATCGCAAGTCCTCTAACGGGCTTAAGCTGATATGACTATCTGTACCGATGGACCAGTTTCCGCCATGCTTAGCTAAATCCGTAAGACCAAAAATACCATCGCCAAGATTACCCTCAGTTCCCGGGCATAACACTACGTTGGCATTTGTCTGGGCCAACCCCATAACTTCTGTATCGGTCATGTGCGTACAGTGGACGATATTAAAACGGTCGTCAAGGGGAAGATTTTCGAGCAACCATTCAACCGGTCGCTTTTTCAAGTATGCAATACAATCTTCAACCTCCTTTTCCTGTTCGGCCGCATGCAGATGAAACGGAATGTCTTTTGGTCCTTGATTAAAAGTTGTGATAATATCTGGATGATCGACTGCCCGCAAAGAATGAACTCCGAATCCAAGATGCGCATCAGCATATTGCAAAACAACATCTGCCGAGTCATCCAATAAACGAAAATAATCATCCACTGTGCCGGATATGAATCTGAACTGCCTGGAACGGGGGGCTTTGCCAAAATTTCCTTTCTGGTAGAAAACAGGAACAAGCGTGATCTTAATACCTGCCGCTTTTGCCGCCGCGATCAGGCGCTCCCCCATTTCAGCCAAATTACCATAGGCCTTTCCCGTCTGGTCATGATGCAAATAATGAAACTCCGCAACATGCGTATAGCCATTCCGAAGCATTTCAGCATACAAAACCGTTGCAACAGCTTCTAGTTGCTCAGGGTTAATGTTGAGTGCACAGCGATACATGGCTTCACGCCAGCTCCAAAAATCATCATTGGTGCCAGATGGATGTTTCTCCGCCAAACCTGCCATAGCGAACTGAAATGCATGGGAATGTGCATTCTGAAACCCGGGCAGTACAAACCCATTGACAGCTTCGATAGCCGTGGCCGTTTCTGGGGGACTTTCTGATAGATACTGGAGGGACCCTTTGGAATCAACCCCCGCATAGGCAGGGGCTAACCAGCGATTGTGCTGCAATAGCGCCTCAAATCTATAGTACTTCATTTATGGTTCATCCATTTTTATCAGCGACGATGCCACAGCAAGCAGCGTGTTGTTTAGCAATACGCTCATTTGCCCTGCCCGCGCATCCGCATAATACGTTTCCGTGTCATCCATGTAATTCACTTTGCTCATCTCCAGTTGCAGCGCGTGCTGTTTTTCCAGGGGTTTTCCATAATGACGGGTAATGTATCCACCCTTAAATGGAAAATTATAATTCACCGAATAGGTGGACGATTTCATCGTATCCAGGGCCACCCGTGTTAACCCGGGGGATGCGGAAATACCATCTGCATCGCCCAGTATTAGATCCGGAAATTTCGTGTCGTAAACTGTCTTGACGTATTGGCGAATTGAGTGGCAATCCCAAAGCAGGACCTTACCAAATTCCGCCTTCAATGAATGAAGCAGATCGACGATCTTTTGGTGGTAGGGCCAATAATAACTATCTAACCTCCGCTCAACCTCATGGGCCGCTACTTCTTTGCGATTATCAATGTACAAATGCTCACCCAAGAAATTCGTAACTGGACAAAGGCCGGTGATAATTCTTCCGTCAGAATATAAAGGCTTGTTTTCCGGATCGCGATTCAAATCGATCACCCATCGGCTATAAACTGCAGCAATCATGGTAATGCCTATGGAAGGGGCAAAATCATACAACTGGTCCACAAACCAATCTGTATCATCCGGTTGGCGGATGAGGTCCGATTTATAATCATTTCTTACCTCTGCCGGAAATGCTGTACCACAATGTGGCACGCTCAATAAAATTGGAATGCGGGAAACTTGTGGAAGATGAACGCTAAACGGGTTCATGACTTAGTTTTCTTCTTTTTTGATTTCTTTTTGGTTGTCGTGCGATCAATTTCTTCTTCCAGTGTTTTAATTTTTTTCACGTCTAGCTGGATTTGCATCCGGGCATTTTCCAATGCCAGATTAGATTTCTCCAGTTCCTGCTGATAATGGGATGCGAGATCATTCAGGGCTAACCGTGCCTTAAGTCTCATGATACGTTTGAAGCTTTCGTCTATTCGCGCTTTCTTGATTTCTCCGGTCAGAACCATTTTATGAATGATGGAATGAACCTTTTCAACGGTGCGTTCTTCACTTCCTTGTATGTTGTTCGAAAAGGTCATTATGTCGACGCCACCGTTGATTGCAAGTTTGATAGCTTCTTCTAGTCCGTAGTGCCTGGTAATTGCATGCATTTGCATATCGTCTGTAAAGATTACTCCTTCGAAACCAAGCCGATTACGAAGTATCCCCGTCAGCATATCTGCCGATAGTGTGCCAGGATTTCCCTTTGTATCCAGTTTTCTATTCACAATATGCGATGTCATCACCGCGTCTGCAAAGCCAGAATCGATTAATGACTCATACGGCTTTAATTCTTTTTCTTCCCATGTGTTCGTGACGTCAGCGATACCCAGATGGGTGTCATCATTGGAGCTTCCATGACCAGGAAAATGTTTCAACGCAGTAAGTACACCGTATTTTCGGTGCGTTATAATGAATTCTTTTGCCATCAGTATTACAGAATCTTCTTCTGCCGAGAAGGCCCTGCCATGTTTCACAATGACAGGGTTGTTCGGATTAGAGGCAAGATCTACAACAGGGGCAAAGTTGATGTTGATCCCCAACCCGGATAAAGTAGAAGCTGTTGCTTCACCATAAAATCTCACAGAATCAAGGGTGGGTGACTTGCCCATCGCAGCCGCTGTAATAGATTTTGGAAAACCATACTTATCCTTTAAGCGATTGACTTTTCCGCCTTCCTGATCGATGCCTATGAGGAGCGGAATTGAAGCAGCTTGTTGATAGGTCCATGTTATCTTTTTCAGTGCAATGAAAGAATTCTGTGGTGGTATGTTCTTCTCGAAGAGAATGATAGAACCAACTTTCCCAAGGCGCACTTCTTCCAGCACCTTTTCATCCACTGTTGTTCCCGGGAAGCCCACCAAAATCATCTGCCCAATCTTAATATCAAGGCTATCCAATTGCTGGGCCCTGCTGACCAAGGCGCTGAATAAGATTAATATTAAGATTCGGGTAAAGTTCAATAGTTTAACTTCAGTATTTCTCATAAAGTAAATTCAATATGCCCTGCATATTTCTACGCACGTTATTTGTTGATGTTGTAAAGTTACTGTTCATGAATGAGAAAATTAATGTTTTCCCTTTTCGTGTTACAAGATAACCACTCATACAATGGTTATTGCTCAATGTTCCCGTCTTTCCAAAAATATATGGTGCCTCCCCGTTGTACCAATTTCGGATCGTTCCGGATTTCCCGCCTTGCGCCAGTAGGGCAAAAAGTCTCTCGCGTGGAACCATTTGATATATTTTTTCCCAGAGCTGAACGATAGACCTTGGTGTGAAAAGATTGTAGCGTGATAAACCCGAACCATCAACCCAAACCGGCTCATCAACCATGTCGTTCAACAGGCGATGCTTGACATACTTGATGGCTATCTCGGGTTGTAAGGTGTCACTAATTATCCCGGAACACAATAAGAGCAATTGCTCTGCAATAAAGTTATCGCTGTCCTGCATCATTACCTTATATAGGCTGTCTGCAGGGACACTGTATAGCACGGAAGTTTCTGCCGGGATGGGTATGGACAGCACTTGAACTTCTCTCTTCAGTGTGTCCGCCAATAGCTGACCAATGAGCAATGGTTTGACCTTTAGTGGAATGTCTTTTTCAAATCCCCATGCTAGCGCAGGATAAAACTTGAAGTAATTATTTTCACGGTTGCGAATCACTTTGGGTTCTTCTGAGTCTTCGCCCATCGTCATGTACCTGGTAAGATAAGACGGCCTGACATTCACACCGGACTGGCTTGCGCTAACTGAAAAAATATTACCGTATATCGGAAACGCTGATCTTTCTGCTGAATATGCTTCCCCATAGTCATCCCATGCCCAACCGGGTCCGAAATGCGCAGTATTAAAGTTAGCGTTTGAAAAGTAGAGCCTCTTATCAGTGGTTTGTAAAAAGGAAAACGTTCTATTATTGCCATAGACATTCCTATACAAGAAAGACGGATCTCCTGCTCCCCAAAAAATCAATGAGTCGCCGCGGATTGCATAGTGGATGGAAGGAACTGAGTCGCCAATAATATTAAGTCCAGCGAAAAAGGTAAAAATCTTTGTGTTGGAAGCGGGTGTAAAATAGGCTGAAGCGTTGAATTCATAAATGGTTTTCCCTTCGACCGGGTCGAACAAGACAAATCCTGTATGATCTTGGAATCTATTTTCTGTCTGCCTAAATGTTTTGTCGAGTGCGTGCCTTGAGACAGGAGAGCAGGAAATTATCAAGGTCAGTACAATAGCCGGAAGGAAAGTCTTAAGCATAATTATTTTGCTAAGTATCGATCTTTCAGCACTACTCCATGATGTATCTCGTGACCTGGAATAACAAAGCCAAGGTTGAGGACTGATATTTCTGTATTGTTTGCGCTACCGGTTCTTGCTAACATTTCAGGCGTAAAGCTTCGAAATAAATCAATGGTGGATTTCCGTAGATGCTCCATCTCGCTTGCAAGCTGTAAGATCGTTCGACCACTCGCGTTGGATTGAGGCGCATAGTCCTTTTCCTCAAAGCCTGGAAGCGGAGTTTTATCGTTGCGCGCAAATCTCAATGCACGATAGCTAAAGATTCGTTCCGTGTCCATCATGTGGCAGAGCACTTCTTTAACACTCCATTTATCTTCTGCGTATCTATGTTGACCGATCTCTTCTGATATTGATCTTACCAACGCCAGTGTTTGTTTGTTTGCGCGCGCAAGGATATCGAACAGATCATATTCCTTCACATGGTCAACATAACTGCTGTAAAAACGCGGAACGGATGTTAAGTCGGGCAGTATCATTCCTCAAAAATAGACAATGAAATACAGATTTTTCGGTTTTGGTTGCGCTGGATATCAAAGGGGCATAGGTGCGCCTGCTCCCTAGTGGCTTTGTACCATTGATTCGGGCGACTATCGGCTAGAATTCTGTGAAAATGTTATCAGGAAGTGTTTCATCTACTCTTGCACTCCTGGGGCCACTGCCGTCAGACCGGTCCGCTGATAGCAAAATATTTCCACATTTTTTGTAGTTATCCCAGGGACGAATGAAGCTGGCGGAGTCCTGGTTGGCATCCTTGAAGTACGCCCACTGTTTTACCAGGTTATCTGATAGATCTACAAACACCTTATATTTATTTTGTGGTGTATCCCCGACATTGCTAAATGTCAACGATAATACGTTGCACTTTGCGCCGGTTGCCAATGTATCTTCACCAAGATATTTTATGGTAAGCCCAGAGTCTTTTAGCTTATATGGCATTACCAGCCAATATGAATCGTTGATCCAAATGCTTCTTCCCTTTTCAAGCATTTTTCTCAGAGAATCTCCATCCATCAGCTCTTGCCCTTTTACACTAACCCTGCCTTCTAGTGTGCGCAGATTCACCAGGTATGTAATACTATCTTTTTTCGACTCAATCCGTACCCTATCCATCTTCTTATCCCAAACAAGGTCCCTATTCCCAAAGAAATTCCATGAAATAAAACGTGTATTATCCCAATTTTCTCGTCCACCCATTGCCACCATGACGCTGTCAGCAAGTTCCACTGCCGCAGGATCCGAATTGGCCATATCAAAACCTTCTGCTGCCGGATTGGATTCTGAGACTGTCTTCTCTGATGACGCAGTGCTACAGGCATAAAGCAAAGCGACCAGGAAGAAGAATGTGACAATTTTTTGAGATTTCATGATGAAGCAGGTTGAGGTCCTGAAGTTAACAAAATTTATTCTTTCTTGGTTTTTCCTGCTCTACGAATTCGTGGTCAGGGTGACTCTTGTCAAAATTAGAAATTGGTTAAATGCAAACCTAATTCCAGATTTGATGGCTTAGCTGATTCTGCTCCAGTTAACCGCTGTTTTTCTCATGGCGGCAATCTGAATTCGAACTACTGCATTCTCTTCCTTCTGCAGTTCGGGGTCATCCTCCAAAATTCGAACAGCTGATGCCCTTGCCTTTTGGAGGATATCTCCATCTTTTCCAAGGTCAGCAATAAGCAGGTCAAGGACTCCGCTTTGCTGCGTGCCCATTAAATCACCAGGTCCGCGAATTGACAGGTCTGTCTCCGCTATTTCAAATCCATTGTTAGTCTTTACCATCGTGCCGATGCGAATTTTGGAATCCGCGCTGAGTTTATAGTCCGTCATGAGAATGCAATACGACTGGTCGGCACCTCTACCCACCCGCCCACGCAGTTGATGAAGTTGTGACAACCCAAAGCGCTCGGCATTCTCAATCACCATTACCGATGCATTTGGAACATCCACGCCCACCTCTATAACTGTCGTTGCGACCATTATCTTTGTCTCTCCTGTGGCAAAACGATTCATTTCATACTTCTTTGCGGCCGGTTTCATTTTCCCATGCAAGATACTTATAGGGTAATTCGGAAAGGCTCGCTGAATACTCTCATAGCCATCCATCAAATGTTTTAGATCAAGCTTTTCTGACTCCTCAATAAGAGGATATACAATATACACCTGTCGCCCCGAAACGATTTGATCTTTTAGAAACTGGTTTATCTGGAGACGATGGGCATCAAACTTGTGTATGGTCTTGATGGCTTTCCTTCCGGCTGGTAGCTGATCAATTACAGAAATATCGAGATCGCCGTATAAGGTCATGGCCAGTGTTCGCGGGATTGGTGTGGCCGTCATGACCAGCACGTGAGGAAAATAATTGGCGTTCTTTTGCCAGAGCTTCGCGCGTTGTGCTACGCCAAAGCGATGCTGTTCATCCACAATGGAAAGTCCAAGATTCAGAAACTTAACTTCTTCCTCTAACAATGCATGCGTACCCGTGAGAATTTTAATTTCACCACTCTGCAAGCGTTCATGAATTAGCTTCCGTTGTGATTTTTTTGTTGAACCCGTCAATAGGGCAATTGGGATTTGCATTTTATCCGCATAACGTTTTAGGTTAGCGTAATGCTGCTGGGCAAGAATTTCCGTAGGTGCCATGAGTGTACATTGGGCATTGCCGCTGATGGCAATTAGCATACATATGTAGGCAACAATTGTCTTACCGCTTCCCACATCGCCTTGAAGCAGGCGATTCATTTGCCTACCTGACTTTAGATCAGCATAGATTTCCTTAATAACTTTTTTTTGCGCATTCGTTAGTTCAAATGGAAGGTGCTCATGGTAGAATTGTGTAAGCAAAGAAACATTATGAAAAATCTGACCTCGGGCTTTTTCCTGGCGGATGAGCTTCATTTTAAACAAGCGCAACTGAATATAGAAAAGCTCCTCAAATTTAAGTCGTTGTTGGGCCCGCAATAAAATGTCGTGGCTAACTGGAAAATGAACGTTGAAAACTGCCTCCTGCTTTGAAATAAACTTTTCCTGCGACAATATGCTTTGCGGCAAAGTTTCACGAATCCTTCCCTTGGCTTGTACGAGTAAGTCTTGAATTACCTTCGTCAACGCCTTACTATCCAAATGTCTTGAGCGCAGTTTTTCAGTGAGCGAGTAGACGGGCTGAAGAAAAGCCGTTTTGTTCTGGCTTTCGTTGAAAATTTCAATTTCCGGGTGGGCAATGGTGTACCTACTGCCAAAACGACTAAGCCTCCCGAAAATGATATACTCTACGCCCGGCTTTATCTTAGCATTAACCCAACTTATTCCCTGAAACCAAACAAGTTCCAGTTCTCCACTATCATCCTTGAATACTGCTACCAGCCTTTTCTTAAAGCCGGATCCGACCAACTCCATCCTTTTTATAAAACCCTTTGTCTGGACATACTGAAGTTCATCATTGAATTCGCTGATTTTATAAAACTTCGTTCGATCCTCATACCGAAACGGGTAATGCTGAATCAAATCCGCAAAAGAGAAGATCTTCAGCTCCTTGTTCAGCAAGGTGGCACGCTGGGGGCCTATACCTTTTAGGTACGCTACAGATGTATCAAAAAAACCGGCCATTGCAAGATTTTTACAAAAAAAATTCAAAAATTTAATAAGTAGATTGAGGTAAGTTGAATTTCTTTCTGCGCTACCTTTACATTTGGATTAAGCCTGAGGTTACAAAACATGTTTATCTGATATTAAATGATGGGCTGCTTATGAAGGTTAATTCAACAATTTACAAAGGAATAGAGTATATACAGGTAAGGGAACTACCCCCCGATCAGCAGGAATTACTTCTTAAAACCATTAATCGCGACCTGCTAATTAAGATTATGATAGATGGTAAATTGGTTGGCAATTGCCTGCAATTTAAGGACTATGAAATCTGGTTCGACAGCGTATACCAGGATAAACGCAACCCTTCAAAATCTTCGAGCGCTTCCCGGGAGAAAACGGAGGCACCAATCGTCAAGGTCGGAGCCTTGAAAAAGAAGTGAAATAGCGTTTCATTCCAAATTCCTAAACAGACATTCTTTCTTGGCTTAAATGATCTTCATGTACATATGGCCTTCTTCATGGCGCAATATTCCTCCCAGATTTCATTGAGGATTTCCCTTGCCGGCTGAATTTTGTTGATTGCCCCTGATATCTGCCCAATTTCAAGTTCACCTTCTTCCAGATCTCCCTCAAAAATTCCAAGTTTTGACCGTTTTGTACCTAATATTTCATTAAGCTTTTCAAGCGATGCCCCGCCCAATTCCGCATCATGAATCCTCTGATAAAATTTATTCTTTACTACACGCACAGGCGTTAGCTGTTTCAAGGTTACAATTGTTTCACCTTCCTTGATTTGCACAATCATCTCCTTGAAGTTTTGATGCGCAGACGATTCGAGGCTTGCTGCAAACCGGGTACCGATCTGAGAGCCCTCTGCTCCCAGGATTTCTGCCGCAAGCATTGCCCTGCCCGAACCAATTCCTCCGGCGGCGATTAGCGGAATTGAAACGGCATCCTTTACCATTGGAATTAGCACAAGTGTAGTCGTCTCCTCTCTCCCGTTGTGACCTCCTGCTTCAAATCCTTCTGCAACAACTGCGTCTACTCCGCATTGCTGCGCTTTCTTAGCAAACTTGACACTGGATACCACATGGACAACCTTGATACCTCTTTCCTTCAAAAAACTTGTCCAAAGCGCAGGGTTACCTGCAGAAGTAAATACAATTCTGACATTTTCCTCTGCAATGATCTTCATAATCTTGTCTATCTCCGGGTATAGCAATGGAACATTTACGCCAAAAGGTTTTGAGGTTGCTTCCTTACATTTCCTAATATGATCTTGCAGGGTCATTGGATGCATTGACCCCGCACCAATCAGGCCCAGACCACCGGCATTGCTAACAGCGGAAGCTAACCTCCATCCGCTGCACCAAACCATGCCAGCCTGGATTATTGGAAAGGATATGTTGAAAAGCTTTGTTATTTCATTGGAAAACTTCGTCATGTGCGTTAAAATAGTTAATCAATACTGCTTTTTTTGCTAGCACGCTGAATATCTGAAAATTACAATGAAGTCAGCGTCCAACAGAGACGGTTTAAGTTGTCCACAAAGAATTGATTGAAAAAATGAAGGATAACTATTTGATTAAGTGTGCGTTATGGTATAATAATTCGGTAATGTGGATAACTGACTTGATTTGTGGAAATCTTTTCTTGATTTTTTCTTGCTTCATAAGTACCTGAATTCTAATGTTTTTCTTTTATTATTCATTGATTTCCCACCATTATCCATTCAACTAATAATTGCGGGAAAGCCGAACCGGATGAAGATAAATTTAGTTCTAAATTATGCTGAAACCATTTTTTGTCGTTTATATACTCGCCGCGCAATGGGCTATCGCACAGGAGGCTGCTGTTGTAAAATTTGATAGAGTTCACGCGCTGATCGAATCCCAATCCGACGGAATCAATGTTATCAACTTTTGGGCAACATGGTGTGCTCCTTGTGTCAAAGAAATCCCATTGTTTGAAGCCCTAAATGCGAAAAATGATCCAACAATAAAAGTAACGCTTATCAACCTTGACTTCGTCGAGAAACTGGACAAAGTAAACCTGTTTATAAGCCGAAAGAATATGAAGTCTGAGGTGCTGCTGTTGGATGAAATTGATTATAATTCCTGGATTGACAAAGTTGACAAACGATGGGGAGGAGCTATTCCTGCAACGTTGGTAATAAACCAAAAAACGGGACAGAGAAGGTTCATCGATAGACCGCTAGGCGAGGGAGACCTTGAAAAGATGATATTTGAGTTAAGGAACCAATGAACAAATGGTCACGCTGATGAAGTACACGAAACGAACTTTCTTGTTGCTATGGTTGGTCTTTCTCTTCGCATGGAAAACCTCTTCGTATGATATTGGCGACATCGTGGCTGACTTTACGCTGAAAAACGTTGATGGCAAAATGATTTCCCTCTATGATTATAAATCGGCGCAGGGCGTCATCGTGATATTTGACTGCAATACCTGCCCATACTCAAGAATATACAACGACAGGATAATTAATCTTCACCAGAAATTTGTTTTGAAAGGTTTTCCTGTAATTACTATCAACCCAAATAGTCCAACGCTTTCACCAGGCGACTCCTTTGATGAAATGGTTGCACGGGCCAATAGCAAGGGTTATACCTTTCCATACCTGGTGGACGAGCATCAGGAGGTGGCTCGTTCCTTTGGTGCATCGAATACACCGCATGTTTTTGTGTTGAAAAAAGAATCACAGGGCTTTAAGGTAGCATACATTGGAACAATTGATAACAATTCAAGAGATGCTTCGGCCGTGACTAAGAATTACGTAGAAGACGCGGTTAACGCTTTGTTAGAAAACAGAACTATTGCCATGACTAGAACGAAAGCTATCGGATGCGGCATCAAATGGAGTAATTAAACACCGCTTTTCTCCTTTTCCATTCTTTCGAGGATCTTCCGAAACAATTCTTGAATATTTATCCCCGTTGGAGTCATTGTTGCCAAAACGATGGCACGGTGGTTGCGTATATAATATAAATGCACTGCCATGAAAAAGTTAGTCATTTTCCTTTTGCTGGCCTCAAGTTATTCCTTGCTTGCTTATGATTCCGGAATAGCCATTCAAAGCGAAAAAGGAACTACCATGCAGGTTTATGTAAATGGTAAACTTTACAATAAGCAGCCTAACAAGTTTGTTCGGTTGAGAAGCACCCCGGGGCTATTTCACCTTGAAATTAAGGTACTAAATCCCTGGAACAAGCTATGGTACATTGTTCGAAAAGACATCAACATAGACAAGGGATACGAATTTCAATATAAGATAGTATTTATTAACAAGACACGGCCAGAACTCAGGGAAATCAACAGGTACCCGGTTTTTTCTCGCTATTTTCTCAACCCTGGTTTGTACAACAGCCATCCCGTCTCATAAGGTAGTCATCCCTTTTTTGATCTGCTGATGAAGACAATTATTCCCACTATGAGAATAATGGTGAGAAAATTCCATTGAAAAAACCCGCCAAATGGCCAATGCCAATGGAACATACTGCCGATCACTCCGAATGCTGCACCAAAAATGCCTGCAAAGATTCCAAAGATAGCGGCCATTAATCCAGCCATTAACCCAAGCACTCCGCCTGAAATTCCAAGCCATATCGGGAACGTAAGGAAAATTAGCAGAATGACCAGTAAAGTCGACGCAGAGCTCTTAGATTGCATTGCATTGAGTTTTCCAAACCACACCAATAATTGTGCAATTCTCTAAAAACCACCCCAGCTGAATTGAAACATGCTTCCCGATTTTGCATGGTGCTTCAACTGTTGAAAAGTGAACAGATGAATCTACGATTCTGGACAGCGCAAGAGCGCACCTCCTGCATGTTCGTGTCCAGGCTAAAAAGGATAGGCTCCTTGCTCAATAACATAGTCTGCAACCCTTCTTCTTGCTTCTTTGAGGTTGTATGGATCAATCTTGGTGAATCGTTTTAGCCCCATAAGCATCAGCCGTTGTTCATCCCCCTCTGAAAATGCGGTAATCGCTTGCCTTCCACATGATGCGGCTTTTTCTACTGCATGGTGAAGGTAAATCATGGCGATTTCTCTTTGAATTTTGCATGCCTCCTCACCTCGTTGGCCTATCAGTTTTTCAACGCGCAGCAAGGTCGACTCGGCAACATATCCTTCAATAAGCATATCGGCCAGGCTCATCAGTACCTCTTGTTCTTCAGAGAGTTTCGTCATGAACTTTTGCACTGCGGCGCCTGCAACCATCAAACCGGCTTTCTTAATATTCGACAAAGCTTTCTTCTCCTTTATAAAAACCCCCTCCTCATCCCCGGAGCCAAAATCCGGAATGGCCATGAGCTCTTTTTGGACCGCCATGGCGGGCGTCATGAGATCAATGCTGCCTTTCATTGCGCGCTTCATGAGCATGTCAATTGTAAGCATTCTATTGATCTCGTTTGTCCCTTCAAAAATTCTGTTGATACGTGCATCACGGTATGCACGATCCATTGGACCGTCGGCAGAGAAACCCATGCCTCCATAAATCTGAACCCCTTCGTCCACCACAAAGTCAAGCACTTCCGAACCGTGAACTTTTAGAATAGCACACTCAATGGCAAATTCTTCCAGCGATTTCAGTTTGGCTTTGGCTGGGTCGACACCCGTTGCCACAAGGGCATTGTATGCATCGTCTATATTTTGACCAGCCCGGTAACATGCCGACTCGGAGGCAAATACCTTTGTCGTCATTTCAGCAATCTTGTGTTTGATAGCCCCAAAGTTTGAAATAGAGGTACCAAATTGCTTTCGTTCCTTTGCGTAATTGGTTGCAATTGAGATTGTCTTTTTTGATCCCCCAATGGCAGCAACCCCAAGCTTTATCCGGCCAACATTCAAAATGTTTACCGCTATCTTGAAGCCGTTCTCTCTCGTTGAAAGGAGATTTTCAACGGGGACTTTACAATCGTTAAAAAAAATCTGTCGCGTGGATGATCCCTTGATTCCCATTTTATGTTCTTCTTCATTCATGGTAATTCCGCCGAACGATTTCTCAACAATGAAAGCACTCAGGTTTTTGTCACTGTCAATCTTTGCAAAGACGATGTACACATCGGCGAAACCACCATTTGTGATCCACATTTTTTGACCATTAATGATGTAGTGTTTTCCATCACCGCTCAGGACTGCTTTGGTCTTACCCGAGTTTGCATCTGAGCCTGAGTCTGGCTCAGTCAGGCAATAGGCCGCCTTGAATTCGCCTGTTGCAAGTTTTGGCAAGTATTTTTCCTTTTGTTCTTTGTTGCCATAGTATACGATAGGTAATGTACCAATGCCCGTGTGGGCCGATAGTGCGACAGCAACAGAATGACCTGCCCCAATTACTTCCGCCACTAACATGGTGGTATTGAAATCCATTCCGAAACCACCATATTCCGTGGGCACAGAAGTTCCAAGCAGTCCCAGTTCACCGGCCTTGTCAAGGAGGGCAGGCATAAGTTTTGGATCCTTCATGGAATCTATTTCATCCAACCGGTTATTGACTTCCTTTTCCAGAAAATCGGTACACTGCTGTCGAATCATTTTCTGCTCCTCTGTAAATTCTTCTGGAATAAAAATTTCGTTAGCCTGAGTTTCACGAATAAGGAACTCGCCGCCTTTGATCGTTGCCTTTTTTTCAGTTGTAGCCATAATAACTTGTTAATGGTCTTGAAATATTAATGTTAGGAAATCATTTCATAGATGCCGGCTACTCCTTGCCCGCCTCCAACGCAAGCCGTAACGAGCCCGTATTTTTTATTTCTTCTCTTCAGTTCATTAAACAACGTTAATGATAGCCGGGCTCCACTACTTCCAAGCGGATGCCCCAGGGCAATGGCCCCGCCGTTTACGTTTAGTTTAGCAGGATCAATTTCCAGGTCCCTAATTACGGCTAATGACTGGGCCGCAAACGCCTCATTCAACTCAATCAAATCAATATCATTTAATCTCAACCCTGCACGTTGAAGGGCTTTGGGTACAGCTGCCACAGGGCCAATACCCATGATGCGCGGATCGACGCCTGCAACCGCATAACTCATCATTCTGGCAATTGGTTTCAGTCCTAATTGTTTAACCATTTTCTCAGACATAACCACGGCGAAAGCTGCTCCATCATTAGTGGGTGAGGAGTTTCCGGCAGTGACTGATCCGCCCACAGCGAAAACAGGCTTCAGTTTTGCCAGCGCCTCTATGGAGGTTTCCGGGCGCGGGCCTTCATCGGTATCTACAACCGATTCTCTTGATTTCTTTTTGCCATTCTCATCCACATAAACCTCTCGCGTGGTGATTGGTTGAATCTCTTCGCCTAGCTTCCCATCCCGCTGTGCCTGAAGCGCCTTCATGTGCGACTCATACGCAAACTTGTCCTGATCCTCCCGCGAGATCTTATACTGCCTGGAAATCTCTTCCGCAGTGAGTCCCATGCTGGTATAATACGAAGGATGGTCCTTTGCAATCTGGTAGTTTAGGGCTGTTTTCCAGCCCATGACAGGAACAAGTGACATTGACTCGGCTCCGCCGGCGATAATACAATCGCCTGTACCGGCCTGAATTTTCGCGGATGCAAGATGTATGGCCTCTAAACCAGATCCGCAATAGCGGTTGATGACCATGCCTGCGTTGTCGATACCTAATGCAGTGAGTGCGATCATTCTGCCCATTTGCATGCCCTGCTCCGCCTCCTGAACAGCATTGCCAACAATCAGGTCATCTACCATCTTGTTTTCCAATCCAGGCACAGACTGTACCAATGCTTTGATAAGGTCTGTCGAAAAATCATCGGGGCGTGTAAAACGAAATCCGCCTTTTTTTGCTCTTGTGTTTGCCGTTCTTTTGGCGGCTACGATGTATGCATCCATATTAATTTCGTAAAGGTTTACCTCCTGTTAAGATTGATTGTATTCTCTCCAGTGTTTTCCTTTCACCTGTAAGAGATACAAATGCTTCTCTTTCGAGATCCAATAGATATTGCTCACTTACCTCCTGTGGCGAAGTAAGATCTCCTCCACACATGACGTTGGCTATTTTCAGCGCAATTTTCTGATCATGTTCAGAAATATAGTTTCCCATCTTCATGCCGTAGACGCCCGCCATAAAGAGCGCCAATCCAGCGCGACCCTGTACTTTTATGTTTTTAGCCTGAGTTGGCATGGTATAACCAGCGTCGAACAACTCAATTACAGCGGCTTTGCCATCAAGCAGCTGACGATCCTTGTTTACAGATACGCGATCCTTGCGACGCAAAACTCCCATCTCACGCGCCTCTTCCGCTGATAGTGCCACCTTTGCTGTTGCTATATTCATGAATGCGTTTTGGAGGGCATTCAGCTCAACGTCACCTGCTTCGATAGAATCACTAACACGCTTTGTAAACTCCTTCGTTCCGCCTCCGCCAGGGATTAGCCCAACGCCAACCTCAACGAGCCCTATATACGTTTCAGCGGCCGCTTGCGCAATATCCGCGTGCATGGTCATTTCACAACCTCCCCCCAGTGTTCTTCCCTGAGGGCACACCACTACCGGAACTGATGAGTATCGAATGCGCATCACCGAATTTTGAAATTGACGAACCATAAAATCGATCTCATCATACTCCTGTTCGATGGCAAACATAAACACAAGTCCAAGGTTTGCGCCAAGTGAAAAGTCCGGTCCCTGATGTCCAATCACAAGTCCTTTGTAATCTTTTTCAGCAAGGTCGATGGCTTTATTCAGTCCTTCAATTACCGCACTACCCAGGGTATAGCTCTTGCTGTGCCATGCAAAGTCCAGCACCCCATCCCCAAGATCTGTTATTTTTGAATCAGCATTTTTCCAAACAACATTTTCGCTAAGGTTTTCAAGGATTATGAATTGTTCCTTACCCGGAATAAGCTTATACGACTTGCTTGGTATATCGTAAAATTTTCGTTTCCCATTCTCAACTTTATAAAATGATGTGTTTCCGGCAGCTACCATTTCATAAACCCATTGATTTGGCTTATTATCTGCTGCCTCCATTTCTTTCAGGGTCTTCTCAACACCCACAGCATCCCAAGTTTCAAATGGGCCAAGTTCCCAGCCAAACCCCGCACATACAGCGTCATCTATTTTATAAAGCTCGTCCGCGATTTCCGGAATTCTATTTGAGGCATATTGAAACAACCCGAAAAAAGAGTCACGATAAAATTCACCAGCTTTGTCTTTCCCTGCCAAAAGTACTTTGAAACGGTCCTTCAGGTTGTCGATCGACCTGGTTGTTTCAAGTGTCGCAAATTTGGCCTTGGCTTTTGTCCTGTATTCCAACGTTTTTAAATCAAGCGTTAGAATTTCTGTTTCCCCTTTTGCGTTTTTCGTTTTTTTGTAAAATCCCTGACCCGTTTTATCGCCTAGCCATTTATTTTGTTCCATTTTCAACACCACATCCGACAACTTGAAGTAATTGCGACCCTCGTCATTTTTCAGTCCCTCGTATAGGTTTCCAGAGACCTTTATTAAGGTATCCAGTCCAACGATATCAGAAGTTCTAAAAGTAGCTGACTTCGGTCTTCCAATTACAGGGCCTGTCAGTTTATCAATTTCATCAATATTGAGATCAAGCCTGTTCATAGAATTTACCACCTTCATAATAGAGAAAACGCCTACGCGGTTGGCAATAAAAGCAGGCGTGTCTTTGCATAATACAGTTGTTTTCCCCAGAAAGAGGTCGCCATAGTGCATCAAGAATTTCACAACTTCCGGGTCAGTATATGCCGTAGGGATGATCTCCAGCAGTCTTAGATATCTGGGTGGGTTAAAAAAGTGTGAACCGCAGAAGTTTCTTTTAAAGTCCTCACTCCTGCCTTCTGCCATTAAGTGAATGGGAATTCCCGATGTATTTGAAGTAATCAGTGATCCGGGTTTTCGGTGTTTCTCAACTTCTTCATACACCTTTTTTTTGATCTCTAAATTTTCCACAACAACCTCAATAGTCCAATCATAGTCTTTGATCAGTTGCATATCATCAGTAAAATTACCCAACGTCACACGTGAAATAAACTGCTTACTGTAAAGCGGGCCTGGGCTTGATCTAATAGACCGGTCGAAAGAACTTTGAACAATTTTGTTTCTTACAACTTTGCTCTCCAGCGATAGTCCTTTTGCGCGTTCCTCTTCTGTAAGTTCCTTTGGCATGATGTCCAGCAACAATACCTGACAACCAATGTTAGCGAAATGGCAGGCAATGGCGGAACCCATCACGCCTGAACCTAGTACTGCAACTTTGCGAATTGAACGTTTCATGTTATTCTTACTTGTTTAATCTCCAAATACAGCCCGCCTTTTTTATCATTCAGCCTTTCGCCAGTGACACTTCCGGTTAATCCTTTCCTATGCAATTTCTCTTGCAGCGAGTTGGTTAATTTCATTAATCACTTCGAAAAATATTCTCAGTTTGGTGTCAGGGACAAGTTCTCTTACTTTGTTGTTGAAATAAAGTACCGCTTCCCTGGAAATTTCTTTTTTCCTTTTGCCCAGATTTGTAAGGAAGATTCGAACAGATCGCTTATCTATAGGATCAGGTTCGCGGTAGATAAGTTTCTTTTCCTCCATGGTCTTTAGCATCCGTGTAAGGCTCCTGGCCTCCAATCCCATCAACGGCGCTATCTTGGTTGCCGGTGTTCCTTCTTCTGAATGAATATTAATTAAGACAAAACCTATCGACGTGGTAATATCATGCTTACTGGCTTGCTGATTATACATGCGAGAGATGGCGTGCCAGGCTGACTTGATATTGTGATCAACAGTTTCTTCTCTACGCATGTAATTTAGATAAGCCTACGAAGGTAATAAACTTTGTTATGCATGCATACCATTTTTTTGGAAAAGTTTTACTGTAATTGAGCCCTGTTGTAGAAGTTCTCTTGCTGACCATGGGGAAAAGTCTCTCACTTTAAAACCTGCACTTCGCAGCCGCCCTGATAACCATAAAATCTTCTCATTACCCCTGATCCTAAACTAGCTTGTTTTTAATATGCATATAGCGAAATTGCCGCAGATGAGAATTCTATTCGTGATTCTGTTTGGTTTTGTCTCTTGTCCTTGGCTTAACGCCCAGAAAATTAATGAAGCCTATCAACTCCATATTCGGCAGGCCAGCGCCGGCATAAAAATTGACGGCGTCATGGATGAGGAGGACTGGTTACAAGCCGAAGTGGCAGCCGACTTTTTCATGGTACTGCCAATGGACACCAGCCAAGCCAGGGTAAAGACAGAAGTGCGCATGACATACGACCAGCAAAACCTGTATATTTTTGCCACTTGTTTCCTCTTTTCTCCAGGGAGATATTTCGTTGAGTCGTTGCGCAGGGACTTCGCTTTTGTCAAAAACGACAATTTTCTCTTGTTCATGGATCCGTTTGATGACCAAACAAACGGGTTTGCATTCGGCGCAAATGCAGCAGGCGCACAATGGGATGCGATGCTATTTCAGGGCGGCTCAGCCGATCTCAGCTGGGATAATAAATGGACGTCCGCCGTAAAGAAAGACGATGAAAAGTATGTCTTTGAGGCCGCCATTCCGTTCAAGTCCATTAGATATAAGAAAGGCATAATGAAGTGGGGCATTAACTTCAGCAGAAATGATCTTAGGACTACCGAAAAATCCAGCTGGGCTCCCGTTCCCCGTCAATTTCCAACGGCATCTCTAGCCTATACAGGTATTTTGGTTTGGGACAAGCCTCCCCCACAGACGGGGTCGAACATCTCAATTATTCCATATGCCCTGGGAGGCGTGACGAAAGATTATGAGGCCGAAACTGCCCCTACGTATAGAAAAGAAATAGGAATGGATGCTAAAATTGCAGTTACTTCCTCGTTGAATTTAGACCTCACGATTAATCCCGATTTTTCGCAGGTTGACGTTGATCAGCAAGTCACCAACCTTGATCGCTATGAATTGTTTTTTCCGGAAAGGCGGCAATTTTTTCTTGAAAATGCTGACCTCTTTGCCAATTTTGGTTATGCCACAATTCGTCCTTTTTTTTCCAGGCGTATTGGGTTAGGTACACCCATTGAATATGGTGCCCGTTTCAGCGGCAAGCTCAACAAGAATTGGCGAATAGGCATAATGGATATGCAAACTGCCAAGGTGAGTAACGAATACTTGCCGCGCCAAAATTTCGCTGTTATGGCATTGCAGCGAAGAGTCTTCGCCCGATCCAATATTGGATTCATCTTCATCAATAAACAATCCATAAATTACGAATTAAGTGAAGATCCTGACGCACCTGTTTATTCCCAGTATAACCGAAACTTGGGCCTTGAATATAATTTGGCGTCTTCAAACAATTTGTGGACTGGCAAAACCTTGTTCTTAAAATCCTTTAGTCCGGACAAAAGCGGCAAGGATTTTACGCATGCGGCAAATCTCCAATACAAAAATCGGAGACTTCTCTTAAGTTGGCAGCACGAATATGTGGGTGAGAATTATAACGCTGAGGTTGGATATGTGCCTAGAAGAAAATTCGTGAGAATAAACCCTCAGTTTGGATATCTATTTTTCCCTAAAGGCAAAAATATCCTCAGCCACGGTCCGACCCTAAGCACGTCGTACTTTTTTGATGATTCCTTCCGCAAAACAGATAACACCACATTCCTTTCATACATGATAACGTTCAGGAAGCTGAATCTTTTAACAGGATGGGTGGCACATGACTACGTGAAACTACTTCAGCCATTTGATCCCACAAATTCCGGTTTAGATTCTTTGGCCGCGGGCACTGAACATGCCTGGAATTCCTTCGGTATTAACTTTACCTCAAAACCGCAAAGTTTATTTACATACCTAATTACCAGTCGTTATGGGGGGTACTACGAGAATGGCACACGATTAAATTTGGGCGCCGAAGTGGGTTATCGCTTCCAGCCTTATGTGAGCCTAGCGGTTACACTTAACTACAACGACATTGATCTACCACAACCGTGGGGCAGAAATAGTTTTTGGCTTATCGGACCGAGGCTCGATGTAACCATGACCAACACATTATTCTTTACTGCCTTTGCACAATATAACGAACAACAAAACAATGTCAATTTAAATACCCGTTTTCAATGGCGCTATAGGCCTGCTTCAGATCTATTCATCGTCTACACTGATAATTATGTGCCTGACACATTTGGGGTGAAGAACAGGTCCCTGGTACTGAAATTCACGTATTGGTGGAATATCTAGGCTTTGCTAACGCTGGTAAGATTGTATATGGGCTACTGGGGTGTTTGCACTTCACCGGCGAAGTCGCCGCGCAGTAATCGAAATCTCTTTCTCGCTTCTGCCGCAAAAACGCTTCCCGGGTATTTCGTTAAAAAGTCGCGGTAAATTTCCATCGCTTTTTGTTTATCGCCAAGTTGTCGTTCATAAATCTCACCTTGTAAAAAATACGCATCATCGGCAAGCACATCATCGGCGTAATCATCCAGGATTTTCTGCAATAATAAAATGGCCTTTTCAAATTCCCCGCGTTGCATTCTGATATTCGCCTCAAGCCAATAGACATCATCCAGTATGGTTTGATTGGAGATTGAAGCTCCGCTATCAGAAACGCCTTGCTTCAGTTTTTCAATTTTCTCTAAAGCAAGATCTGTCTTGTTCTGATACAAAAGTAATTCAATTGTGGCATACTCCATTAATGCCGTTCCAGCCGAATCGAATGCAATGTTTTCTTTTATGCGCATGCTAAGCGACAGGGCGTCGTTCGCAATCTCCCGCGTTGTGGCCTGCTTCAAAATATCCAGATGCTCCTGGGCAAGACGAAAATCACCTTTGTAATAAGAAAGCTTTGCGTTTTTTAATTTTGCCTCATAGCCAACAAGATTTTCTTTTTGTGTTTTTTCCACCTGAGAATACAGCAATGTTGATTCCCATGGTTCACCCTTCAACATATATATGTCACCAAGCACTAGTTTGGCTTTTGATTTCAAATATTGAGAAGCCTTTGGATTAGCAATCAGCTCGACTAAAATTTGAATTGCTGAATCTTTTAAATCAAGGTAGTTGGCAAACAGCAATGCCTGATTTTTTGAAGCTTCCAACGCATTCATGTCATTCGGGTATTGGCTGATAAAATTTTTATAATCTGCAATCAGAACGCGTACCGAATCCTCCTTTACAGGAAAACTGTTTTTTACACGCTCCTCTCTTGTGCGAAGCATGCCCAATCGGGACAACAAGTAATTTGGCGAGTTCGGATATTCGCGAACTAAGTAGCGGTAGATTTTCAGTGCGTTGTCATAGTCCTCATTGTCCAAAGCAACTTTGGCTACCTCAAGGCATTTTTCGCCGTCACTTTTGTACCGCTTATCATATGCCCGTGCTTGAATGAAGGAAGCATAAAAGTTCTTTTGTTGCATCGTGACCCAGATTAACAGATCTGCATAAACTTCTATGTCGGGAAATTGCTGGACTTTATCATATAATAGATTTTCAAGACTTTCGAGTTCTTCTGATTTTGTTAGTAACGTCTGAAGAACATTTTTTACGTACTGGATGTTAGCGGAGCTCTGTGTAACGTAGGTCAAATATTCCTGCACCATTTTATCCTGATAGCCTTTTACGCGGTACAACATGGCCAGGTCAAGGCAGAACAGATTTGGATTTCCAAGGGCCCTTCGGCTTTCCGTTAAGGTCAGAATTCCATAGTCCATTAATGACCGCGACATAAAATAATTAGACATGACCTTTGCGCGCTGTACATTCCCCATGTTTTCTTTTATAAGCTCCTTAAAATATTTGTCCGCCCGGACCAGGTCGCCTGAGCGCACAAAAGTGAAACCCATATCTAATCTGTATTGTAAATTCTGTGGATCACGTTTGGATATTTTCTTTAAGTAATTCTGCGCCTCATCGAATAAATTCAGATCAATCAATACGTTTATATAATTGTTGTAAATAAACGAAGTATTATCTTCTTTCTTAGCCAGATCACGATAAAGTTCCAGCGCTTTTGCTTTATCGCCTTTCAGTAAATATTCGCTTGCCAATTGTATTTCTTCATCTGTTTGGGCATTGGCTAAAATTCCTGAAGAGAGTATGCAGAAAGTTATCCGCAATACGTGGTACCTTATTGTTTTTATATTATATATTATTTTATTGTTATTATTAGTCATGTTGAAGTGTTGATATCTTCCTGTTGTTTTTAGTGTGAATGTTATGTGGATTTGTTGGTTGCGATAAGAAGGTCTGTTTCAGTGAATTATTAAGTTATAAACATTATACACAGGTGTTGATAGATGTGATGTGTACAGCTTTCCGTTATTGCTATGTTGATAAGTTTTAAGTTGTAAACATTTATGTTTCGGATCTAGTTGATTTATATTGGATATTGAGATTTACGCTCTTTTTGTATACCTGTCAACAAGTTGTTAGTTGGTTATCAACAAGGGTCCTATCTCCCAATTGGCTTTTAGGTTAACAGTGGTTTCTTTTTTTTCGTTTCTGTAAAATATTATCTTTTCTGGTTCTTTTTTTAAGTAGAAGTTGCCGGGGGTCCATTGTGCATCTTTGTTGGTGTCTATGATTAATCTTATTTGGTAGGTTTTAGGGTCCAGGTCTTCAAATGTTGTTAGGTTATTATTTGCTACAGTAGCTAGTACCTTATAGTCTCTTGTAAGTAGCTGGACCAGGAAGTGTGTTTCATTTGTTTGAACGCGAACGGAGATTATTCCGGTAGTCTCAAGAGTAGTTGGCTTAAGTGTTTCTTTTATGACGATACTGCTGTCTTGTTCTATACTGATGAGGCTTCCTTTTCCAATGTAAAGCTGGTGCTCAACTGGTTTAGTCGATTTGGGTTTTCTATTCTGCTGGATTTTGGTCAAGTCTGGGTTTAGTACCCTTTGGGTGTTTGGTTCCGTCGGTTGTGTGGATTCTTGTTTTAGTAACATTGTTTTGTCAAAGGTCTTGTTTAAGATGAGTGTGTTCATAACGGTGTCTATTACCAGGTCTGAAGGGGTGAAGGCTATTCTTTTTGTGGAGTCTATTTGGTAGTAGATGCTGTCATAGTTTATCGAAAGCAATGGCTTATTGTAGGATATTTTGCCTGATATGTTTCCCTTAGGACCGATAACGCGAAAGTCGGAATAGCTTGTTTTAAAAGTTTCAGGTAGAAGCTGTCGGTCTGTGAATTTGGCGTATAGTGTTGTGTCTAATGAATTGTTTATACTATCGTGGGCGAGTAAGTGTATTTGCAGACTATCCAGGTCAGGAAAAGTATTGTAAATCCTGATGTTTGCTTTGTCTTCTCCATAGGCTGTGATGAGGGGGATATTGGCTATGCTGGTAACTTTATAGTCGGCGAGACTTTTGGTGGTCTTGATGTTGAAGTATTTTCCTGATGGCCTGGCACTTGTTAAATTAAGTGGCCGTGCGTCAAGTTTGAATAAGGGTATACTTATAGTGTCGATATTAGTATGCAGTGATATCTTATCTGAGAGGTAGCCGTATGACTCTGACTTGCTTTCGACGGTTAGATTTTTGTTTTTGTCATCCATTGCATAGATATAGTAATCACCAGGTTTTAGGTTGCCAATAATAAAGTTGCCAGTCTTGTCGGTCTTACTGAAATACTTGGGCTTATGTTGAAATATGTCGAAAGTGTCGCTTTCATAGAGCCCAACAGTAGCGTCTTTATATTCTGTTGATCGTAGGAGATCGTATACCGTGCCTGCTATAGAAAGAGAGTCGATATAGCTTCCTGTGCTGAATGCTAGTTTTAAAGCCTGAGTAGGATTCTTTTCTGTGATGTCTTGAATAGCTTCTCTGAAGTTAATGGAGTAGGTGGTATTATCTGTTAGTTCCTTTTGGAAGGTTATGACGATTTTGTTTTTTTTTGCTTCAGCGTCGAAGTCTTTGCCGATATCAGGGATGATAATGATTTGTTCTTTAGGGTTGTTAAGTATTAGCGTTTCATTAAACGTTAATTCAAGGGAAGATCCTTTGTAATTGGTTTGATCGTTAGTAGGGTTTGCCTTAATGAGAATGGGAGGGATTGTGTCCTTGGGGCCACCAGTTGGCGCTGTCTGCCTTGCACAGGATAGGAAGAACAGCGGGTATATGATCCAATGTAGTTGCTTGGATAAAGTCATTTCTTCACAATATAGATAAGGCTTGAGTACTCATTTTGCTTGTGT
>Ga0224510_10000665_pt1 | contig 25187 bp, 19 predicted proteins | sample SF_May12_sed_USG_FD_170161 | JGI IMG/M metagenome (GOLD analysis project Ga0224510, IMG submission 170161) | Sediment microbial communities from San Francisco Bay, California, United States - SF_May12_sed_USGS_4_1 | ecosystem: Environmental > Aquatic > Marine > Sediment | place: USA: California... | reverse complement strand
ATCGACGTGAGTCGACGAAACAAAATCGAAAGTCGTTGATGCCCTGGGCGACGTCCCTTCGGCCTTTTCAGATGTGTCCGCGATATCAGGGGTTAACCCTGCAGACCTTATTCACCTGCAGGCAGCAGAGCAAAGCATTACGATTGCCCTGTGCGCATCCGCAGCTTTCGATGAATTCGATATCCTGTATGACAATTTCACGCAAGCCGTTTTCGACGTACTCGGCGATGCAGGGGAGCAGGCACAATGAATCTTTTACCATTGTTCTGGAGACTGTCGCTGTTAGGCATAGCGACCCTATTTTTCGGCGGGTGTTCGACGGTGAGCGGGGCTGAACGAGTCAGCTCGGAGCTGGCTACTCACAGTTACAAATTGCGCGGACAGGGTACGCCAGTCGTGATTCTCGAGGCAGGTCTCGGGGACGGCAAGGAAAGCTGGGCTCCGATTCTTAAACCGATCAGCCGCACCGCGACTGTCTTTGCCTATGATCGTGCGGGGTACGGTTCCAGCAAGAGTACGAACCAATCTCGCGACGGCGCGACGATCGTCGCGGAATTGCGCGCAACGCTACGCAGCATGGAACTCGATCCACCGTTTGTCCTGGTTGGACATTCGATCGGCGGCACCTACATGGAACTGTTTGCACGAACATATCCTGACGATGTCGCCGGTGTCGTGCTCATTGAGGCGCGGCACGCTGACTTTGACAGGCAATGTCGTGCGGCAGGCGCCAGAATGTGTGATCCACCGGCCATCCTGGGCGCTTTGCTACCGCGGGGGCCGAAGCGGGAACTGGCCGGCGGCGATCGCACGATGCAGGAGGTCATGACTGCAGGGCCATTCCCGAATGTACCCATCACTGTACTATCCAGCCCGAACAAGTTTCTTGAGGGCAAGCAGTTTCGTGAAGTGTGGATGGATACACAGGAATCGCTGGCAACCCTCAGCAGCAAATCACAACACGTGATCTGCGACCGGTGCGGGCATTATATTCATCGGGACAACCCTGAATTGGTTACCTCTTCAGTAGTCGAGATGGTTGAGCTAATTCGGGGCGAAATTGCCAAGCAGTAGAGGTTGGGATCGATGTCCAGAGGCAGAGCGATGCGTGGCCATTAAACATGGTTCACTGCCTTTGCCTGCAAGTGCAAAAGGCCCCCTTACGGGGCCTTTATGAATTTGGTGGCCAGGGGCGGAATCGAACCACCGACACGCGGATTTTCAGTTTGGTGCTCTACCAACTCAGCTACCTGGCCGTATCGGATTGCCCGGACTCCTGGGCTCCAACATGCGCTGGCAGGACGCCAACGAGCGGGGTTTTAGACCCAAATGCTTGTGCTCAGTCAAGCTGGGTAGGTCGCCCGCATGGCGGCCTCCTACAGTGGGGTCCATGGTAGGGTCGCCGGCATGGCCGCCTCCTACATTATGGTTGGCCAGCCGATCAGGACGAAGCCACCCCAGTTACCCGGATGGGCATCGGCACCCGCTTTGCGGACCCAGTTGCGCCGTACCTCGACCAGGCTTGCGAGCGGCGAGCGGCCGGCCTCGAGCCCGGCGTAGAAGTCGCGCATGAACGCCGCCGTGTGCGCATCGTCGACGCGCCAGGCACTTGCGAGCAATGCACGTGCGCCGGATTCGAGGAAGGCATGTGCGAGGCCGACCATGCCCTCGCCGCGCCAGTGGCGGCCGACGGCGGTCTCGCACGCCGACAGCGTGACCAGCTCGGCATTGAAATGCAGCTGGCGAATGGTCGAGAGGTCGAGCCGGCTTTCTGCAAACACCAGGTGCGATTTTTCCGGCCGGCGCTCATCGACGATGGCGTGGGCTGCAAAGTGCAGCAGCCGGTAGGTCGCGGGCTCCGCCGCGATCCATGCAGCGAGCGAGGCGTTGCGGCCGGTCAAAAGCCGCGCACCCTCGTCGCGGTAGAGCGCATAGACTTTGCTCGCCTCGTTGGTCGCATGCGGCAGCGGCGCATAGCCTTCTTCTCCCTGCGCCGAGTAACCGAGCGCGAGCATCGACTTCGTCGCCGGCGCCGGCGGGCCGCGGCTCGCCATCGCCGCCAGCACATTGGCGGACGGCACGTAGGCAATCGGCAGCATCGCGCCGAGCGGATCGCCATCGGCCGCGGGCAGCATCACTTCGAGCGGCAGTGACAACAAGGGTCCGTCCGCGACCACGAACAGCGTGCCTGCCGGTTTTTCGAGAACGGGTGCGAGCAGGTTCCGGTAGGCGAGCGCCGCCGCCGGGCGCCAGTCGACGCCCGCACCCGTTATTGCCGCGTGCAGGAAGTCGAGCTGCCCTTGCAAGGGCTTCGCCGGTCCCAGCCGGTGCAGGCGCACGGTCTCTGCATCGATGCGCCACGCATACACGTCCCGCTCGCCCCAGAAAAAGGCGAGCAGAGTCACACCACTCGGCAATGCGGCCGCGCGCAATGCGGCGAGGTCGACGTTGAGCGGATAGGTGACGGCCGCCGCGGTCGGCTGGCTTTGCCGCAAGGCCTCATCAAGACTCTGCAATTTATTGCTCAGCGCTTCGGCTTCACTTGCAAGCTCTGGCTTCCGTGCATCGCTCGCCGTGACGAGTGCGGCGCCTACGCTCATCAGTTCCGCACGCAGCCGGGACCGCTCCGGTGCCGATTCCTGCCCGAGCTTCCGGTTCGCGAGCACGTCGAGCAGCATCCGCGCGCGCGCACGTTCGCTGACGACGAAGGCGTCCCAGTCGCGCTGCTCCGCGCTTAGCACACGGATCGCGCCCTCGTACACATGCCAGTAACGCTCGGGCACGCTCACCAGCAAATCGCCGAACAGCATGCGGCCGCGCCAGCTCTCGAGCATGTCGATGGCGCGCAGATAATATTCGCCGGCCGCACTGTTTTGCCCAGCGAGTTCGAGCACTATGGCACGCGCAGCCGCCGCCTCGAACAGCACGCCGAAATCGTCCTGTGCAACACCGAGCTCCTGTGCCTCGTCCAGCAACTCGAGCCCGCGCGCGGTGTTGCCGGCCTCGGCGAGCGTCAGCGCGAGTTCGATGCGCGCATAGGCCTGCACGCCGCCATAGCCCTTGTCATCGGCAAGCTTGACGGCCGTTTCCAGCAGGCTTTGCGACTGAGCGTAGTTCTTCTCGCTGCGCTCGAGAAGCCCAAGCGCCTGCAATGCCTGCAGCTCGCCATAGGCCTGCGTCGCGCTGCGGTTGAGCTCGAGCGATTTCTCGAGATGCGTGCGGCCAAGTGCGGCGTTGCCCGCCTTCGCCAGCATGCTGCCGATCCCGGTGTGCAGCAGGCCAAGGCCGTAGAGATGGCCGAGCTGCTCCGAGTACACGAGCGCTTCGCGCAGCATCGCGAACGCGCTTTCGTCGTCGCCATTGTCGGCATGCACCTGCGCGGTGTTGTACAGCACCATCGCCTGCCCGTCCTTGTCATCGATCGAGCGAAACAGCGCCAGCGCTTCGCGCAACAGGGCAAGGCCCTCATCGTAACGGCCGAGATGCCGGTAGTCGATGGCGAGTTCGTTCAATGCGAGGCCGATCGGTTTTGCGCCGCGGCTGAGCGTACGTTCCATCGCGAGCAGGCGTTCATCGATCTCGGTCGCTTCGCGGTTCCGGCCCTGCAGCGAATAGACCGTTGCGAGCATGCTGTAGGCGTCGATCTCGAGCACCGGGTCATCGCCGGTCAGCGCACTCTGCACGGCGCGCAGCGACGCCTGCTCCGCCTCCTGCAAACGACCCTGCCGGTGCAGCATGCCGGCCTCGAGACGCGCGGTGCGCGTGAGGCGCGCGGCATCCGCCTCGGCAAATTGCGTGAGCTCTGGCAGCGCAGCGCTGACATCCTCGTAACGGCCGAGCGTGAGCAGGCAGCTCGTGCGGCCGAAGTGCAGCTGCCAGACAAGCGCGGCGCCCTCGCCGTCCAGCAAGAGTTCCGCGGCCTGGTACTGCGCGAGCGCCTCGTTGCATTTACGCGCCGCGCGCAGGTCCTCGGCCTGCTGCAGCAGCATCGCGGCATCCGCGTGCCGCTCGAAGTCGGCCTGCAGGCCGATCAACACAAACAGCAAGGTGCCGAGCGTCACTCCGCGGCGTCCAGCGCCAGCAGGCCCGAATCGCTCAGCACATTGCCGAGCTCGCCGAGCGCCGTCACGCGCAGGTAGTCGGCGCCGCCTTCCGGATCGACGCGCATCGCCGTGTCGCTGGTGCGCTGTTCGCTGACGGCGGTGCCATCGCTTCGATACAGGTTGAACTGGTACTGGCTCGCGCCGGCCACCGCCGTCCAGCTCACGGCCAGTGCCTTGCCCTGCCGCGTTATCGTGAGCTGCAGTTCAGTGGACTCGCCGCGCATGACCTTGTTATCGACGTCGCCGCGCGGCAGCACCTGGTAATAGGCCAGTGCGAGCATCGCCAGCACCACCGTCGCCGCGATGCCGAACCAGGCCGGCACGGCACGGCGTGCCGGCTGCGCGGCGGCCTTTTCCGTCGCCGCCTGGATCTCGATCGCGCGCTCGAATGCGGCCAGCAGCGCATCGTCGGCAAAGAATGCCTGTTCGAAGGCCTGCGCCTCGTCCGCGCTCATGCGGCCGTGGATGTAGGCCTGAATTTGTTCATGCTGCTGCTCGTCAATGTGCATCGCTTTTATCCGCATCATTTGCCAGGGTCAGGTTGCCGTTCGGCCGGATTCGTTTCATGCCGGGCGCCGCGCTCGCCGAGCGCCGCCGCGAGACGCGCCAGCGCGCGGTGCTTTCTGACCCGTACATTGCCGGCGGCAATGTTGAGCCTAGCGGCGACCTCAGCTGCATCGAGGTCCTGCCCGTAGAGCCATTGCAGCAGGTTGCGATCGTCCGCGGCGAGCGTTGCGAGTGCGGCACGTAGCTCGCGGCCGCGCTCACTGCTCACCAGTACGGCGAGATTATCGGGGCCCGGCTCGCTCGCCGGCTCGTGCTGGTAGCGCGTCATCGCGCGCGTTTCGCGACCGGCCTTGCGAAAGCGCTCCTTCATGACGTTTCTTGCAGTCTGGTAGACGAAGGCGGGCAGCGCTTCCGGGTCGGCGAGTGCGCCCTTCTGCATAGCGGCGAGCACGCGCGCCAGCGTTTCCTGCGCGAGGTCCTCGGCATCCTGGCGATTGCCAAGGTGGTGCACGGCGAAGATCAGGAGTCGGCGTTGAAAGCGTGCCGCGAGCACCTCGGCCGTTAGCCGGGAGGCGGATGGTGTGAAATGTTTCGGCGGTTCTTCGACGCGCAAATCCGGCTCCTCACCAGCCTGCGGCCCGGACAAAACTATACGCCCCTCCGGGTTAGCTGTAACGCGCAGGCGTGATCGGCAACTCCCTTTGCAAACCTGAAGAACCGCAAGGGGCCGACGATGGGGCGAAGCATGAGACCGGGCAAGGCGTGGACGCTGCTCCTGCTCTGCGGCTCTGCTTTCCTGGGCGGCATGGCGGCGGCCGACAGCACCCGCCATGCGCTGGCGCCCGGCGTGTTTGCCGAGCAGCTCGTGCTGCAGCGGCATGGCTCGCGCTCGGTGCGCTTGCAGTTCACGGTCGCGAACGACAGCGAGCGCCCGGTCAGCCTGCGCACACTCGGCATCCTCAGTGCCGAGCTCGACATGCGCGACGTGTCGCTCATCGACTTCGAGGCCGGCGTTCGCTACGGCGTGATTGCCGATGGCGATGGCGACTACCTCGGCTCGCACGGGCCGGACGAGATCGCGCCAGGCACCCGGCAATCCTACTGGGCGCAGTTCGCGGCACCGCCGCAGGCGACCCGCAGGCTCACCATTTCCTTTCGAAACGCCATGCCGATCGACGGCGTTTTATTGCAACCCGAATGAGGACCAAGCCATGCAAGCACATCATCTGATTTTCGCCGCGCTGATTGCACTCGGCCACGCGACGCCCGCGTGGTCGCAGGCCACGGCTGGCATGAAGGGCATCTGGGAGCCGGTGAACTACAGCGAGGATCTGAAGCTCACCGACGTGTTTTTCGTGACGCCGGAGACCGGCTACGTCGCCGGCGATGCCGCCACGATTTTGAAGACCAGCGATGCGGGCGCGAGCTGGACGCCGCTGCTTGGCGGCGATCCCGCCTCCACGGAACGCGCGATCAAGCAGCTCTACTTCGTGTCGCCGACCGCCGGCTGGGCAACGCAGGTGTCGGGCAAGACCAACCTGTTCCGCACCCGCGATGGCGACAGCTGGGAGCGCATCGGCATCATCGACGAACATTACGAAGACTTTGCGTTCTCGTCCGAAAGCAACGGCGTTTTCATCAACGACAACCTGGTCTACCGCACGCAGGACGCCGGCAAGACCTGGAAGCAGGTGCACCAGTGCAAGGCGAAGGTCGCGGTCGACGGCCTGCCGCGCCAGGTCGACTGCCGACTCTACAAGCTCCGCGTCGTCTCGCCGACGATCATCTACGCGTTCGGCGGCGTCTACCCGGGCACCGCGGCATTGCTCGTGAAGTCGGTGGACGGCGGGGCGAACTGGTCGGTGGTATCGATCGTGGCCGACGAACAGGGCTCGGAGGGCGGCCTGTTCTTCGTCGACGAGAACACCGGCTTCTTTTCGACGGCCTATGGCAAGTCCGCGTTCCGCACCACGGACGGCGGCCAGACCTGGAGCGGCATCCCGGCCACCCAGGTGTTCCCGCGCATGGCGTTCGCCGACCCGGAGGTCGGCTGGTCGATGCTGTACAGCGACCTGAGCTTCACGACCGACGGCGGGCGCCGCTGGTCGAGCCGGCGGCTCGACTTTCCCGCCTTCCCGAACGCCTTCAGCCTGCCGCGCCGCGACGTCGCCTACGCGGTGGGCGATCACGGCATGATCTATCGCTATCGCATCGTGCCGGAATCGGCCCCGAATCCGCCGTACTCCGTCGCGATGGTGCCGATGCCGCCGCTCGCGAACGGCGTGATCGAGCAGCTCGGCGAACTCGAGGCCGGGCTCGACACGATGGAGGCAAGCTTCGAGGCCACCGACAGCTGGCCGGCCGACGACAGCGGCAGCTGGGTCGAGACGAACTATCCCGACTTCGAGGACTTCGAGCAGGGCGTCGACTACGTGTCGAGCGGCCTGCCGGCGCTCGGCAGCAAGCACCGCAACCTCAACCTGCTGATCGAGGGCCTGAAACTGTTCAGCGATCTTTCCGCGCAGGGCAGCGGCCTGAAGCAGGCATTCGCTAACCTGCGCGAGGCGCGCGATGCCGACTCGGTTGCCGCCGCGCTGCTCGAGCTCAGCACCCAGGTCGAGGCGTCGCGGGCGAGCGTGCAGTCGTTCCGGGACTTCGGGGTGGCGCAATGAAAGCGCGCGCACTGTTGTTGATTCTGTTGTGCACCGCGGCATTAACCACGACCGCGCTGGCCGCCGAACCGGTGGCGGCGAAAATACACTCCGTCGACGCCCGAACGGGTTCGGTCATTGGCCGTGTAACTGCGACAGGTCGCGGCTTTGAGTTCCAGGTGAAGGATGCGGCTCAGCTCCGGTCGCTCAAGGTGGGACAGCTCATTTCGGCCGACCTTGACGGCAAGACGGTATTTCTGTCGCCGGCGAGGCCGGGCATCGCAGCTGTTCCGCTGCGCATCCTGAGAATTGAGCCGGTCAGCGCCACGGCCACTCCAGGCAGTGCAGCGAGTGCATCGGCATCGACGTCCGGAGAGGAAATCAGCGTTGTCTTTACCTGCCCCACAGAGGCGCGCATCAAAAAGGTCGACTGGGAATTTAAAATGAACGTCCCGTACACCGAGGACCCGGGCGATGGCGGTCGTGTCGAGATCACGGTGGCGCCCTCTTACAACTCGCAAACGACCACCACGGGTGTCGGCCGCTTCGAGCAGGCGAAGTCCTACGACCAGCGCATCTGGTGCATATACCGACAGGGCGAGCTCGTCGCCGAATACCGCTATGACATTCACCGTGAAGTCAAGAATTGCACGATCAGTCAACGTGAAGTGCGTTGCGTGCTCAGGCCCTAAGGAACCGACATGAACAAGGAACCGACATGAAGAACGAACACCGATCGGACAATCGTCACGCACGCATCGCCGTTGCGTGCGCACTCGTGCTGCTAGCCTGCAGCGCCGCACCGGCAACAGCAGCGCCGCCCTGTTGCGGCGTGACCGAAATCGCGGCCGGCGGCCTCGTGACCGCGAAGGAAAACCAGGGCGCGCGCAGTTTCCAGTTCCAGGTTACGGACTCGGCAATGCTGCGCAGCCTTAAGGTAGGCGCACCCGTGTACGCGAACTTCGACACCGGCCAGGTGTCGCTCGATGGCCGGCAGAACTGCTGCAGGATCCTGCGCATCGCGACGGCGAAGCCCGCAGCGCCGGCCGCGGCGGCGCCCGCTCCTGCTCCTGTTCGTACGCCTGCTCCGGCGCCCGCACAGAGCCAGCAACAGGCCCTCGCTTCGGCGCCGCAAATCGCGCGCATCAACTCGGGCGTGCCGAAGATTTCTTTCGGTGCCGTGCAGATGCTGCCGCAGAAAGACTGGAAGGATGGCCCGGACTCGCTCATGCAGGTGCAGAACAAGGCCATGTTGCAGCTGCACGGCTTCGATGCGATCAAAAAGGCCACGGGCATACCGCAGGAGGCCAAAGACATGCTCTGGCTGCAGGCGCGTGCACTCGGGCCCGAGGCACTGGACGATTACATCGTCGTGCCGCAGCAGGCCGCCGACTGGGCGAAATCCCTGCCGCCCGAAATTCGCGACAAGCTGCGCAAGGCAGCCTCGGACGACGGCAAGCCGAAGAAGAAGGGCTGCAGCACGAAGCACATATCGATGGGCTGCGTGAAAAACGAAGTCAGCGATGCGATCGACGATGCGACGAAGACCGCGCAGAAGGCGCTGAAGGACATCGAGGACGAATGGGCGCGGCTCGTCGACAACGTGGCCGAGCTGCAGAGTTGTTTCCAGGAAAAGACCTTAACGGCGACGGCACCCGTGAAGTTTTTCCTGCCAACCGTCATCCCGGTCAGTTTCCAGAGCAGCAGCCAGAGCAGCAATCGCAGCGGCAGCGCATCCGGCCGCGTGACCGGCACGATCACGGTCGGGCTGCCGGTCGAGGTCGACTCGCGGGTCGAGTTCAGTGTGTTCTACATTCCCTGCATGCCGTTTGCCGTGCGCCCGAAGAGCCTCGGCGCCGACGGCAAGCTCGACGTCGACGGCATCTTCAACGCCAACGTCGTCGCCACCGGCGAATTCGACCAGCTGTTCACCGTGCCACCGGCCGGCGGCGTGCAGATACCGGTCGCCGTCATCCCGGTCGTGATTGCCGGCGTGCCCGTTGCCGTGGTCGATGTCAGCGTCTACCTCGACGGCACATTGCGCGTCGATGGCAATGGCAAGATCGAAGGCAATGTGCTGCTGCACACCGCGCAGCAGAGCCGGTTCAAGTTCAGCTGTAGCGGTCACGGCTGCGATGTGAACACCGCCGGCGTACCGGCACCCGTCACGAGCGTCGAGTCGGTGCGGCTCGACGGCCGGATTCGCATCAAGCCCGCGATCTATGCCGCTTTAAGTCTCGGCCTCAACTACAAGATGCTGGTCGCGCGCGCAGGCCCGCAGCCCTTTTTGCTCGGCCAGGTGCATGGCTGCGGCGCGGCCTACGCGGTGCAGAGCAGCGACGGCTCGTCCGCCTCGGGCAACCAGTATGCGCTGGCCGCCGACCTCGACTGGGGCATCGAAGTGCGCGCCGAGGCGCTGGCCGGCGGGCAAAAAGTTGCGAACACGTCCTGGCCGGTGAGCGAGAAGCACATCTGGTTCAAGGACCTGGTCGGCTCGACCGCGTTCATACCGATCGTCGCCGGGCCGAACCAGGCGCGCGCGGGGATGCCGGCGAACTTCACGATGCGCATGCCGGCCTGCTATCCCTATGCCGACACGATGAAGTACCGCATGCAATGGACCGGCAATGCGAGCTCGGCGGCGAGCACCGCACGCAGGAGCCCGTCCGGCTGCACGGCGGCCTCCGGGCAGAACTGCACTGGTGCGCCAATGGCGGAGACGGCGATAAACCTGACGTGGCCGGCGGCCGGCAACTACACGCTGACGGTAACGCCGCGCGAGGATGCGCACGGTCGCAGCTTCGATGCGTCGCGCGCCGCGAGCATGCAGGTGACAGTCCAGCCCTGAAGCGCGTCGCCCGCATGGCGGCCTCCCACGGAACTGTGCAATGCCGCACAATTAGAAAAGGGGCAGACTCTCGAGACTGCGTATGTAGTCTGGGGTCTTTGAAAGAATACCCGCACTTAGTTGCGGGTATTTTTTTTGAATATACGAGGGCAAAGCCGTGATCAGGGGGACGCTGTTTCCGGAACGTCTGGACGAGTTGATTGGCGAGGATAATGCGGTCCGGGTGATCGGCGCATGCGTCGACTCGCTGGAGCTTCAGGCGCTGGAGTTTGCGCGCATTGAGGTCAAGGCAACGGGACGGCCACCACCAGCGCTGTCGGCTGCAGCGTATGTGAATTCTTTTCCGAGCAAAACAGGCGTCGCGCCATGCGTTGCAACTCATCGTAGACCACCGGTGTCGAGGTGGATTCTCGTATGGCGAGGGGGCCGCACTTGCCGAAGCGGCTGCCACCCTGCTTCAACGATGCGATAGAATCGCGTGGTTGTAATTCGTTGCTGAGTGACATGCTATTTCTTGTAAGCGGAACCTCCAGGTCCGGCAAGACGCTGATCGCCAAAAGACTCCTCGCCGACAGACGGATTCCGTACCTGTCTCTTGATTGGCTGATGATGGGGTTTAACGATGGGATGCCTGAATGTGGAATTCATCATCTCCTGTGGCCAAATGAAATTGCCGAAAAGATGGCGCCTTTTTTGCTGGGCATGATCGAGTGCATGCTCGTAGATGGCATGGATTATGTGATCGAGGGCGAAGCAATGCTTCCCCGGTTGGCCGCAGATTTAGTCGAAAAACATCCTGACAAGATCAAGGCGGTGTTTGTGGGTTACACCGAAATCGACGTAGAGGACAAGGTTGCGCTCGTCAGAAAGCACGGCGGTGGGGAGAACGACTGGCTGACTAATAAATCGGATGAATACATCAGGGACCATATCGGCAATATGATCGCCTATAGCAAGACGATCAGGAACGAATGTGAAAAACACGGATTGTCTTACTTTGATACGTCTGAAGATTTCCTGGGGGCGATTGCAGCAGCAACAGACTTTTTGGTTGGCGATTTGAATTGACAAAAATTCTTTGCACGAATGGGCGCAACCGGAAATTGTTTGGAAGTGGTGGCCAGGGACGGAATGGAACGCTGGCTGCGCCGGCTCGCACTGCGTGCGTCTGTCGACCCAACATACCCCTGCCGTTTCAACATCTTGCGGTTGGTACTACGACGTATTGCCAGCCAGAACCCACGTCCCGAGAATGATTTCGTGGATGCCAGGACTGACACTGACCTGTCAGTCGACACCGCAATAGCGCTCGTCCTGGACGCCGAACAGGACGCACTCGCGACGATTGCACAAAGCGAGCAACAGGCGGACCGGATCATGAGCGAGACGCGCCAGGTCATTCGCGGCATGGTTCGGCATAACGAGGAACGTATCAGTCGCTTGCATTCGGGTTGCGCCGAACGCAAGCGGCGACGGGTCCCCGCTCTGGAGGCAACCGCGCTCGCCGAGATCTCCGGGCCGAATATCAAGACGCTTTCGACAGGGCTACGGCTTCTACATCTGCCAACGTGATTCTTCGCCGGTGTTGCTCGTACAGGCGTGTAACCAGTGATATGCAGATCTTCTGAATCAGGTACGGCTTGCCGCCGGTGATCGCAAGAATTTTCTCGGCAACGCCCCGGTCGAGTTTGAAGATGCCGCGGATCGGGCGGCGGATAAGTTCTAGCCCGTCGTACGTTTCCAATGGCGCAACTTCGATCTCCTCGAAGAAGTTGTACCAGGGACTACCTTGCCGCTCCCAGCGTTTCTTGATCTCCACGCCCGACACGACGGCGGCCAAGTTTTCGGCCAGGCTTTTCATGAAGAGGCTGCGGAGTTTTTGATTGATTGCGGGATCGTAATCGTTGAGTACGTCGACTTCATCGATCAACAACACGAGCTTGACCTTTTTTGACGTTCGACTCCTGAGTACTTTCAGGATGGCGTGGAGGTCGCGCACAAAGTCCCGATACGAATAGTCTTCGGAAAGATCCTTGCCCGGGGCGAGTCCGCCCAGATGCGGCGCAAGCTCCTGGAAAATATCCTCGGCGATCGTCTGGAAGAATCGGGATTCCGGCGTGCCCTGCAGGTCGATAAACACCGGGTGGAATTCGTAGACCGGGTCGTCGAGTTCGCCCAGGCGCTTCTTCACCTGGTGCTGGATTGACGTCTTGCCGATGCGTCGCTCGCCGTAGATCAGAAGGCTGTTGTTGTGGATGGTCTGCAGAATCCGGTCGATCAGTGCGGCACGGCCGAAAAACATGTCCTCTTCCAGGATCGGGGCCCCAGCCACATACGGATTGAACCTGCGCTTTCTCAATTGCCGATACCGCCGGTAGCGCCGCCAGACCAGCGTGCCGCCAAGCAACAGGCCGATGCCTGCCAGCGATGCCAGGAACCCCGGCGACCGGAACACGGGACGCACGTACACCACGGCATACTCGCTACTCGAGCTGAGTTGGAGCGAGTCCGTAGCCACGAGCCGGATAGTCGTGATGCCCGGAGACAGTCTTGCCTCAACGTTGAATTCGGTCAGGTAAAAGTCACCGAGCGGCTGGCTGTCGAGGCGCGTGTCGAAGTCGTCATCCTGGGCGCCGTCAAAATCGACTTCGACGGTTGAGTCGTCGATTATGACGCCGCTCAGCAAGAACTCCGGAGACGTGACTGTCTGTACTAACCTGCCTTCGTCATCCTCTCTGCGCAGGTCCACGAAACGTATCGCTGGCGGGATGTTGCCCCTCGGCACGCTACCGAGAAGCCTCTGACTGATCGCACCGTAAGCCCGGGCGATGTACGACAGTGCCGTTGCATTTGCAGGGTCGAGCGCCAGAACCCGGTTCGCCGGGGACAGGGACGCTTCCGCCGACCCGGCATCAAGCTGCTTCCCGGCCTCGGCAAGCAATCTCTCGATTGTCGCCCGCCGGACGCGCTCGGTTTCGGCCGCCTGTTGTGCCTGCAACAACCGGCGCTGGATCGACAGCGCCTCAACATTCGACGGCATCACGGCAATGATGCTCTGCAGCCGCTCCAGTGCTGCACGGAACCGACCGGCGGATTCGAGCCGCCGTACCTCGTCCAGGGACACTGCGATATCTGTCCGGACGGCCTCGCCGTCAGGCGCTTCCTCGATTTCGGCGAGCAAGCCTAGCTGCGCTGCATCGAAAAGCCGCTGGACGCCGGCGTCCGGTTTGAGAAACAGGGCCTGCCGGAGCAGGCTGGCGGCTGCGCTGAATTGACCCCGATCAACCAGGTCGCGGGCATCCTCCACCAGCCGGGTTACCTGCTCGTCGATTTCCTGCTCCCGCTGCCACGCGGCGAAGCGCGGGCGCAACTCGTGCATGGCTGCCCGCGCATCGGCATCGTCGGGCGCTACGGCGAGGGCCTGATCGAGAGCCGCCATCGCCTCGCCGAGGAGGCCCTGATCTTCCATCACCTTTGCACGACCCAGGCTGTCCGCGACAATGATGCGAATTCGTTCTTGCTCCGCAGCGGCGGCCGCCTGCTGTGCATCCAGCGAGAGCCGGCGGTAGCGTTCGAGCTCTTCGAGGGCATCGTCCGATTGCGCGATGGCGCCAAGCCGGGCCTCCGTCTCGAACGCCTGCAGGGCCGCAGCGAACTGATCCAGGTGGTAATACGCGATGCCCAGTTTGAGATAGGGATAATAGGCAATGACATTCATGCCATAGCTACGCACGCGCGCGCCGGAGTCGCCTTTTTTCTCGAGAGCCTCGTTGATTTCCTTAACGGCCCGTGCCCAGTCCTCTTCGCCGAGAGCCTGTTCGGCCTTGAAGTAGTGTTCGTACCACGTATCGGCACTGGCCGGCAGCGGCGCCAGTAGCAGCGCCATAGCGGCTACGAGAACAGCGATAACTCGACGCACCGTCATCTCCGGACTACTGCACACAGCCCATACCCGCACAATACGAAATTTCCGCAGCCGGGCCCTACTCGAACGAGATGCGGTCCGCCGCAATGCGTCCGCCGGACGTGGCGCGGCCATCGATAACGAGCCTCGCGTTCAGCACGAGGTCTCCCTGGCCGCCATTGCGATAGACCGTCCCCGCATCGGTCACTATGGCATCGTGATTGACGTAAAACTCCCGCGCGGAATCGAGGCGCGTTATCAGACCCTCTGTTTGCACACGCCGGCCCGGACTCACCGCCAGTCGAGGAACGTCAGCAAGCTGTTCGGCGACGAAACGCCCGTCCGCAACGTCGCCAACCATCTTGAGGGTCATACCGTTCGATGGTGCGCCGCCGGGCAGGTCGATCATCACTGCAGCACTGTAATCGACGGTCAGGCCGTTCACCTTGAATCGCAGGTTCGCGAGATCGACGTCCGCGGCCTCACCGATCAATTGCATATCGGTAATGCCGGCGGCCCTGTCGATCCGCGTCGCCAGGATCGTGCCGTCGGCGCGCGAATAGCCGCTGATCTCGGCAATTGCGCCCACCGCAAGCCCGGTGAGATTCGCGGGATCGATTCCGGCTGCGAAGACGGTGCCGGGATCCGTAATCACCGTTAGTCCCATCACGTTGATGCGATTGCCGGACGCACCGATACTCTCCACGGGGCCGATCACCCTGGCGTCGTAATCGATTCGATCAGCCGTAGCCGAGAAGTTGCCGCTGACGGTTTGCCCGCGGACAATGAGCACCTGGCCTCGCCGCAGCTCCGATACCGTGCCCGCCCGGCCATTGACCGTAACGATTGCATGGCTGTAGCCGTAGTTAACGCCGTTGACGACAACCGCAGCGTATCCGGTATTCACGCCGTGCGCGCTAATTGGCTCGTCGGACCACGGCGGCAAGTTTGGCGTAATGCCCGGCCCGGAGATCTCGAAGCTGATGTCCCCGCCGGAGCAGGCGAAAAGCAGGCCGAAACAGGCCGCGAAAGTACGCCTCAATCCAATGGTTTTCGTGTTCATGATTCACCTCCTGCTGATACACCTACATTGAACGCATACGGCCATGCCTGCGCTTGATGACGGCGTTACATCGGTCTGATTTCTTTCTCGGGGCCGCGCATGCAATGCACCTAGGTACATCCACGGCTTGCTGGCGCATTGCCCGCGTGGTAGCTGTTGAGCGAACGGCATGGAGCGCCGCTTTTCTCCCGGCGGCGGGGTGGACCAGATTGGGCAGCGAGACAAAGACAGTTCCCCGATTCATCATGGATCCTCGTGAAGGCACGGTCTCCGGTCCTGGCGGGATTGTTCGCCTCGAGCCCAAGGTCATGGAGGTGCTCTCGGTCCTTGCCGAACACCCGGGCCGTGTCGTCTCGCGGGACGATTTGCTCGAGCGCGTCTGGCCAGGCGTCGTCGTGACCGAACACACGCTGAGCCGCTGCATTTACCAGTTGCGCTCCGGCCTGAAGGACGTCGGCCCGGACGCCGGCGACACCGATTTCAAGCCTATCGAGACGCTGCCCAAGCGCGGTTACCGGCTGCTCGTCACCGTCCACGGGATGGAAACCGCTGCGCCGCGCCCGCCCGGTGACGCCCAGACACCGGTTGTGCCTTTTGTCGTCGGGCAATGGGTGCGCGGCGAACGTTTTTATGGCCGCTCGGCGCAGATCTCCGAGATCCTCGACGGGCCAAGGAACTGCATCTGGTTGCTGGGAACGCGCCGGATCGGCAAAACCTCGTTGTTGAAGCAGATCGAGTACATGGCGGAGACGGATCCGGACCGCAGTTACATGCCGATATTCTGGGACTTCCAGGGCGCGGACTCACCCGCCGAGCTGCACCGCAATTTTGCCGACGCACTTCTGGACGCCGACGAGCGGCTGGAGCGTGCAGGGATCGCACTTGCCGATGTCGAGTCGGACGACTTGTTCGTGTCGATCGAGCGGCTCCGGCGGCAACTCCGGAGCAGAAAGATGAAACTCCTCTTGCTTTGTGACGAAGTCGAAGAGCTGATCGAACTGCAACGCAAGGACCCGTCCCTGTTGCGCAAGCTGCGCCATGCGATGCAGAGTCGTGAGGATATACGCACGGTGCTGGCTTCGACGGTCCGCCTGTGGGCGCTCGCCAACAGTCGCGAAGACACCTCGCCCTTCCTGCATGGCTTCACGCCCCCCCTTTATATCCAGCGGTTTTCGGACGAGGAGGCACGCTCGCTGATCGAGCAGTCTCACCTGGCTCCGTCGCAGCAGCCGCACTATGCCGACGGCGTCGCCGACGGGATCCTCGTACACTGTGACAACCATCCCTTCCTCGTGCAGCTCGTCTGCAAACGCTACTTCGAGATCGGCTCGCTCGAGGAAGCTATCGAGCGGGTTGCTACCGACCGAATGGTGAGCTATTTCTTTTCGGTCGATTTCGAGATGCTCTCGCCAGCAGAAAGAGGCATCGTGGAGACGATCGCCCGGCAATCCCCCGCAACGACTGATTCGATTGCGGCCACCTGCACGCTCGACCCCGACGCGCTCTCGGGCAACCTGCGCCGCCTCGAAGATCTCGGTTTCATTCGGAGCGCGAACAACACGCAATTCGAACTGGCAAACAGCTTCTTCCGCCGCTGGCTCCGGTCGACGAAGGAACCGGTATTGCCACCCACCGCGACGGCGGCGATTGCGATCGGCGATGAGGGTGCGGCAGCCGACACAGCACGCGCAGCGCAAGGATTTCTTACCGAACTGAAACGCCGCAATGTTTTTCGTGTTGGCATTATCTACGTCGTTGCCGGCTGGCTGATGCTGCAGCTCGGCGAGATTCTGTTCCAGTTTCTGCAGGTTCCGGAATGGGCGGGCAAGTTGCTGGTCGCATTGCTCGCTCTCGGCTTCCCGTTTGCGCTTTTCCTGGCGTGGGTTTTCGAGCTGACACCCGAAGGCGTGATGCGCGAAACCGAGGTGGACCACAGCAGCCTTGCGGCAGGCCGGACGCACCGCAGGCTCAACTACGTAATCGCGGTCATACTCGCTATCGCCGTGCTCATCTACGCGGTCGACAAGTTCGCCTAGCTAGAAATCGAAGTTATAGATTGCGGACATCGAGATCGTTTCGAGTTCGTCCGCGAAGTCCACCGCAAAGTCGACCTGGAAGCGTTGCATGGCTGCACCCAGGCCCGCCGTGTAGTGCATCTGGTCATCGCCACGCGGCAACAGGGCCTCGGCGAAGACCCGGTCGCTGGTGTTGCGCATCCGGTGGTCGGGATCCAGCCAGGCGCCGAAACGCAGTGCGATGACCGGCGTCGTACCGAGAAAGACATACTCCATGCCGAGGTGCAGCTCGTCGACGTTATCCATCGCGCGGTCGTCGAGCTTCAGGCTGTCCACGATGCTTGAGTAATTGATGCGGTCCCACTGGAAGCTGACCGTGAGGTGACCGTCTGTATCCCGGTACATGATTCCGAGGCCGTAGATCTCCGGCAATTCGACCTTTGCGTCCAGGCGCAGCAGAAGCTCCCCGGGCGCGACGTCGGGACTGAACGACGCGCCTGCAGTCAGCTCGACATCGAGATTCAATTCCGGCGCCTGGCGGTAAACGCCGCCAATCTGCCAGGCGTCCGAGAGCTTCCACAGGAATCCCGCCGAAAAGGCGGTGTCGAAATCGTCGAAACCGATCCGCTCGTTGAGCACGGTGCGTTCGGGAAGATAGGCGTTAGCTTCGAAAAGGCTCGCAGCCGTGTCGTCGTTCGTGCGAAACAGCGTGGTATTCGAGATGAACGAGGCATCGTAGTAGGCGACGCCGAGCCCGAGATTGAAACGGTCGCTGACCCGATAGCCCGCGGCAATTCCATAGCTGACAATGTTCATGTCGTTTGTCGTGCGCATATCAAAATCGCGCTGCTGGCAACAGTCTGTGCCGCCGCCGAATAGTCCCTGTGTCTCGCTGGAGAATTCGAAGTTGGCGGCGTTGTGCCGGTACAGTGCCACTGACCAGTTGTCCTTTGGATAAACCAGCGATACGAATGAAAGTCCGGCGATATCGTCGTTCGATGTTGCCTTTCGCAGCCCCACAGTCGAATCGATACCGAAACCGCTGGGCAGTCCCTCTACTCTGCCGCCTTCGGTGTAGGGCGTCGCGTAACGCCAGTGGCGCACTTCGAGTGACAACTCCGGCTTCAGTATTTGCACGAGCCCCGCCGGGTTTGCAAATGCCGCGGTCGCATCGTCGGCCAGTGCCACAAAGGCCCCGCCGAATCCCATGCTGCGCGCACCGGGGTCGGAGAAATTGAATTGCAAAGGCGTGGCGGCCTCCTGCCCCGAGGCGACATTTGCTGTCAATAGACTAACAAGGAGAAAGACCACGGCTCCGGACCGGGCAAGGCGCTGCTCGATTCGAATGTTTCTGCTTACCGTGCCTTCAATCATCGCTCCGACCTAGAAGTTGTAGACGGCAGACAGGGACACCGTGTCGAGGCGATCGGCGAGGTCCACGGCAAGGTCCACCTGGAAACGCCGCATCGCGAGGCCCAGGCCTGCCGAGCGGTGCCATTCGTCCTCGCCGCGAGGAAGTAGCGCGCGTGTATACGGGTCGTCGGACGTCGCCCGCATCTGGTGATCCGGGTCCAGCCACGCACCGAAGCGCAAGGCGACGACGGGTGCCGCGTTTAAGAAAACGTACTCGGCGCCGATGTGCCATTCGTCGGCGTCATCGAGCGTCTGGTCGTCGAGTTCGAGGCTCTTCGGGATGCTCGAATACTCGATGTGGTCCCACTGAAAGCTCACCGTGAACCGTCCGTCCGGGCGGCGGTAGGCAACACCCATTCCGTAAACATCGGGAAATTCGATCGGTCTTGTTGTCGCGCTGAAAATAATCTCGCCGGGCGGTACGCCGAAGTCGCCGGCCTCACCTGCACGCGCTTCGACCCGGTAGTTCGTCTCCAGCCCGCCCCGGTAGACACCGCCAACGCTCCAGCTGTCGGTCGGGCGCCACAGGAAACCGACTGTCGGCGTCAGGTCAGTATCCGAGGAAATGCTGCGCTGGCTAAGAATGAGTCGATCGGCGAGATAGGAATTGGCCTCGTAGCGGCTCAGGGGCGTGTCGTCGTCGGGGAAGTACTGGGAGACGTCTGCAACGAGCAAGGTATCGTGATAAACGAGTCCGAGCCCGATGTTGAACGTGTCGTTGACGCGATAGGCGCCAGAGATGCCGAAACTCACGAACTCCAGCTTGCTCGATGCCTGTTGATCGACGTAACGGGGTTGGCAGCAATCGGATCCAGCTCCGAACAGTCCTTGCGTGGCGCCGCTGAATTCGTGCCTTGCGTACTCGTGGCGGAATAGCGCAAGCGATCCTTTCTCGAACGGATATGCAAAAGCAAGAAATGACAAGCCGGTGATGCTCTTGTTCGAGCGCGCTGCGGCGAGGCCTTCCAGGGTGTCGATACCAATACCCGTGGGCGGGCCCTCTATCCGCCCGGAGCGCGTGTAGGATTCGGAGTAGCTCCGCCATTTGCCTTCGATGGAAAACTCCGGCTTCAACAGCTGGACCAGCCCGGCCGGGTTCGCAAATGCTGCGGTTGCATCGTCGCCCAGTGCCACGAATGCGCCACCAAACCCCATGCTGCGGGCGCCGGGGTCAGCGATGCTGAGCTGGAGCGGGACTATCGGCTGTTGCGCGTGGATTGTGGCTGGCGCCAGGACGCCGAGCACCAGCATTACCACGGCCCGAACATTACGCCTCTGTCGCACGATTCGATGTTCCATCGGTACGCCGCCTTTGCCCGGGTTCAGGCTACTCGTGGCCCTGTGAGCCTTCAATACGAACATTTCCTTACAAATCCCTGCGCAACACACCCCTCGAAGAGGTTTGCCTCCGCACGCGTCGGCCATGCAAGCACAGCCACGGCCACCGGCATGATCCGAAGCTCGATACCGCGCACTGCCATGCGCTCCCTCGTCTGCCTTCGGCTCCCGCTAAACTTACAGCCGGGTATCGCCGAGGCGGACGATGCTCGACAGGGCGTCAGTCGTGACGTTCACCGCCACGCCGGTTCCGTAGTAGTAAAGCCGGGATGTGCCGGTACCCTGGCCCGTACGTACGGAGCCCGACATCGTCGAGCCGGCTGCCATGTTCAGCGTTGCCTGGCTGACGCCGTTGATTGCGATGCTCGCCCCGCCGATTGGCCTTATGGCGCCTAGGTTAAGCGAACTCACACCGGACACGGTGGCGGTCAGATTGCCGATTTGCAGCCCCGCGCCCGACAGCGTGCTGACGCCGTCCACAACCATGGTCATCTGAGGCTGCTCGAAACCCTCGACGGTAACGTGAGCCAGCGCGTTGCCACCGATCTCGATTCTGTCGAGCACGGGCATCGTGATAGCCGCGTTGAAGACCTGATTGTTGCCCAGCCCGAGGCTGATCCGGTTGCCTGTCTGTGTCACTTGCAGCTCGCCGAGAGCGCCCGCGCCTGCCGTAACCTGCACCGAGTATTCGGCGCCTCGAGTGACGGTGACGCGGGACAAGCTGTGCACTACGACTTCGGTAAATCCGTCGAAATCGTAGGCGGTAGTCCTGCGGTCGAAGACGGGTCTGCCGAACGTGACGAGGTACGCGAGCATGGACTTCCCGTCCATGCTGGTGTGCCCGTCGATAGTGATTTCCGCATTGGCTTGCAGGTCGGCTGATGCGCCGTTCACATAGCGCGTGTTCGCACTCGTCGTGACATCGAGACCGTTGAGGCTGAAGTCAGTCAACGACGCAAACCGGGTGACAACGCCAGCGAAGTGCCCGCGAGTATCGCGGGCAGCGGCCTGGTAAGTATTGGCCGAGATTTCATCCACGACCAGGATGCCGTCCGTCAGCGCGCCACGAACCATGACGAGTAGCCCGTTGGCCGGCATTCCCAGCGGCAAGTCGATGAGTGTCGCGCTGCTGTAATCGACGATTAGCCGGCCGATCGCGAACGACATGCTCGCCGGGTCCAGTCCAGTAACGGTGCCGATCAGTTGTACGCTGGCGCTCGTGGCATCGGCATCGATGCGTGTGGCCAGGATGTCGCCGTCGGCATTGCGAAAGCCGCTGATCTGCGCCGTCGTGCCTGGAGACAGTCCCACATAGGTGCCGGGATCGATATCCGGGCCAAAAACCGTATCGTCATCTGCCAGCACCGTCTGTCCCATGACGATGAGTCGTCCGAGCGTCGCATCGACATTCTCGACCGGGCCGATGACCGATGCGGCGTAATGGATTGCATCTGCCGTGCCGGTCGCGGTGCTGAAATTGACGTCGCCCTCCAGCGCGACAATCTGTCCGAGTTCCAGGTCATCGGCGATCGCCGGCTGGCCGTTGACCAGGACGCTGGCAGCGTTTGTGTCGTAGCGTATGCCGTTGATGGTGACGCTGGCCAGTTCGGTGATTTCGCCGACTGCCGTGACCGCCACGTTATCGTTGTCGATGATGTCTATGGTCGCCGACGAATTGGCGCCCATCGCACCGCCCGAGACATTGCTCAGGATCAGCGCGAACGACTCGAGCCCTTCGGCCGCGTTGTCGTCGGTGATGGCGATGCTAACCGTGCGGTTGCCCGACCAGCCGTCGGGCCAGGACAGGGTACCGCTCACTGCGGCATAGTCCGAGCCCGCCCGGGCCGTGTCGTCCGCCGTGGCATACTGCACCGTCAGCGTTCCCGAAGCGCCGCCGCTGCGGTTGACGAGAATGTTTACGACCGTACCTTCCATCGCGTCGTACGATGCCTGGGCGACTTGCACCGCGCCGGCTGACTGGCTTTCGCCGTTGCCACCGGCACCACCGCCGCAAGCGCCGAGCATCGCCAGCAGACCTGCGATCAGAAGCTGTCGTTGAAGCGAAATCGTGTTCATTATTTCCCCTCCCGTGTCGGGTTCTTCCATGAAAGATTTGCGTCCTTGCCGCGAGACAGGCGCCGATGACTACCGGCGCTTGCCTCAGCTTCGATTGCAGCGGGTGTGAACGAGAGGTGCTTGATGAAGGCGTGATATCCGCCTTATTTTTAGTTCGGGAAGGGCCGGTCAGCTCGCATAGTGTCTGCCATTCAAGGGCGCGCGCTGCGTCGTGGATTGCTGCCGGGTCATTGAAAAAAAACCCGCTCCGGTTGCAACGCCAACGCTCGCTCCCGCGCGCAATCCTGAGCCAGGCCGAAAATCGTACCGAGTGCTACGCTGAAGTCAGGCACTAAGTACAACTGCGGATCGTGCTGAAATGCGGGCAGATGGAAAATGCCTGTTGCCAACCAAAAGCCCTGCACGAGCTCGGCAGCTCCCGTGGATACCCCGCGATGAATGAGATAATGCTTTACGCCGGCGCCGCCGTTGTCATTATCTGGGGCATTGCACACATTGTGATTCCGACTCGATCGATCGTTGATGGGTTCGGTCCCATCTCCGCTGACAACAGACGTACGTTGTTAATGGAATGGCTCATGGAAGGCGTCCTGCTCATATTCATAGGGACACTCGTCATATTGATGACGACGCTTACGCACCCTGAAGGACAAGCTGCAGTGATCGTGTACCGGGCCTGTTCCGCGGTGCTGGTTGTGATGGCTGGCATTTCACTATTTACGGGCGCGAGGACGACGATACTGCCAATGAGATTGTGTCCCCTGATCTTCCTTGCGGCGGCTGCCTTGTTCCTTCTCGCAACTGTCATCTAAGCGGCTTTGCTGGCGCCGCCGCGCGTCTCGACTAAACTGCCAACACGCGAATTTTCAGAACGCAGGTGGAAAACTTCTGGCTATATTTTTCAATAAGTTACCGGGGTACCCGTTGCCCAGTTTGCAGGACAATGCAGAGCTAGTTCACGCAGGTTGGACTACGATAGGAGTCGCTCTTTAGTCGATCCTGTCCATAACATCGGCTATGTGCTGTTTACCGGTAAGGTCGCATCGATGGCCTGGTCGGGCCGGGCAGCGTGTTCAACTCAACGATACATTAATGGCTGCAGCAACAGCTATCCTGAAATGGCAATTGGTATCCAGTTGCCGAAGCGAATCAGGACAGCGAAGCTGCCCGAAGGGTGAAGATCGGCCTTAGCCGATCAACCAATCGCCAGGCGCCGTTAGCTCGATAAATCGATCGTCAGGCCATCATCTACTGTGCCGTATTCGACGTCGTAATCGAATTGGTCGAACCACTCCGGATTGTCCCACCAGCCGTTGTATTTGCTGGGCACGTTGAAACAGAGCAACGGGGTGGCAACTGTACAGAAAGCCAGGATCCGCGCAATCGCCTCGGCATCGGGATGCCTGAAACGCGTACCGTCGCTGGAAATAAGCCAGCGATCGCATTCGACGGATTCGATCAGGTCGATGTGTACGTTGTTTTTGCTGCCATGGTGTGGCAGCTTGAGAACGTCGAGATGGAGGCGCTCGTTAGGGCTCACGGCATGTATTCCGTCGATAAGATCGTCTGAGTACGCATCCCCCGCGAGAATAATTTTTCGATCCTTGTATTCCAGAAGCAGTGCAATGCTTGTGCCGTTCGCTTTGGCTTCGTCCTTTTTGTCGCTTTTTGTCGCCAGGTCATTGAGATCATCGATATTATCGAGGTCCGGCGGATCGTTACTACCTTGAACTTCAAGCCCAGGGGATACCATCGCCTCGTCGAGTCGGCCTTTCTCGATGGCGGTTTTGACATCATCTTTCCAGGTGTCGATCAATGCTTCGAGTCGTTCAGGGGTTGGGCCCAATACGGACAATTTTAGGCCATCGTGCAATGTCACTGTCTGCGGCACCTCGCCAGGTACTCGCTGCACCGGAGCGCCTGCGAAGGCCTTGTTCCAGGCCTGGGCCCGAAGCCATTGCGAGAGCTTTTCTCCCTGCACAGGGCCCAGCGGCTCGAGATTCAGTTCGGTCACAATGGACTTGCCACCAAGGTGTTCGAAACCGTTGAACCAGACGTCCTTCGTTTCAAATCCAGTGATCGAATCTGCTTCAGCGAGGCAGGTAAGCAACCCGCCAATGTGATCTTCATCCACGTGCGTTACAACGATTAGATCAAATTTCCGCTTGTCTTGCGGCAGCCCGAGAATCCGCTCGCGGATTTTCTTGCCGCTGCCGCCAGTGCCCATGTCTATGATTAGTTGGTGCGGATTGGACGCTTTACCCCAGCGTATCCAGATTGCATCGCCCTGGCGGGCCGGTAGCGCTGTTATCTCGAACATGCGTCAGGCCTCCCGCCTAAGGCTGAAACAAATTGAATCCCAATCAACGTAAGGCGAATGGCTGCTGACCTCCTTGAGTGCGCCGCGTCGCCAATCACCGTCAGTGTCGCGTGGCCATCGCCGCAGCAAATCAAGCAGCATCGAATAGCTTTCCGTAAACAACGGCCGTTGCCCGCTCGCAGCGATCACGAGATCTCTCACCTCGTCCATATTTGAGCGGCGTGCGAAGTTGATTGATGCGACGAGGATCTTGCCGTCCGGCAGCCATGGAAAATCCTGCGCCAGGTTGCGAACCCAGGACTCGAGGCGTTCCAATCGCCCGACCTTATTCAAGATGATTGCGCCGAGCGCAGCGCCTGTCGGATCGGAATATTTCTGCCGCAGCAGTTCCGTGGCTTGTTCGGCCATCTGCACCGCGGACCGCACTTGCCGCGAAGCAAGCATGTTCATAAGCGCGTTTGCAACAATCCGATCTGGCGCAATCCAGGCGGTAACCCGGCTGCCGCGACTCGTCTGATCGAGGCGCACAACGCAACTGTCGTCACTGCTTTGCGGACTCGTCGGCAGGCTGATCTTTGTTTCGCTTCCTGATATTCGCAACGTAGCGGTTGGCACTGCATCAACCGTGTCAGCACTACCGAAAACCCACAATCCGGACGACTGTCGCACAAGCTTCGCACCACTAACATCTACTAGCTGTACGCCTGGAACCGGGGATGCCGCGCGCTCAGGCACCGACGAGAGCTCGATGCGCTGCGTAAATCGCGGCTGGTATCTGCCCGGTGCGTATTCGAGGTGGTACGCCCCGCGTCCATCGCCCTGTTGCTGTTGCTGTTGCTGCTGTTGCTGTTGCTGCTGTTGCTGCTGTTGCTGTTGCTGTTGCTGCTGTTGCTGTTGCTGCTGTTGCTGTTGCTGTTGCTGTTGTTGCGACGGTTTTTCCGCTGCGCGT
>Ga0224510_10000664_pt1 | contig 25244 bp, 23 predicted proteins | sample SF_May12_sed_USG_FD_170161 | JGI IMG/M metagenome (GOLD analysis project Ga0224510, IMG submission 170161) | Sediment microbial communities from San Francisco Bay, California, United States - SF_May12_sed_USGS_4_1 | ecosystem: Environmental > Aquatic > Marine > Sediment | place: USA: California... | reverse complement strand
TCAGATCTTCCGATGTGTCTATTCATATCCTCTTCCACATCAAATACTCCACCTACATTTTCTGGGTGAATATCAATTCCTTCAAGAGAATCTCTGGTTTCAAATCCAGCCTTGCTAGCCAAAACTCTTCCTTGTTCGTCTTGCGTTACCACCAAAATATTTTTTTGCATTTCCTCAGCTTTTTTCTTGATCAATTTCAAGCTAACAACGCTACCCAAAATCAAAGCTCTAATAGGAATAACAAAAACATTATTTTCTGACTTAGATTTCCTAAGTCTATCAATAATAGACGTAACTTCTTCTTCTAAGTCAATATAAAATACTTGGTGCATAATTTAAGAGATAATTTATTTAAAAAATTTTATTTTATTTCATTTCAATGCTCTTCATAGCTCTTCTCAATATTTCATTAAGCACTTTTTCCTTATCCGCCAAATCCAATGCTAAGTTAGCCAGCCCAACAGGAGTGACGTCTTGGAAACTTTTCAATTCCCCTGTCTCATCAACCATATTCACGATGTCACTTGGTTTCAAAAAAACAACATCTGGAACTCTAGCAAAAGACAGTTTTTCAATCCACCCAGGAGCAGACAAAGCTCGTTGAATTCCTGGCAAACCTGAACCACCTCCGCACATCAAAATCTTAGACGGTAGCAAATCACTTTGAGAAAATTCAGAAAGCGACAATTCAATTCCACCTAACCACACTTGGCAATCATCATAGAAAATTCGATCAATTCTTTGAGTATCATTTTCATTCAATTTTCCATTAGCATATTCAATTTTCAAAACTTCCGCCTCACTAAAGCTAATTTTCAATTCTTGTGACAACCTCTTCGTGAAAGCTCTTCCTCCCAATGCAAACATCTTAGTCCCTTCCAATCCTCCATTTCGAACAACCGCTATGTCAGTGGTTCCTCCTCCGATATCAATGAAAATTGCATTGAAATTCATCTCTCCCTCATTGGCAACACTACGAGCCACAGAATATGGCTCCGCAGCAATACTAATCAAATCAACCTTAAGCTCGCTAGCAATAGTTTCCAACGCTCCAAGATGAATAAGCGGAGCATATGCATTAAAGATACTAATAGAAACCTCTTTACCTTGAAAGCCAAGTGGATTACTCACCTGATATCCATCAATTCTCACACTTGAAATCGCAGCATTAATAAGCTTGATTTCAATATCAACCTGACCTGTCTCCCAAGCTAATTGCTGTTTAATTCTTTCATATGCCTTAACTTGAACTTTTTGAATAATATTTTTCAACTCAGCAAGATCCACTTTCACTTCAGGGTTAGCCCTCTCATAATGAACTGTAGTGGTTGTTCCTTTCACCAACTCTCCAGCAATCCCCAAAACAGCATCTTTGACCCTTTTCACTCCGGCTTTTTCTTTGGCAATTTCAATAGCTTGCTTTGAAGTAGCAATCACACCTGAAATATCAGAAACGGCTCCGCTTCGCATGTTTCCCATGCGTTGCTTCACTCTTCCAACTCCAATCACATATCCTTTCTTTTCTTTTGAATCAATTCTAACGATCAAAGCTTTTACAACTTCAGTTCCAATATCCAAAGCCAGGATAATTTCTGATCCTCCATGATTTCCAAAAATTTTAGAAAAAAAACCCATAAAAATTTCTTATTCAAAAACAAACTTATACTTTCCAAATATTTACAACTTAACCACTTCGATTTTTTGCGCTTCAGCGTCTATTTCATCACTCCTTAAGAGTCCTTCTTTAGCACCATAAAACATAACCACATTTCCTCCGTTTACTATTCCCCAGCGCAAACATTTTTCCAATGATTGACCTTTAATGAAACCTGACAAAAATCCGCTAGTAAAAGCATCTCCCGCCCCCAATGTATCAACAGCATCCTTTTTTAGCGCTTTAGCATGAAAAACATCTCCTCCATCACTCCCCCAAGCACCTCTCTCTCCATCAGTAAGAGTCACTACTCTAGCACCCAATTTCAATAACTCTTCAACCAAAAATTTTTCTTGATTCAAGTTTTCATTATCACTATTAACAACATAAGACATAATTCCAATTGCCTCATCTTTGTTCACCACCAAAACATCACAATTTTGAATAAATTCAATAATTCTTTTTGCATTATCCTCAATATTTCTTTGTCCGGGAGTAAACGCAATTTGAACTTCATTGTCTTTTGCAATTTGCTCAATTTTGTCTAAGTGATTCGCCCAATCTCCATTAAGAGCACTCACAAACAACCACTTTGCCGAATTTATTTTTTCTGGAATAATCTCCAATTTTGTGTTTGCATCTCGATTGAAAAATATTATGTGATCTTTGCTTTTTTCATCTACAATAATCGCTGATAAATCACTCGTGCAATTCTCATCTATTTGAACAAAGCTCGTGTCCACTCCTTCTTTCTTGATCTCATCTAAAATCCACTCGCCCAACAAATCTTTTCCGATTTTTGTGTAGCACCCAACATCCAAACCGAGTCTTGCCATTCCCTGTGAAACATTTGCAGCACAACCTCCGGGAGCTTCAAATATTTTGTCTACTTGAAACTTTGCTCCGAGCTCGAAAGCCAACTTTTTTTTTGAAGTCAGATCTTCAGGAGTATCCAAAATTAAACCTTTGTTATTAGGGAAAAAAATATCTTTTGATGATGATCCGACACAAATCACTTTATTCATTTTGTTTTTTGCAATTACTTCTTAGTTTCACTACTAGTCGCAGGGACAGACAGATCAATATTCACTAAATCCGGATTAATCACATTCAAAATCAACCACGCTGTCAAAATTGCCACAAGACCAAGAAGCGCATCACCAATAATACCTTTTGCTTTTTCAACCCTTGAAGAATTTCCAGCCGCAGTAGCATACAAAAATCCTCCAATCGTAATCATAAACATTGCTGAAATTCCTGATGTCCAAATAATGAAACCGTACAACGCCTTGACGTAGTTAGGAAATGTTTTCTGCTCTTCTATGGAAGTGCCTGGAATTGGTTCCATTGGGGTATATTCTCCTGTTTGAGCATTAGCAATCAACGATCCCGCAACAAAGCAGAATGTCAGCACAAAAAGAAATTCTATTATTTTTTTTCTTGTTAGCATATTTTTTATTTCACAAAATTACAAAATCATTTTTGTGCGATCCATGATCTCTCTGTTAACTATACCAGCATCTCGACCATATTTCAAACGAGAAAGTTCCTTCAAATTATTAGCAATCTCTTGATCCCCTGTGCTAGGTGGATATGTTTTGAAATTAAATGGCTTGGTTGTTTCGTTGTTCACTAGAATTTTCAAAAATCCATTATAATTGTCCACATTCACCAAGTCATTGGCAGAAAAAATCGGCTCGAATTGTTTTTCAAGAAACTCAGCATCTTCTGGTCCGACACGAAAAGCACAAATAGATCCAACATTTCCAAAAACCGCTTTTGAGATATCTTCACTGAGTTGACCAATGAATTGATGCGCAATGACCAAATTGAGCTTATATTTTCTAGCTTCAGACAAAATCTGCGAAATTGAATCCGTAGTAACATTTTGAAACTCATCAATATAGAAATAGAAGTCTTTTCTTTCTCCCTCTGGGATGTCAACTCTTGAAAGAGCTGCCATTAAAATTTTTCCAACAATAATCATTCCCAACAAATGACTATTGATTTCTCCTAATTTACCTTTGGAAAGATTGACCAGAAGAATTTTTTGATTATCCATAATATCCCTGAAATTGAGCGTACTTTTTTGTTGAGCAATTATGGGTCGCATCATGTCATTGGAAATGAACGTTGTGAGTTTTGATGTAATATATGGAACCATATTTGCAAGTGCTGCCTCTCCTCCAGCTTTCTGAGCTTCTTTCAACCAAAAATCTTTTACAACCGGATTCATACAATGCTCCAATTTCATCTTTCTGAATTCTTCATCAGCTAATACCTTTGGAATTTCCATTAAAGTCGAACCGGATTCAGGATGTTCCATGATGAGAAGCATGGCATTTCTTGCATATTGTTCAAACATTGGACCACCAGTTGCTTTCAGGTCATAGAGCTTATCAAAAATTCCGATCATTTCATTGATCACAAAACTTTTTTCTTCCGGCTTATCATATTCCAACATATTGAGACCAAAAGGTCTTTTGGTGTCTGCCGGATCAAAAATAATCACATCTTCAGCGCGATCTTTTGGAATAGCTGTCAAAATATCTTCAATTGCATCACCATGAGGATCAATAAAGCAAACTCCTTTTCCATTTCGAACATCCTGCTTTGCCATTTCTTGCAAAAAATTCGACTTTCCAACACCGGTTTGTCCGATTGTGTACAAATGTCTTCTTCTGTCATTATCAGAAAGAAATATATCAGTCTTTACTCCGCGATAATCATTAAATCCAAGCAAAACTCCTTCATTTGGAATATTAACAGGAGGAGGAGCACTACCTGATTTTTTCCATTTTATTTTTGGAGTTTCAGTTGTTGAAATAGGGAAATGAAAAATACTTGAAATCTCTTCCACATTCAAAATCATGGCATTTTCATGATCATAATTTCTGAATATGTAATTATATGAAACCTTCTGCCTCTTGATTCTGCTTTTTATTTTGAAATTATTAATATCAGGATTTTCAAATTGAGAAAAAGAATTTTCAATTTGAGCTAATATTGCATCCGCCCTTTCTTGAGTTTTTGCAGAAGCAACCAATCTCAAATTAACACTAAACCCACTCTTAGTTGTTTTTCTTTCAATTGTTTTGATGAGTTCTTGTTCTTCTGGCGTGAGCTGCACAGTCTCATTTCTTTTGGAAAATTGATCTCCTTGGCTCGAACTAGCTGTTGTTGAAACAGCGCTCGAAATTCCTTTTCCCACCTCTTTAGTTATCGCTGAGAAAGCGGAATCGTGATACACCTCTCTAAGTTGTTTTCCTTGTTGCATCTCATGTGCAATTTTTTTTCCAGGCCTTCTCCATCCTGCTTTTGCAGGACATAAAATCAATTGAACTGCAGCTCCTTCTTCTTCTGTTTCAAGCTTACTAAGCGCATTGGAAATTTCATTGAGCGGATCACTTTCCATAAAGTCATATGTTTTGATTGGCAAAGAATATTTTTTCTTTAATTCCAAAACTGAAATCGCGGTATAGCTACCTGGAGAAAAAATAGTATAATCAGACGCCTTTTCAATTGAAGCATCTGGAAAATAACTGTGAATTTGTTTTTCAATAGCTTCTCTGAATTTTTTTGGAAAAGCCACATAGAAAAATATCTCCTCACTGTTTGATGGGTTGGCTATTTCCAATGAAATATATGGATTATCATAAAAAAGTCTAGAAATAAATGATTTTTTTTGCTTAATACTTCCGAGAGTTGTCAAAAACTGCTCCATATGAGAAATTTCATCTTTCCAACCAGCTCGCTCGCCACCAGAAGAATTTTTGCCTTCATCAGATTTAATTTTCGCCACTCTTACAATTTCAAGATCCATGTTCATAGATGCATTAATTTGCTCTCGATACACAAAAAAACTACGCAACACTAAAAATACACCACTAAAAAAAGCTACGAAAGAAAGTAAAATTAATATAATAATGAAAATTACATTTGGATCCATTTTTGTTTTTTATTTTTATTTATAAACCCTGTCTACTTAATCAACCCTTTTTGAACTAATGCATCATGAAATTCATCTATTAACAGTTTATCATGAAGAGAGTCTAAAACATAATTGTCATTCAAATGCCTTGCCACATTCACAGCATGAACCACTCCCTTGTTCATAGCCAAATCAACAAGATTTTGAACTTTGCTTTGAGAGTCCTGCATCAAACTCATATTTTCAGCATCTTTTTTCACATCCTCGTCAACAGCAGTTGTTGTTGTTTGTACTTTTGAAAGTATTTTGTGATATGCATCATCTTTTTCAGAAACACTAATCTCTTTGGCAACTTCTTTTTCAACGGCATGTACTATCTCACCTTCTTTTGGGGCGATGCCTTCAACTTTACTCTCCATATTCAGATCACTTTTTTCAATTGGTTCTAAATTTCTTTTTGTTTCATCAGCCATAAATTTTTTGAATCATTTTTAACAAATTATTCTTCTTCAGTTTTCATCAAATCCTCTTTTAATTCTACCACAACTTTTTCAACCATGCTTTCAAAGTCAGAAATATTTTCACTCAAAAACTTTTCGATATCCTCTGAAGGTGCTTCTTTCTCAAGCATGCTTTCAAATTGAACCTTGCTTTGATCATTTAGTTTATCCATTGTTTCCAAAAAAACTTTTTTAAGAATTACTTCACCCATTTTAGCCAGAAATTCATCTTTCCTCTCTTCGCTAATTCCTTCAAGCCCCAATTCTTTGATTATTGTATCTTTAATTTGACTTATTTTTGAATCATCCATGTTTTTTGTTATTATCCTTTGAATTATTTTTTTATTTTTCGGCATTCAAGTAATCTCGATATCCAAAATAGGAAGCAATTATCACAGCTGACACACCAGAAACCTTATTATTATCACTTTCAAGAAGCTTAAGTGCGATTGCTCCCATTAATCTTTTTCCAGCAACTGAAAAGAATTCTTTAAAACCAGTCACCATTCCTTCTTTTTCAAATTTTCCAATTTGCTCATCCAACTCTCTTGATGTCTTTTCTAACTCACTCATAACTCTTTCTTCTTCCTTTTGAAGCTTCTCACGAGCATAATCCCTGGCAGCATCAAGACCTTTTTCTCCAATTTCAACCACTTCACCAAAAATTTTTTCTTTTAATCCCTTTTCTTTCTCACCATTTTTGTCTTGAAATTCCTGAGGGTTGGGAATGTTTTCAAATCTGTTCATAAAAAATTATCATTAATTAATCAATTATTTCCTTCTGTGAAGAAAAGATATTTCTTTAATTTTTGCTAACTGACCGTTTTTATGAAATTCCAATGTCACTCTTCTGAGCCACCTTCCCATTGCCTCATTCTCTTTGACAACACATTTTGGATTGAATTTGACCACCGCTTCATAGAAAGCGTTGACATTATCCTCGGGAGTTTTTCCTGGGGTTTGATTTTCAAGCCAATTCAAGTCAATGGAAATAGTCTTTCCAATTTCTACTCCTTCATATGCCAAAAACATATTTTGATATTTCTCAAATGCATCATCGCGCATTTTCATCTCAGAAATATTTTTTGCCAACTCATCCAAGTTTGCACTTTCTAAAAATCTTTCAACTGATTTCGAGACATCAATCTTTTTTTGAGCAACCAAACCATTGAAAAAATTAGCTAGAGCAACCTGACCTCCTTTTTTGCCTTTTTTTTCTGAATTTTTTTCAAGAAATTCTTTTACAGAAATATCATTTATATTTGAATACTCTTCCGGAGTCAAACCAAACGCAGCCACAAACTCCATTGCACCTCTTTCATTAAAAATCTCAATTTTTGCTTTGGGCTTTTCGACAATTTTCGAATCAAGATCTTTTTTCTGTTCGTCTTTAACTTTCAAGTCAAGATCTTTTTTCTGCTCATTTTTTTCTGGTGATGCAAACACACTCAAGTCAAAACTTTCATCACTTGATTCATCTTTTTCTTGAGAAACCTGCGGACGCACTTCTTCTTGAGAAACTTGTTGACTGATTTCTTCTACGATTGGTGAACTATCTCCATCCATATTAAGTGGTAATGGTTGACTCACCACACCTTCTTCTTCATTCAAAGCTTGTGCTTTTACAATAGCATTTTCAACGCTAGGGCTACCTTTGACAACTTGCTCAACAGAAACTTGAGAGGCACTCTCGGGTGAATAGTGAAGCATTTGCGATCTGTCAGCAACAAAACTTCCAAACACTGCAATTCCCGCAAAAAGAACCAAGGCTTTTTTCAATCTGCTATACTGCTTTTCATTCAACTTCTCCTTTATAGCAAGCTCGTCTTTCTGAGATTCAAAGGATAGTTTCTCCGAAAGCATGAAATGACGCAAAATCAAGTCAATAGCTTTCTTGTCTTTTACTCCCTCAAATTCCACTATTGCCTGCCTATATTCATTCACTGCAGCGTCATACTTATCTTTAGAGTCCTTGACCTCCGCCTCAAAGCTCGCTGCGCTCAACTCTTTTCCAAAAAATCCCCTTATTCTCCCTAATCCTAATTCTTTCTCATGAAGCTTTTTTGCATATGCATCTCTGGATCTCAAAATCTTTTCCCTCAAAAACATGAATAATTTCTCCTTTGCATTCGCCTCTTCATATAAATCTCTTTTGGTTTTAGAATCAATATTTTTTCTTTTCACATCTCTTTCAATCTCAGGATTTTCAGTTACCAACTTTTTCAATTTCTCTTTGGCCGCCTCATTTGAATCAGGATAATCAAGTTCTCGCCCTTCTCCAGTAACAGCTCTTTTCCGAACACTCTTGTCAACTTCTCCAAATCCAGATATCTCTTTATCAACTCTCTTAAGCAGCTCCAAAAGATCTTGATTTACTTTGAACATGTCATCTTCTTGAGTCACTGTCTCAAATTCTTTTCGAAAAGTCTTAATGCTGTTATTTGCTCTCAAGACATCCGCATAGATTGTTTCATCTGAAAAATAAAAGTCACCAAATTCCTTCACTCTTTTCTCAAAGCCATCCAACTTATCTTGCACCTCGCCAGTGAGTAGTATGTATTTCTCTTCTCTCTCACAATGAATTTTGCTTTTTCTGTTAAGCTCATCTAATTTTTTAGTTTGCTCATCAATTGTATTTTCAAGATCTTTAACTTTTTGAATATTTTCATCTGTTTTTGGCAATTCATTAGCGTCAGCAACTCTTTGCTGAAAAGACTTATAAGCTTCTTTGATCTTGGAAACATTATCCAAATATACATTAGCTTGTTTTTCAAAATTCTTTTTTCCAGCTCGAAATTGCTTTACGGTATTAAGCCTTTCCACCAGCTGTTCCATTTCAGTGACTCGAATTTCCAAATCTTTCAATGAATTTTCCAGGAAATATGGATTTTCAAATGATCTCACAGCACCCTCAGGAACAACCTTTCCTTTATTTTTTTCGGCTTTGACTTTTTCTTCTTTGATTAGTGTCTCCAATCTGGAAATTTCTTCTTTCATGTCACTGCTAAGCGCAATAATTTCATCAGGAGCTAAATTTTCAACATTATCAAACCTGGATTTCAAATCACTAAATTTCTTTACTTGTTCATCAAACTCCTCTTTTTTCAATAACCCTTCAGCCACGTCGACATGCGCTTTCAAATCACGAAAGTTCAATTCAACTTTTCTCCTATTCACTATAATGTCTCGATTCATTTCTTCTACGCTCGAAGTGCCTTTGGAAATTTCTTCTGCAGCTCCTTGTTCCTTCAGAATCCCCTCAATTGAGCTCACCTCTTGATCAATCTCTTTTCTGAACTCTTCCATCTCATCAACACTCAGACCTCTTGCCCCATTAATTCTTGTTTGAAAATCAGCTACTTTGCCTTCAACTTCAGGAGAATCAATTTGCTCTGCTTTTTTTTGAAAAACCAAAAAAGAATCCCTGAGTTCTTTCAGCTTCCCTATCTTCTCCTGTTGCATTTCGCCCATATTCAAAACATTCTGTTGAGCTTCGCCTGACAATATTGATTTTTTTTGTCCTGTCATATTTTTTTTATTCTCCAGCTTCTATTTTTATTTTCTTCAAAAATTCATCCACTCGACTACTCAAAATTCGATTATCCTTTTTAATGTTCTCCTTCACTTGATTCCAATACGCTTCCTTCATTTCACTTATTGCATCAGGAATATCCCTTGGACTCACATTAAATTCACCTGCATAATCAATTTCCTCAATATGATTCATTGCCTCGCGCGCAAAATGCGCATAATCACCCATTATTTCAATTTCCATTTCTTCTCTTTCTTGTCTTTTTTCTTTGGATTTCTCAATAAGTCGCGCTTTTGTTTCATTATCCAATCTTGTTCCAGCTCTCAGTTCTTGATCATATTTCCTATCCACCTTATCCAAAAAAATCTCATAGTTCACTCTTTTTTTTCCATCCTTCAATCCTCCTCGCCTCCCATCTTCACTCAAGAAATACACCTCCATTGCAATCGTGTCTGTATCCGGTTTTTTGTTAAATTTCGGATCAGAAAATACAAAAATGAGATCCTCTTCCTTATCAGCAAATTCAAAATGATCCTCAAAATCTCTTTCAAATGCATTTTTTCTTTGCATTTGATTCATTGACTTTCTTTGCCTTAATTCATCTTCTTTTCTTACTCTAGCCCTTTCTATATAATATCCGCTCTCAATAAGTTTTCTAAATTCACCTATATCAACCCATTCTTCTTTTGCATCATCCCAAGACAATTTCACCTGTTGCGCAGTATCTGGATCATCCCCTGGAAATCTTTTTGTTATATGTCCACTTCCACCAGTAATTCTACTTCCAATTCTGAAATCATCTACATGAAAACTTTTCACCAAAAAACCATTTTCATATTTATAATATTCAACGCCAATCCCATATTTCTTTTCAAACTCACTCCTGCGTCTTTTTTCATCTTTTTCGCTCTCTTGGGCCAGTTTTTTCCAATCCAAGGGATCATTTGGGTTCAATACCCCAGCATCCTTATATTCTGAATATGCGCTTCTAAATTCATCAGACGTCAATTCTTTCTCAGCAGGTTTCTCGTCAACAGAGTCTTGAGCAAAAATTACAATCTTATTATTTTTCCTATCAATTCTCCTGATAATAAAATAATTTTCAATCAAATCTGGAGTTTTTTTGTTCTGCTCATAGTACCAATGACCAGCCTTGAATCTTCCTTCTACTTCTTTTACTTCTTCTTGTTTTTTCAAATCTCCAATATCCTCATAATCCTTTCCAAATTTTCTTTGAAATTCAACAAAGCTCAGTCGCTCTTTTTGAGTCTTTTTTGCTTTTCCTTCTCCAGTAACAATCACAACCCTATTTTCTCTCTCATTAATTTCTTCCAACAAAAAACCATCTTCAACAATCTTTTTTTCATCATCTTGAAATTTCCGATACATGTGACCACGTTTGAATTTCGGATCCAGTTTCTCTCGCGATGAACGCGTTATTTTATCCGGGTCTACCATTCCCACTATCTTTGCCTGACTAGTATCAGGCGTAGAAACAGCGCCCTGACCTACCTGATCATCTCCTTCATCTTCTCCGCCATAAATATCGCCTACTAATTCAGTAAATGTTTTTGAAACTTGAAATTTTTTCTCTTGCTCACCATCATTGTAATGCAATTCTTTTCCTTCCAATCCAACAACAGCCTCTTGAAAAGCCTCAATCAAAAGCTCGTTCTTCTTTTCTTCATCCTCCCAATCAAATCCGTCTTTGGTTTTTTCAAAAGCAATCTCAAATGCTCTTTTTTGAATGAACTCAATTTCCGCCGCCACCTTCTCATCCAGGTGCTCTCTGTGCACTTTTCTACTCTTTGCTATCTGTAAAAAACTTTCTCCAAAAATACCCTTTGAGACTTCTTCGACGGCCTTTTTGGTCAATTCTTCCATTCTTTCCTCCTGAGAAGGCAGGTTTTCAACGTTCACTCCACCCAAAGCCGCCATTCCTGATTTTTTTTGATCCGACATAATTTGCAGCAGAAAATACTTAAGCCTTCTCAAATTATACCATAAGTTGGCGACCGCAACAAAAAATGATAAAATAATGACAGTGAACAGATTTAACTTATTTTTATCATCCCAATTTAATTTTCAGATCCCAAAAAATCAATCTTGTGCTATTAATAAAGGGATCCTGAATCAAGTTCAGGATGACAGAATTGAAAACATGAAAAACAAAAACAAACTAATCAACTACCTCCTAATCACACTCATCATAGTCTTAGCATTTGTCGTGAGAGCCTACAATATCGACAATGCACCAAGCGGAGTGTATCCCGATGAAGCAGTGAATGGAATCGATGCCCTCAAGGCATACAAAAGCGGAGAATATCTATGGTTTTACCCTGACAACAATGGGCGAGAGGGGCTCTACATCAACATTATCGCATTTTCATACAAGCTTTTTGGTGTCAGCTTTTTGGGTCTCAAATTTGCATCAATTTTGTTTGGAACATTGACTGTTTTGGGAGTGTATCTTCTCACGAAACAACTTTTCAGAAGCACACGCTCCGCGCTCATTGCTTCATATCTGGTTGCTTTTTCTTTCTGGTCAATCAATTTCTCAAGAATAGGATTTCGAGCCATCATGCTTCCAGCAATTCTCACTTTTTCATTCTATTTTCTGTTTCGTGGAATTCGCACCAAAAAATATTTACCATTTGCAATTTCTGGGTTCATTTTTGGACTAGGACTTCATACCTACATCGCTTTTCGAATTTCTCCTGCCATTCTTGGGGTTCTTTTCATTGCTCTTTGGATCACAAAAAAAGATTTTATCAAAGATTATTGGAAGCAATCATTGGTTTGCATCGCTTTCATGTTTGTTTCAATGGCGCCAATGATTTCAACATTCGTAGCTCATCCTGAATTTCTCAGCTCAAGATCAGGATCCATTTCAATTTTTGCTCCTGAAATGAACAAAGGAAATCTTCCTTTGACAGCACTTCAAAGTTTCGCACTGAGCCTTGTGAAATATAACTTCTGGGGAGACCAGAACTGGAGACACAATTATCCTCCCTATCCTATTTTGCATCCATTCATTGGGATTACTTTTGCAATTGGACTCATCTATCTGATCATGAAATTTTTTCATCTCGCCTATCTGAGATTCAAACATAATATCAGGGACAGAAAACTATACATCTATTCTTTCATTTTGGCGTGGTTTTTCATCATGCAAGCTCCAGAATTTCTCAGCGCAGAAGGCCTTCCTCATGCACTGCGAGCCATTGGCGTTTTGCCTGTTGTGTATATTATTTCCATTGTTCCATTCCTTTGGATTCTCGGAAAAGCAGATCAAATGAGTCACAGCTCGAGAATGGCCGTGTATTCATTTGTGATTCTTGTCTTGCTCTTTGTGGGTGTGTTCAATGTCACTAAATATCACTATTTCTGGGCCAACAATCCAAGACAAGCGCACTCATTTGAATCTGAACTGATCGATGCTTCAGACTATCTACAATCCACACCAAACGATTCTCAAAAGGTTGTCATTGCTGAAAACATGCAAAGAATTCCGATCAGACTTTTCAATTTCGACAGATCAAACATGACGTACATTCACCCTAGCGAACTAGATCAATTCATTTCAAAAAACGCTCCATCAGAAAATCTCATTTTTGTTCTCACTGACAGACAAAATTGGATTTCTGAAAAATTAACCGATGCATATCCAGATCTAAAACTAGAAAGAATGAGCGGGAAATTCGGAGAAAGTTTTTGGGTAGTGAAAAAATAATTTAGTCCAATTTTAAATTCAATAACCACTAAAAAATAATTTATAATAAAAAACCATGAGAAACCTAGAAAAATTTCTTAACAAGAGATACAAGCTGATGATAGGAGTGATTTCCGCTTTTTTCCTTATTGTTTCTTTTCTAAACGCCAATAATGACGCCATCACCTTCGATGAAGTAGCTCACATTCCAGCGGGATACAGCTATCTCACTGAGCATGACTATCGACTCAATCCAGAACACCCCCCTCTCATCAAAGCTCTTAGTGCTGTTCCTCTTGTTTTCATGAATCTTAATTTCGACATAACACAAGATTTTTGGACACAAGAAATCAATGGGCAATGGACTGCAGGAAGACATCTTTTGCATGAAGCTGGCAACAATCCAGACATGATTGCATTTTGGGCTCGTGTTCCGATTGTTCTCATCTCATGGTTACTTGGATTGTTCATCTTCAAATGGACTCAGGAAATTGCTGGAACAACTGCGGGACTTCTTGCATTCACGCTCTATTCATTTAATCCCAACATCTTGGGGCACAATCACTATGTCACCACAGACATTGGAATTGCTGCATTTATCACGTTTTCTTTTTATTATTTTCTCAAGTTTATCAAAAACCCAACCTGGAAAAATGTTTTTATTGGCGGGTTGTTCCTAGGACTTCTTCACTTAGCAAAATTTTCTTCTGTGATTATTATTCCAATTTTCGGCTTGATTTTGATCACCTATCCATTTTTCAGAAAATTCAACTGGCAAGAAACAGGTGGCAACATTTTTGTTGTGAAATTAAAATCTCTTTTTGAATATCTCTGGAAAGGAATTGTTGCATTCGCAGTTTCCATGCTTTTGGTGTGGGTCGTTTATGCTCTTGTGACATATGATATGCCAAAAGAAAATCTTGCAAAAACAATTGAATTCTATTTCGGAGGAACAGATGACAACTTCAAAAGAATCGCCACATACAACGCACTAAACGCAATGAATGAATCCACATTCACCAGACCGATGAGTGAATATGTTTTGGGAGTTGCAATGGTGTTCAAAAGAGTATCCGGAGGAAATTCTGCTTACTATTTCGGGGAAGTTTCTGACGATGCATTTCTTTCCTATTTCCCAATGGTTTTTCTCATGAAAGAAACCTTGCCATTTCTGGCACTTCTTCTCATGGCAACAGGAGTAATGGTCTATCAAGCATCACTTGCAATCAAGCAATGCAGAGTTGAGCTTTTCAAAGAAACAAAAAGGCGCTTCTATGACTACGTACGAACCATGCCACATCAATACACAATGTGTCTGTTTGTGATTTTCTATGCATATCTCAGCATCACTGGAAATCTCAATATCGGACTGAGACACCTCTTCCCAATTTTTCCATTTCTGTTCATTCTCACTAGCGTCAAACTGATCACTTTCATCAAGAAATATGACTCCAGCTATCAAAGAATTTTCAAAGGAGCCATGACATTTCTCGTTGCATGGATCATTATTGAAACAATTCTTGCCTATCCTTATTATCTTTCATATTTCAATCAAACTGCAGGTGGACCAAAACATGGACACAGATATGTCACTGACTCAAATGCTGATTGGGGGCAAGACCTCAAACGACTGGACAAATTCTTGGAAAAGCATCCTGAAATTGACAAGATTAGAGTAGACTATTTCGGAGGAGACAATCCAAAAAACAGACTTGGGGAGAAATACATTCAATGGTGGGACAGCAAGAGACCAATTGAAAACGGATGGTATGCAGTGTCAACTAACTTTTTCCAAGGAAGTGTTCACAGCAAAAAAAGCACTCCGGAAAACAGTTGGCAATGGGCACTGAATTATAAGCCCGTATATCAAGTAGGAACGTCCATTCTCATCTATCACATCACAGATCAAGAAGAATAGACATTTCTTTCTGAAATAAATTCAAACCCAGTGTCGTTTGACACTGGGTTTTTTTATTATACCAAATTTAATTAACGCTTCCTCAATAACAAATTTCATAATTTCAAGCGAGACACAGGAAAAATATTGAAGCATATCGAGATACGCTGATATATTTTTCCGAAGTCGCAGCTGAAATTATGGGGTTTGTGAGAAATGGTTAATTGGATTTGGTATTAGATCACTATGCGCTTATTCTTCTTAACCAAAAAACATATAATTCAAGAATGTAAAAAACAATTCTATTCGCTGCTTTCTTTTTCTTTGGGAATGTTTGTTTCTTTTTTCTTCTTGTCACTAACTTTTGTTTCTTGTTCCACAATCACCGCTTCCTGTTTCACTGCTTCAATACTCACCACTTCTTGCTCACTGACTTCACCATCCACCACTTGTTGCTGTTCACTATCCTGTCCATCTTCTCCTACAAGCTTATAGAAAATTTTGCTTCTTGCTCGAAGATCAACATATTCAAGATTTGACCTCTTCTCTTGATCAATTTCTTTTTCAAAAAAAGTTTCAAAAAATCTCAGTGATTCATCGATTGGGGCTTGGCTGTCGAAATATATCTTCCATCCTTCAGAGGTTTTCACAATAACCTCATCAGCGATTCTTGAAGATGTTTCATATTTCTGGGAAATCACAATTCCCATTTTTTTATGCAGCTCTTCTTTGATGCTCATGACAAAATCGCAATATTCTTTCTTGAGAACATAGCTTCCTTCTGAAATTTCTTTTTCACTCAAGTCAAAAACCTGAATCAAATCATTCTCTTTGATGTTTTTTGACTCAAAATCTGCCTTTTTGTATGCTCGCCCTTCCTCATCAATCATGAAGCATTCGTCTCTTGAACATAGCAAAAGAAGCAGGTCTCTTTCTGAAATTTCAATTTTCACTGAATCCGGGAAAATCTTTGAAACAGAAACATGTCGAATTTTTTTGAAATCCTCTTTCAATTGATCCTCGACTGCCTTTTTTTGAAAAACCAAAAGATTGTTCCTTGGGAAAACAAAGAAGCTTCTTGTGCTCAAATATTCCTCAACACTTCTTTGAATTTCACTATTTCCCAATCCAGAAAGACCAATGACTCTAATGTTAGCGATTTTCAAAACAGATGAGAATATCAAGACATAGAAAACAATCATCAAAAACATTATCAAAAACACAAAAAAAGTTGTTTTCAAAAAATTATATTGTTCTTTTTGATGTTTTTCTATTTTCTTCTTTTTTGCCCAATGGTGTTGTTGCTTTGACATTTGTAATTCTTACTAAAAAACTAAAAGCTCATCAATAAGTTCTCCAGAATCAATCTGGAGCTGGCATTTGTTTCTTTCATCTTAACGGTGGATTCTTCTATTTTTGAAATAGCATCATAAATCAAACGCACTTTTTTCTCATCAGAAATATTTTGATATGCTTGCACTCTCAAAAACCAAATCCACAATTCCAATCGCTCCACTGCCTCGTTGACGTTTTTTGAAGATTCCTGCGCCCATTCCAGCTTCTCATCAATATCCGCACGAAAAATCCCTCGAAACCTCTTGTATTCTTCCCTTCTAAAAGAAAGTAACTCTGAATCATTTTTGAGTCTGATTGCAAACCCAGGCCTTCCCAATGAAAAAAACGAGATTTCATTCGAGTCTTCCACGCCAGACTCTCTCAACTCTCTCTCAATTTCTCCAAGTGTTACCGTTCCAAATCGAACAATGTTGCACCTTGATTTGATTGTCTGGAGAACATTGCTCTCCCTGTGAGTCACCAAAATGATGATTGAACTGGAATTTGGCTCTTCCAGAGTTTTCAAAAGTGCGTTTTGCGCGCTTTTGTTCATTTTGTGAGCGTCATTCACAATCAAAACATTGAATTTTCCTTGAGATGGAAAAGTGCTCAACTTTTTTTGTGCATCCCTCACATCATCAATGCTAATGTCGCTCTCCTTGGTCACACCCTTTTTCTCTTTTTTTTGAGGTGACACAAAAATGAAATTTGGAGACATTTTTATTTTCTCATCAACATCACAAGAAAAATCCCTATCTGATTCTGAACCACCTTGAGAAGAATCGCCAGAAATAATGTTTCTCGCAAAATTCTTTGCAATCAAAAACTTCCCCACACCTTCCGGTCCGGAAAAAATGTATGCTTGCAAAACACTGTCTCTTTCAAGACATTTTTTCAAAAAATCTATTTGTTTTTTGTGACCAATAATATTCATAAGCTTCACACAACATAAAACATGAAACACATAACAAAAAAAGCAATTCTAATTCCGCTATCCTGCTATCCTTATTTTAAAATTTTCTTTTGAAAACTTTTCAACACTCTTTTTGATTTCACTCTTATCATACTTTTCTTCATTTTCCAAAAACCTCCTCACTCCATCAGAAATGACCTCCACGGTTTGAGCCTCAAAAAACTCTCCGTTCACGCCCTCTTTCACGATTTCCATGGCTCCTCCTTTTTTGATTGCAATCACAGGAATCCCGTGACTCATTGATTCAACTATTGTGAGTCCGAAATCATCCACAGCAGGAAAAATGAAAGCCCTTGCTCCTGCATAATATTTTTCAACTTCTTCATCACTTTTCCAACCCAAAATTTTCACATTCGGAGCTGCGCTTTTTCTGAGATGTCTTTCTTGCTCTCCCTCTCCAATCACAACCAAAGGCAATCCCAACTTGTTGAAAGCCTCCACAACCAAATCAACTTTTTTGTATGCTGACAATCTTGAGACAACCAGAAAATAGTTTTGAGATTTGAGATTTGAGATTTGAGAATTACTACTTGATTCTTGTAATTCATTTTCATCAATCATTTTCACTCCAGGATACACCACTTCACTGTCTCGTTTGTAATATTTTTGGATTCTTCTTTGAGTGTAAGCTGAGTTTGCAATCAACTTGTCCGGTCTTTGAGCGGCCTGATTGTCCCAAATTCTCACATAGTTAAGCACGAGACGCTTGAAAATTCCCGCTCTCGATCCAATTTCTTTCAGATATCTTTCATTGTAGTCCCACACGAAACGCATCGGTGAGTGGATGTAGGCAATGTGAGTGGTGTTGAGCCTGGTCACAATCCCTTTGCTCCATGCTGAAGAAGATGAGATCACCAAGTCATATTCTCTCAGATCAAAAGTTTCCGGAGCCACCATCAAAAACGGAAGCAAAAATCTCTTCCTGTTTCGCAAAAATTTCGGAAATTTTTGAAGAAATGAGGTTTTGATTTCCTTTCCTTCAAACTTTCCTCTCATTTTTCCCTCATCATGAATCAAAGTGAAAATGGGAGCATCGGGATAAATTGAGCAAATATCCGCAAGAACGCGCTCTGCACCCCCAAAATCAACCAAAAAATCATGCACAATGGCCACTTTTTGCCTATTTTCAGCTCTTTTTTCTTGCTTTTGATCATTCATACTATTGACAAAATTCATTATTTATGCTATCATATAAAATCGTAACTGAAATGGCAATCATTTCATTTACGACCAGAATCAGTTGTTTATTCATACATTTCATCGCGAAAGGATTTCGCACAATTTCCATGGAGGGAAAGATGATATTAGTACCAAAAAGCACAGGAAGAATGGTTAGTTATTTTTTTGCCGTTACCATAATTATAGCAACGACATTATCCATCTGGCCTCATATCAAAAAAGAGGTCAAAAAAGTTAAAACGGAAAATGTTTCCCAAAGCTTCCAGTTTCAAGAACTGGAAACCAATTTTTTCGGAACTGCCAAAAGGTAGTCTCCGAAAACGCACCCCAACTGTCGATACGTTCGACGACCGGAGTGCTTTTTTATTCTCAAAAAACACCTTTTGACCCATTATAGCACAAAATGAGCTAATTAATAATGAATATTAATGAGTGCTACTGCTGTGAGTGTCACTTTGAATTTTTGTGTTATATACTCCATACTCTATGTTCTATGCTCCATGCTCTATGCTCCATGCTCTATGCTCCATGCTTTATGTTCTATGCTATATGTTCTATGCTATATGTTCCATGCTATATGTTCCATGCTCTATGCTCCATGCTTTATGTTCTATGCTATATGTTCCATGCTCTATGCTCTATGCTCTATGCTCCATGCTCTATGCTCCATGCTCTATGCTCCATGCTTTATGTTCTATGCTATATGTTCTATGTTCTATGCTTTGTGACCTTGACCCCCCACTACTTTCATGCTATTATTCAACGAAACCAAAAAACAACTAAATAATCTCAACAAACAAAGGAGATGCGAGATGGAAATAGGAAAGATGCGGAGCAATATTGGAAAAAGTGATGACGATAAAAAGGGTGTTTCGCTCAGAATCTCCCTAATTATCATTCTGACCTTTGTGGCCTTTTTCATTTTTCTAGGCTGGTATACCGATGCATTGCATGCGGAAACATGCCTAGTCCGAGCCTATGGATACTACGGTCTCAATGAGGCCGGAGATATAGTCAAAAAATTCCCTGCATCCACAGGGAAACAACCCATCCTCATTGAGAAAAACATAATGACTTCTCAATGAGATACTCAGGATTCATCAAAAAAAGCACGCAGCGCGCGCTTTTCGAGACGGATCCTGTTTTTTTATCCTCAATTTCCTCATCCCCCAATTTATCAAACCCTCATCACTTGTCATCCTGAACTTGTTTCAGGATCCCGAAATAACAGCGCAAGTATAAAATATTTTACATCATTCAATGCATTAAAGGAGATTTTTGGTATTACATTACGAAAGTGATTATAGCTGGGGATCCTGAAACAAGTTCAGGATGACAGTGTATTCGCCAGTCTTTTCCCCAAATTATTAATTTTTCATTATTAATTATTAATTGCATCAGCAATTTGTTGTGAGCATTTCTCCCAAGAAAATCTCTTCACATTCAAAAGTCCTTTTTCTGAAACATTTTTTCGAAGTTTCTTGTCATCAATGAAATTCCATGTCTTTTCTGCAATGTCATTTGAATCATCTGGATTGACCAAAAACTTTTTCAAATCATCTCCAATCACTTCCGGAATGGAAGAGTTGTCAGATGCAATCACAGGTGTTCCCACACTCTGAGCTTCAAGCACTGGGATTCCAAACCCTTCATAGTACGTCGGGAAAAGAAAAACATCAGCGCCCTCAAGCAAGCTCCACTTTTCTTCCTCACTGACAAATCCAGAAAAAACAATATCCTCTTGAAATTTGCTGCTATACGCCCTCTTTTTGATTTTTTCGAATCCAAAACCACCACGCCCCGCCAAAATCAACTTGTGTGGGACATTGTGTTTTTCTTTCAGAATTTCAAAAGCTTCAATCATTCCAATCACATTTTTCCTCTCCTCAATCCTCCCTACAAACAACAAATATTTCTCACCCCTCAGACTTTCAACTTTATGGACTTTTGACTTTATGGACTTTTGACTTTTGACTTCACTATACCCTTCATACACAACAGAAATTTTTTCCGCCCCTATTTTATACAGTTCCATCAAATCTTTCTTGGTGTTTTCTGAAACGCAAATAATCTTTTTCGCCCAAACACACGAATTCTTGATTGAAATTCTCATGTACCATCTCTCCCACAAAGAATATGCTCCGGGAAGAAACTCATATTCCAAACCATGCACAACCACAACGGTATTTTTTGGGTGAATCAAGGGAACAGTGTGCGCTGGAACAAAAAGAGTGTCAAATTTTCCCCTGGCCATTTCAAAAGAAAGTCCCAACTGTGTCCAGAATCTTGGCATCCAAATTTCTTTTGCAATCCAATTTTTGGGAAGATCAAAATTCTGTCTTTTCAATTCTTCCAACTGACCTTTTCTCAAAAACAAAACAACCTGATCTTTTTGGTCAAACTTATCCCTCAAATGCTTGATTGTCTGAAAGGAATATTCCTCAATTCCAGTTCTCTGTCTCAAAAAGGCCCTCGAGCCATCAATTGCAATAATCATAAAACATGGAGCATGGAACACATAACAAAAAACTACTTTTCTAACCCTTTAATAGTAGTCCAGAGCATTGCTCCAATCTCTTCAGATAACTTTATTAGCTTATCATACTCATTTTTTCTTATAAATTTCTCTCTATATACAAAAAATAATAAATATTTTGATTCTTTCAGTGATCCGTATGATATTTTCAAAAAATTAACATATTGCTTATCCCCTTTTCTAGCAAAACCTTCAATATAATTCAATATTACTGACATAGCAGACCTTCGTAACTGAGATGTAATTCCATAAATTTCTTCATTAGGAAAAACTTTTGATACTTGATACACGCCCCACACATACTGATCCATCTTCCCTTTCATATTATCATGAAAATTCGCCATATCTTAAATTGCAATTGACCTTCAGAAGAGATTCTTGATTTATGTTACATGTTATGTGTTTTATGCTATGTGAGTCCTATTTATTCATCATTATTGTTTTTTTGTACATATCAAGGTTGTCTAAAATTTTTCCTGTTCCTTTCACAACGCAAAACAAAGGATCGTCTGCCACATAACATGGAACATTGATTGTCTTGGAAATAAGTTGATCAAGATTTCTCAAAAGCGCTCCTCCTCCAGAAAGAATCATTCCTTTGTCGATTATATCCGCTGCAAGTTCCGGTGGAGTTTCTTGAAGAACCTTTTTGATGGCATTGATCACTTCTCTGAGCTCATCTTGAAGAGCTTCTGTGATTTCATTGGATGAAATTTTGATTATCTTTGGAAGACCTCCTCCCAAATCTCTTCCTTTGATTTCCATGTGCTCTTCTTTCACTTGAGCAATAGCGCTACCAATTTTAATTTTAATTTCCTCCGCAGTTCTGTCTCCCACAACAAGTCCATGTTTTCTTTTGATGTAGTCAATAATCGCCTGATCAAATTTGTCTCCTCCAACCCTCGCACTGTGAGCAGAAACAATTCCTCCCAATGACATTACTGCCACCTCAGATGTTCCACCTCCAATATCAATAATCATGTTCCCCTGCGCATTTTGAATTGGAATATCCGCTCCAATGGCAGCCAAAATCGGTTCCTTCACCACATATGCCGCCTTTGCTCCAGCTCGAATGGCCGCATCCACAACCGCTCTTCTTTCTGTTGAAGTGATTCCAGCCGGAACAGAAATCATCACCTCCGGTCTCACAAAACGAATGCGTCCGCTCACCTTGTTGATGAAATATTTCAGCATCGCTTCCGTGATGCGATAATCCGCAATCACTCCATCCTTGAGCGGTCTTGTCGCTGTGATTGCGTCAGGAGTTCTTCCAAGCATTTCTTTGGCCTCATTTCCCACTGCCAAAACCCTATTCTCGGTCATTGAAACAGCCACAACAGAGGGTTCATTTGAAACAATTCCTTTCCCTGGAACAAATACCAAGGTGTTCGCTGTTCCCAAATCAATTCCGATTTTTTTGATCCACATATTTTTAATTTAGTAAATAGTAATTCAGTAACTCGTAATCAGTAATTCATACTTAGGCATTTCAAACTCAATCTTATCACTAAAGCTGAGTGATAAGCAAATACTACTCTCTGAACTCCGAAACTCGATAATGTCCGTTTTTTGTTTTCTTTTTCTTTCTGCTCATTATCTTTTCATGCTTTTTCCAGAAAGCCTCCTCCACTTCTTCAACAGAAACACCCATACTCACAAAATTACCCAGAATCAAATTCAAAAGATCAATATTTTCCTCAATCATATTCTCCCTAGACTTTCCTTTCGTGTGAGCTTGCGCCAACTCCCCCAACTCCTCCATCAAAAGATTGAGTCTAAATCCCATCTCTTCATTATTAGTCCCCTTCATCTCAAACTTTTTGTGAAACTTCTCAGTAGCTTCGTAAAATTTTTTCATAATTTTTTATATTTCAATATATTTTCCCGCTAAATAATATTCAACAGGCTCTCTTGTTGTTTGGGTAATTTTTTCCGGCAATTCTTCATTAACCCCAAACCATCTAAGCTCATCACACTTGTGAGGCTCCATTATTTTTGGTTCTCCTGATTTTATTCTTGCCAAATAATTCACTGCAACCCAATGCTGATTTTCATCTTCAATAATATGATCCGTGTGAGGTAAGATTCCAAAAATTTCAATTTCAACACCTACCTCTTCTTTGATTTCCCTTATCATTGCATCCACAGAAGTTTCTCCAAAATCAACTTTCCCTCCCGGCTTTGACCACCAACCACATTCATTTCTAACTTCTCCTCCTCTTTTCATCATCAAAAACCTCCCATCATCATCAAGTATCAAAACTCCTCCTCCAACTCCAATATAGTCTTTTCCTGGTTTCATATTTTTAAATTTTAATATTTCTTTCGACTTTATGGACTTTAATCTTTATGGACTACTCATTAACAAGCTCAATGTCAGCACCGATTTTTTTCAATCTACTCTCAAGATTTTCGTAACCTCTGTTGATGGAATATACGTCTCTAAGAATTGACTGACCTTTCGCTCCAAGCATTGCCACCAAAATAATTGCTGCGGGTCTGAGTGCTGGAGGAGAAATCATGTCAGCATTTTTAAACTTAGTTGGTCCTTCAACATATACTCTGTGTGGATCGACTAAGGTAACTTTTCCTCCCAATCTACTTAATTCTGTGAAATATACAGCTCTATTTTCAAATGTCCAATCATGGATGAAAGTTTTTCCTTTAGCTTTCATTGCAATTGGAACAAAGAATGGCAAATTGTCCATGTTGAGTCCTGGGAAAGGAAGCCCGTGAATTTTTTCCTCCAACGCAACCAGATTCGATGGAATGATTTTCAAATCAACCAGCTGCGTTCTTTCATTTTTTGAAACATATTTTTTCAAAATCTCATATTTCTGCCCCATCTTTTCAAGCTTCAAAAGTTCCAGCTCCAGAAATTCAATTGGACATCTTTTGATCACCAATTCACTTTCAGTGACAATGGCAAGTGAAATGAAAAACATAGCTTCGATTGGGTCCTCACTGATTTCATATTCCACATCTTTATCAATGTTTTCAACACCTTCCACTTCCAGAGTGGTGCTTCCGATTCCCTTGATTTTCACTCCCAATTTTTCCAAGAAAAAACAAAGATCTTGAACCATATAGTTCGAAGTAGCCATTTTGATTTTCGTTTTTGACTCAAATTGAGCCGCCGCCATAAGCGCTGTTTCTGTCACGGTGTCTCCTGATTCATACAGCACAAATTCATCCGCCTCATGTCTTTTTTTGGTATTCACATGATATCCATCTTCCTTTGTTTCAATTTCAACTCCGAAATTTTCCAAAACAAAAAGATGTGGCTTCACAGTTCTTGAGCCCAACTTGCATCCCCCCGCTTGAGGAATCACATATTCATCAAACTTAGTCATGAGAGACCCAATCAGCATCATTGCGCTTCTCGTTCTCTCCGCAGCTTCTCTGTTAATTTTTTCAATTTCAATTTTTTCTGGAGGAATGATGGTCAAGGTTTTTCCATCTCTCTCAACCCCAACACCGATGCTCTCCAAAACTTCAATCCAACGATTCAATTCTTCGATTTGAGGAACGTTTCTCAAGGTAGTTTTTCCCTTGTTAATCATTGCCGCTGCCAAAATCGCCACAGTGGCATTCTTTGAACCATTCACTTCAATCTCACCACTCAATTTTTTCCCTCCACTAACTTTAAAATGTTGCATATTTTTGAAATATAATAAGTATAATCATTTCCTTAAGTGTACTTCAAAAGCGGTCTTTTTTCAAGAAAAGATATAACTAATTACAAATTAATTACAAATATACGAATATACGAATTAGGAATAGGAACTCAAAAAAATAATTCTCCAAAATACACCACTCCAAAATAATAAATAAAATTCACAAAAGGACTGAATAAGATGAGATACATAGGTAACACTAAGAATTTAGCAAAATTGAAAAAATTTGCTAAAATCAACAGTTAAAAACCTAAGTATTTCAATCCAATGGAACAATCAAAAATATGGACAGGCTATGAGTTTTTCATCAGAAAACCA
>Ga0224510_10000662_pt1 | contig 25421 bp, 23 predicted proteins | sample SF_May12_sed_USG_FD_170161 | JGI IMG/M metagenome (GOLD analysis project Ga0224510, IMG submission 170161) | Sediment microbial communities from San Francisco Bay, California, United States - SF_May12_sed_USGS_4_1 | ecosystem: Environmental > Aquatic > Marine > Sediment | place: USA: California... | reverse complement strand
GTTAAGGGGGCATCATCAAGAGAGCCAGGCTCGACAATCATAAAAAAGTTCATGGAAAAACTGCTCCAGTCTACCTGTCGAAGGCTGCTGACACGAGCTTCAAATGGAACCCCTTGAATATCCAACGTCAGCGTTGATCCCAGCGTCAGTCCCAGGTTTTTTGCAGCTTCATCTTCCACTGAGACCAACGGGAGATCGGACGGCGTCTTGATCGCATCTACGGGGGTCTGTTCCCTGGTGTCGGCCCACCAGTGTCCCTGAGTGAGGATGTTGTCTTTTGGAAGGACCTGGAATGTCGTTAACACGTATTCTCTGGTGAAATACCATTCGTTCCGTTGCCCTTTAAGTGTTTCAGGATTGATTGGTTGTCCGTTGATAGCGGTGAGACGAGATCGCACGACCGGAACCAAATCATACGGCGAGTCCGGGAAATCCTGTTTCAGCACTTGCTCGAATTGCGGATGTTGATCCGGTTGGATGTCAATGAAAAAAAAGGAGGGGGCATTGGAGGGAATTTGGTTCCCGATCAGTTCGAGGAGGGACCGTTGCACAGTGGTGAGTGTCGCCATGAGCATGACGCCAATCCCGATGGCCAGGGTCATGGCTTTGGTAAAGTTTCCCGGTCGTTGCAGATTATTCACGGCATGACGCAGTAAAAACCGTTGAGGAAACTGCACATGGCCGAGAATCCAGTATAAAATCCCGGTTCCGCCTAACAAGAGGAGAACGGCCAAAATAACGGAACCGGCAAAAAACAGGCCGAGCGTCAGGGAGTGTGCTTGCCACATGGCCAGGCTCGTTACCCCTCCCACAATGATCACGCTGACGCTGACCCGCGTCCGATCATGCCACCAACTTTGAAGTAGCATAAGCCATCGGGTTACCCAGGACCGGCTTTGAGTCATGCCCTGAGGTTGGTCCACGGCTTGGCGAAACACCAATGCCGGAGAGACATGACGGATGGCCAACAGAGGCCACAGCGAGAAGGCCAGTGTGGCTAAAATACCAAGCGTGACTCCCCGCAGAATGGGAAGGATAGAGGGGTTCATGGGCATGGTTTCTGGAATCAGTCCTTGAAGAAAAAGAGGCAATCCCCGGTGGAGTGCCACTCCGAGTATTCCACCGAGAAGGCTGCCGATTCCTCCCAAGAAAAGACTTTGCGTGAGATAGAGACGGATCACTTGGGGGGAATCCGCCCCCAGTGTTTTCAATGTGGCGATAATGGGTATCTTTTGTGTGATAAATCCCTGGATGGTGCAGGCCACCCCGATTCCACCCACCAATAAAATCGTTAATCCAATCAGGCCAAGATAGAGATTCAGTTGGTCGAGAAACCGGCGGAGTCGGGGTTGGGCATCTTTAAAGGAGCTGACCTTGACGCCTTCTCCGCTGAGGCGTCCCCGTAACTCACCCATCAGGGGTTCGAGAGAGATGGAGTCAGAAATTTTTAGACGATACCGTTCCTGAATCCGGCTTCCTGTTTTGACCAATGTGGTCGCCTCAAGCGCTTCCCGCGAAATCATGACTCTTGGGCCTAAACTAAACCCATTGGCAATGCGATCCGGTTCCTTTTTGAGCACGGCCGTGATGAGGAAGCTGGCCTGGCCGATCCGCAGCTCGCTCCCGACGGTCAGATTGAGCCGGATCAGCAAGGATTCCTGGGCAAGCGCACCAAAACACGGTGAGCGACGGCAACCCGATTGAAGAGAAGCCAGAAGTTGTTCAGCCGGATGGTGGGGTTCTCCAACCAAGCGGCCATACAGGGGATAAGCGGAATCCGTAGCTTTGAGTTCAACCAGTTGAGAGCTTTTTCCCCTGAGAAGAGTGTGGTTGTCAGGATTTTCCGCCGTCGCCATTGCCGCGAGTTCAGTCACGTGAGAGATGAGGATGCCACGGTCAGAAAGGGAGTTCAGCAGGCCCCGGCTCTTGTCGGTGATCATTCTTCGCCAGGCTAACTCTACATCGCCGCCTAACAGGGCACGGGCATCTCCCAGAATGACCTGTTCGACATTGGTGGCAAACAGGTCGACCGCCACAATCGCGCCGACGCCTAGCGCAATACAGAGAAACAAAAAGAGAAAACGAGACCAGGCGCTGGTAATTTCCCGCCAGGCCAATTTGAAGGATATGGGCATCATTTCCTTGTATCTGATAATGACAACGGATCAATCGTCTCGTTCACAATCGCCCCATCCCGCAATGTCAAAATCCGTTGTGCGCGAGCGGCCAATGATGCGTCGTGGGTGACCAGGACGAGCGTGCTGCCGTGCTGCTGATGAAGCTCCCACAGCAGATCGATGACCCTCGCGCCGGTTGTGCTATCCAGATTGCCGGTGGGTTCGTCAGCAAGCAGGAGAGGAGGCTGGATGATAAAGGCGCGGGCCAGAGCGACCCGTTGTTGTTCACCTCCCGAGAGCTGAATGGGATAATGGTGAAGGCGATGTTCCAGTCCCACGGATTGCAAAAGGGCCGTGGCTCGTGATTCCCCCGTGGAAATACCTTGCAATTCCAACGGGAGTGCGACATTTTCCAGAGCCGTCAAGGTGGGAATGAGATGAAAGGCTTGAAAAACGTAACCAATGTGTTTCCGTCGAAAGTGGGCCATTTCGGTATCGGACAAGGTTGTGATCTCGGTCTGGGCAATGCGGATGGACCCCTGTGTCGGTCGATCGAGACCAGCTAGCAAACCCAGAAGAGTCGATTTGCCGCTTCCCGATGGTCCGACAATGGCGACCACCTGGCTAGTGAAGACCTCGAAGGAAATGTCCTGTAAAATCTTTACAGATTGATTACCAGCCCGAAGCTGCATTCCGAGATGATTGACGGAAATGATGGGCTGAGAGGCTTGAGACAAGGGGGGTAGAGAAGGTGACAATGAGGAAGGAACATTCACGTCGATTACACAAACCTGCTCGGATAGTAGACAATGGTGGAATTCACCAAATCGCCAGGGTTAGCTTTATCTTATCAGCCCTCATGCTGTTCTGTCTGGGCATGTGGGGTTGTGAGGGGCAGGAGGACGCGTCCACCGTCATTCCTGAGCCGGTGAATAATGGGCCGGAAATGGTATTGTCTCAACCGCAATCCGCCGGCGATTCAAACTCAGCAGAGCCGTTGTTAAGGAAACACGAATCCATGCCTAAAATTGTGGCCTTTGGCGATAGCTTGACGGCTGGATTTGGGGTGGCACCGGACGAAACCTATCCCGCTAAACTGGCAAAACGGTTGCGTGAAAGCGGGTTTCACTATGAGGTCATCAACGCCGGCGTCAGTGGAGAAACCTCAGCCGGTGGGGTGAGACGGGTGGAGTGGGTTTTAAAAAGTCAGCCGACCGTCGTCATCTTGGAATTGGGGGTCAATGATGGGCTCCGGGGGTTACCCCTGCAAGAGACGTATACGAATCTCCACGCCATCATTAAACGTTTGAAAGCAGAAGGGGTGATGGTTATTTTGGCCGGCATGCGCATCCCGGTAAATTATGGGGAAGAGTATACGGGGGAGTTTTTTGAAATGTATAAACGGTTAGCCCAGGAATTTGCGCTACCCCTGATTCCCTTTTTATTGGATGGGGTGGCAGCACAACCCGGCTTAAATCAGCCGGATGGAGTTCATCCCACGGCGGAAGGATATACCGTTGTGGCTCAAAACGTCTGGCGCACGCTGGAACCGATTCTCCAGAAATTGTCGGGGCACAGTAGGGAGGAGACGAAACACCCCCTCCTCTGATCAGGAGAGGGTGCGAGTTGGTCTTTTGTCTTTTACTTGAAATGGCGGGGGAAATGAGCGAGAAGTTATGACTTTTTGAAGAAAATGTCATACACCCCATACGCCAAGATCACGCCGATCGTTCCATAGTAGAGTGCCGTGACACCCTCATATCCTCCACCAGGCTCATTAGCAAAAGCTGGGTTTGCGGCCAACACGAGGAAAGCACTCATAAAAGCAGTAATCCGATTCATACGAAAATCCTCACTTTCGGACAATGGAAATGATCTTACACATCTTCTACTTGTTTAGCATGGGCAGCTCATCTATGACTGAGCGGGATTGTAGTAAATTTTATTTCCGGGATGCAAGTCAAAGGTAGTATAAGTTAGGTAGATGTTTAATGCTAGTTTATAGTACGTAAATTGTAGGGAGAATCATGACCCCCATGGCAAGAGCAAGAGCTGGATAAGTTACCAGGGGATGCCATGCAGGAAGAAAACGAATATTGCCGAATTCGACCTGAGTGAAAAAGTCGAGAGACGGGTATCAGGATTCCAGTCGGGAATGTGATCCATCGCAAAAGGGGGCTTTTTTGCTGTGTTTGCATCCGCACCAAGCCACCTTCTTTTTATCTTTGATTTCCACCTCGATGGGGGAAATATCAGTTCCAGTGTGGGACCCGTCGCAAAATGGTTGGGTTTTTGATCGGCCGCATCGGCACCAATAGTAGGTGCCTGGTTCCATGTCTAAGACGTAAGGGGTTCGTTGCGGAATGATAATCGGGTCGCCCATGTTATCCTCCTTCAGATCTGCGAGACATTGGTGGTGAATAGGGTTAGCCGCAGCGGGGTTGAAGACCTTTGGGGCCCAAAGGGGTCAGCCAGAGAAAGTCGGCAATGCCGGTTTTCAATTCGGAACGAACTTCCTCTTCCTTAGAGGGATCCCATGCCTCGAGATAGATCGTGATTGATTTCACGCCGGGATGTTTCCGTTCAACTCGCTTAGGGACCGGGATCTTGAATTGGATATGGCCGCCTCCCGTGTAGCTTACTAACTGGCCCATAGTCGGGGATGTATCCTTGAGGTATTTGGTAATGATTTGGGCCATACCCTCGTCCCGGAAGATAGAGGCTTCGAAGATCCGGCGGTACACGTGTTCTGGCAAGCCGGGATGGCAGGCTTCAATTTGTTCAAAAATCAGTTTTTCATACTCTGGGTCGTCGGCCACTAATTCTCCAACAGGCCAATTTTTTATTTCGGGATCTTGCAAGGCCTCCGTTAATCCCTTGGTTGCGACCAATCGAACGAGGGAGCGGGGCGGGTTAAGGCCAAAAATCTGCAGCTGATGTGATTTCGCAAAAGTCACCAATGGCTGATAATCGGCAAAATTTCCCCCCCAATTCGTGTTCCAATGTGAATCTTTCAACAATTGTTCAGTGGTGAATCCAGGGTCCTGGATATACCGGTCCACCCCGTCTTGTCCATCCCAACTAAACATTTCCATGGCCAGAGCCGGATGACGCTGATGGGCTAGAAGGGCGTTCAGGACTTTTTGAGCGGCTTCAAGGTGTGAGGGGGTGTAGTGTTCTTCGCCGATAAAAATCACATCGGCGGCTAAGAGTCGGGGAACCAGATCTTGAAAAGAGATGGGTTGCTGTCGGGAGACATCGTATATGTGGTCGACTGCTAATGGCGTTTTGGCTTGAGATGTCGCGCATCCGGTGGCCGCGCCAAAAATAACGGCACACATGAGGAGTATCAGGACTAATGACTTCTTGTGCAAAAAGTTAGGCATGGGTATGACGAAACAAGGTGTAGCACAGTTGTCCCCTGGGAGCAATATTTCCCGGCCGATATGGTTGTTTCAGAAGACTCAGAGCGGCTAAGGTGCCTACAAAATTGGATCGGAGTTTTGTCAAAGGGAATGACACGTTATGGATGATCAGCGACTCGGATTCGCGGCCTTTCGTGAGCAAATTAAGGCCAGCCGGGAATCCTTTCCACACCACTGGGAGGCCAGCCGGAAATTGGTGGTTCCTGAAACTCTTCACACCATGCTTCCCGCCCTTATTCACCATATTCAAGAGGTCTCTCTCGATCCTATCCTTCGTGAACGGTTGATCGACGCCTTGCAACACTTTTCTCAACCAACTGGCAGCAGGGAGGGGAACCAGGTCTTAAAAGAACTCACGGGATTTCCCCCTTCAAAAGCGGTTCGCGCGCTTATGGTGTGGGGAATCTTAGCCGTGGATGATGGAGGGCAAAAACCAGAAGAGCTATCAAGTGTTCAATGTGAAGAAATTATTCGAGGTGCGTTCAATCCGTATGACGTGTTGCAGCAGACGCCAACACCTTCACTGCTAGACATTGGAGCCGGAGATTTATCATTTGAACAGGAATTAGTGGATCACTATATTTCGCAGGTACGGGCTCAACGCACCTCGCTGACCTTGCATGCATTTGATCGGTTGATGCCGGGGTCCCGTGTGGGCGGCGTCTATCACAAAAACGTGGATCGTGAGCGTTATTTACGCAACTTTTCGTCTGAAGAATTACGATTCAAATTTTGGGGAGGCATGAGCCTGGAAACATTTTTGAAGGTCAAAGGGCGGTTGTCCCGTTACACCGTCAGTACGTGCCATGCGCCGGCTAATCCCACCTTCGCCTATGAACCTGGTCGTTTGGCTCCCGACATTATTCAGGCGCACCTTCAGTCCAGCCGGGGGCAGTATCGGCAGAGTCGATATGAAGGGGAGCCGGTGTTAGAGGTGTCTCACCAGGGGCAGACGTTAACCTTCCCTGATTGGAAATTTGACATAGTCGGTCCCTTAGCACTGTTACGGTTTATGGCCCAACAGAGTTGTGTGGGCATCTTATCTGCCATAGATGATGAGGTCTTTTGGGAACTGCTCAGTCAGGTGTTAGCCGATGATCGATTTCGTCCTCCTGATAAGATCTTCACCAAAGCGCTCCTCCCTGAAATTTTCGGAAAAGTGTATGAGGAATTGTCCGCCATGGCTATCGGAGAGAGGAAAGATCTTTCCCGGTTGGCGGAATTGCGAGATCCTATGCCTTTTGGGGTCGCGAACAAGAAGGGCAATCCAATTCCTTGCCGGTTCCGGTATGTGGAAATTCGCCGGGGGGCGGTGCTGGAAGGAGTTCCCAGCAGTTTTACGGCACGGCAGTTTTCGCAGATGACAGAAGAATCCACCCCCTGGTGGGTAATCTTCATTCCAGATTTTTAGGATTGGAGATGATCAGGGGGAAAAGAGAAAAAAATAAAAATGTTGCTGGATCTTTAGAATGCGGTAAGATTTTTGGAGCGGGAAAGGGGATTTGAACCCCCGACCCTCGCCTTGGCAAGGCGATGCTCTACCACTGAGCTATTCCCGCTCGTTTAGAAATTTTGAACTGATTCTAGTGGGCACCCTGGAGGCTGTCAAGCAACATTGAATAGAGTATAATAACCTTTTGTTTTTAAGTTCAATCAGACTGAAACCGAGAAAAAGGGATAAATCATATTGAGTTCAAGGAGGAGAGTTTCATGTATGTCAGCATGATAGGTACCGGGTATGTTGGATTGGTGACAGGGGCCTGCTTTGCGGAGTTTGGCTTGAATGTGCTGTGTATGGATACTGATGCCAGCCGGATTGCGGCGTTGGAAAAGGGCAAGGTGCCATTTTTTGAGCCAGGTCTTTCCGAACTAGTGACCAAAAATCTGAACGCCGGGCGTCTTCGATTTACCACCGATTTGCACAAAGCCGTTGATGAAGCGCTCGTCATTTTTATTGCCGTGGGCACCCCCTCCCGGTCGGACGGGTCGGCCGATCTCTCCTTTATTGATGAAGTGGCCAAAAATGTCGGAACACGGATGACGGGATATAAAGTGGTGGTGACCAAATCCACCGTACCGGTAGGAACCGCGAAACGCATTCGATCAATTATTCAGGCGAACCAAACGACGCCGGTGAGTTTTGGCGTGGTCTCGAATCCTGAATTTCTTCGGGAAGGCTCGGCCATTGAGGATTTTATGAGGCCCAATCGTGTGGTCATTGGAGCCGACAGTCCGGAATCCGTAGCCATTATGAAGGATTTGTACCGTCCTCTGTATATCCTGGAAACGCCGATTGTGATTACGGATATTCCGACCGCGGAAATGATCAAATATGCCTCGAACGTGTTCTTAGCCACGAAAATCTCTTTTATTAATGAAATGGCCAATCTCTGTGAACGGGTTGGTGCCGATGTGCAAATGGTGGCTAAAGGGATGGGATTAGACAAACGAATCGGGTCGAAATTTCTGCATGCCGGTCCAGGGTTTGGAGGATCATGTTTTGGAAAAGATACCGCGGCGCTGATCAATATCGGCAACGAAGCTGGTTACGAAATGACCATCGCGAAGGCTACCAAACGGGTGAACGACGAGCAGCGAGTGCGGATGATGGAGAAAATCCAAGAAGCGGTCGGGGAGTTGAAAGGGAAAACCATTGCGTTACTCGGTTTAGCCTTTAAACCCAATACGGACGATATTCGGGATTCACCGGCCTTGTATCTCGCCGAGCAGATCATGAAAGCTGGTGGGACTGTGCGGACCTACGATCCGGAGGCCTTAGAGGTATCCATGAAAGTTCTGCCAAACATGGTTCCCTGTCAGGACGCTTACCATGCTATGGAAGGGGCCGATGCCGTGGTGTTGGTCACGGAATGGAATCAATTCAGAAATCTGGATTTTGAGCGGGTTCGGGCTGCAATCTCATCCCCGATCTTTATCGATCTTCGCAACGTGTACGAACCGCAACGAATGGAAGAGCAGGGATTTTATTATCTGTCGGTGGGACGAAAAACTGTGGGGTCCCCTCCTTCCCAAAAAGACTAAGGTTGGCAAGCCCCTTTCCTCGTTTCATGAATGCAGAGCAATCGGAAAATGGGGAAAAGGTCTGGCTCGCAAGGAAAGCAAAAGCGAAGGAAGGGTAAGATTCAAGGGTGAGTCTTGCGAGCAAGGAGAGCGCTGCTCGCAGACTCTTTCCCAGGGCTCAGGGTCTGTTTTGATATCCCCTATTTGCGTTTATAGCCCATTCGGTCCAACACCTTCATAATGCGTTTTTGAAGCCGTTCATCGGCCTCCCCTAATGCCAGAGCGAGTGGTTCCACTGCCGGCTTCCCGATTTTTCGAAGAATCTCGGTGGCTGATTGCCGAAGTTCATCTTCTTCAGAGACCAAGAGAGGAACGACCTCAGGGACGGAGGGTGCTCCTATTTTGATCAAGGCTTCATAGGCACGCTGCCGGACATCACCCACTTCATCATCGAGCATTTCCACCAAGGGTTTCACGGCTGCTTCCACCCGGAGTTCGCCAAGTACTTCAATGGCATGCTTGCGATTGAGCCAGTGCGTATCGGAAAGATCCAGCAGTGCGGCATCAGCTTTTTGAATGTTGGGATCTTTGGATCGGATGCGAAAACTCTTGACGATCCGTTTACCGTTTTCTTCCACCACCCGAAGCGTGGCTCCATCGCCGACTTTGATTTTCGCCAGGTCTTCGATGGCTTCTTCACCGACATCCAACAGAACCGTCTTCCCGTCGTAAGCCAACAGTTCGACCTCGATTTGTTTGGTCTCGGGATTGATCGCGGTGACATTTTCGGTCACAAGGTTAAACCCATCTTTTTTCGTGCCACTCTTGGGGCCGATCGAAATGAGTTTTGCAGGGGCTTCATTTGCCATGATGGTTCAGTGTCCTTCGTTATAGTTTAAAAAAGCGAAAAAGATTCATGATTGCTATGAACGGGAGGAACCAGGTGTCCACCCCAAACTCGCCAGGGCACCTTCGGCGGTGTCCCGAACCATTTCATTTTCATCTTCGAGTAACGGGACCAACGAATCGATGGCCCGGCTATCCTTGAAACGAGCCAGGGATTCTGCGGCATTGCGGCGTACAAGCCAGTCCTCGTCAGCAAGCGCCTGCATCAACGAATCCAGACATCGAGGATCGCCAATTTTCCCCAACGCTTCCGCCGCGTGCCGGCGCACAATCCAGTTTGAGGCCAGCAGGCCTTCCATCAAGGCATCAGTGGCGCGGGAGTCCCCTAACTTTTTCAGCACCCTCGCGGCATCTTCACGGAGAGTCGCGTCCATTAATGCCTCGACTAAGGCGGGAACCGCATCAGGATGACCAATCCGTTCCAATGCCCAAATGGCGGCGGTGCGGACACCTCCATCCTTGTCATGACGAAGAGCATCAATTAACGGTTCCACTGATTTGATCGCACGGAGTTTCCCGAGAGCAGTAGCCGCCTGTTCCCGAACGGCCCATTCCTCATCGTCTTTCAGCGCCTCGATCAGTGGGTCAATGGCCGGTTCCCCGATTTGAACCAACGCGCTTGTGGCTGCCTCACGAATCACACAATCGTCTTCCAAAAACATATTAATCAGCTTCGGAACGGCCTCCGAACCAACTTCTCCGAGTCGGGAGGCGGCATGATCCCGAAGGGCCTCATTGTCATCGCGAAGCGCCGACAATAAGGGATCTACGTGATTACTTTCCGTCATGGGTTATGACTCCTTTCCAGCCCAGGCTTCTTCATCCATGCCCATTTGTGCAGCGGCGGCCTCCAGTTTGTCAAGGATGACCCCCGAATTATAGGAAATCAGGCCATCCCGGTCCGTTTTTAATCGGGCAAACAGCTCGATATGTGGCCGCAGGACTTCAACATCTTTCACTTTTTCCAGGGCTTCGACGGCAAGTATGCGCAGAGGGCGAATGGGAATGGCCTCAATAAATAATTCAACCGGCCGTGGATCGCCGATCAGCCCGAGGGATTTCAGGGCATGTTCTTTCACGCCCGTGTCTTTATCCGACCGGAGTCGGTCCATGAGGGGTTCCACCGCCCGAATATCCCCGATTTTTCCAAGGGTGTCAGCAGCGGCTTCCCGAACCACCCAGTCATCATCTTCCAGGTATTCAATGAGAATTTCGACGATTGGCCGGCCGATATGATGCAGTTGAATGACCGATTCCTGTCGCACGCCTTCCTTTAACTCGGATTCTTCCACCTCGCGCAGATCGTCCATAATTTGATCCACACGGTCTCGAATCGCACCCAATTTGCGCAAGGTCTCTGAGGCCAGGTCACGAAGATCGGGATCAGCCATAGCATCCACCAACGCGTCCGCCGATCGAGGATCGAGGAGATGGGCGAGAATTTCTGCGGCCCGGAGACGGATGGCTTGATCGGGATCCTTGAGCCGTTCGGAAAGAGGGCCGATAGACGTCGGGATGACACCGAGAAGAGTCGTCACCCGTTCCCGGAGGGTGTCGTCGGTTAAATGCTCTAAGAGTGCAGCCGCAGTCGCTTCGTCTAAAATACCTGCCATATGCTCCAAGGCATCTACGGCAGCTTTTCGGACCTGCTCATCCTCATCCTTCAGTAAAAGGGCGAGAGCCAGGCCGGCTCGTGGATCCCGTAGACGGGCCAACATTTTCACGGCCTCCACCTTATAGTGGGTCGAGCCGGTTTTAATAGCCTGAATAATGGCTTCGACCGCCTTGGGTCCACCCTTCATGCAGGTGGAGGTGGCGCGCATCCGGCGCCAATCTTCCTCGTGGTCCAGTTCAGAAATGATCGTTTCGAATGTTTCTTTCGGCATCGTCAGGTCTTTCGGTTAGAGGCGTATTTGTCCCGGCCTCCAGCCGAGGTGAGATAAAGATTCCAACACATGGCGGCGGAGATTGTCATTCTTAGTGGTTTTTAAGAGCTTCAATAACGGATTCATGGCGTCCTGGCCAAACTGTGTCAGGGCTTCAGCGGCTTCCGAGCGTAAGAGAGTACTCTGCAGCGCTTGGATAAGGACTGGAATAGCCCGGGGGTCTCGAATCCTACCCAAGGCCTTGATGGCGGCTTCCAGGGGAGGCAGGTCCTCTTTATATTTTGGGTCGGTGCATCCTTCCATGCGATCCTCGTAAGCTTCAGTCGGCAGCGAGTTGACCAACGCGATCAACGTAGGGATGGCTTCGGTGGATCGGATCTGGCCGAGTGCTTCAATAGCCGGCAGTTTGAGTGAGGGCGTGTTGAGCGCGAGAGAAGAAAGCAGAAGAGGAATAGCCCGGGTATCGCCGATCTGGCCAAGTGCCCGCACGGCATCCTGGCGAACGGCGGTATCCGAATCCTTGAGAACTACAGTCATTAACGGTCCCACCGCCTCCTGAGGTTTTAAGAGGGCCAAGGCTTCCACTGCACGCAAGCGGACTCTCCAATTTTGGTCATGCAATAGGTCTAAAAGTTTTGGGACGCTGGCGTCCCCGATGGCTTGAATGGCTCGTCCGGCTTCTTCCCGCACGCCCGGCACTTTATCCTGTAGAAGCAAGGTCAACGTATCAATGGCTTGGGGCCTCTGAATGCGACCCAGTGCCTTGGCCGCCGACATGCGCACGATCCAGTTCGGACTCAATGCCGCGGATAACAAGGGATCTAGGACCCGCTCGTCGGCGATGGTGGCCAGGATACATGCGGCCGATTCCTGCACTTGGAGATTCGTGTCCTGGAGGCAAAAACCTAACGAGAGCATTGCCGGTTCGCCAAGCGCCCTTAAGGCGGAGGTTGCGGCTTCCCGTACGGCCCGGTCAGAGTCACGAAGCGCTCGAATTAATGGTTGAACGCTGCGGGGATCGCCAAGACGCCCGAGGGCGACCGCCGCATCTTCGCGCACTCCCCAATCCTCGTCGTCCAGAGCGGAAATATGTTCAGCGACGGAGTCGGCCATGTGGATTCCAAATGGAGAAATTAGGATCACACCTTTTCGATATGCGGGCTTCCCCTACCATTAGGGAAAACCCGAAAGTCGACGTTACCACACGATTTTTTGGGGGGTCAATGAGGAGGAGGAGAGGTCTTGGGTGCGGTTGGTTAGCAGTTGCTACACCGATCGAAACACCGCTAAGAGGTCGCTTAGCGCCAACATCTTGATCCTCAGAATGGCATGTTCTTGACGCAACGAGTCTTGAAGAGTCGGATCGGCAGGGCTTTTCAAAAATTGTTCACACAGCGTCGTGATTCGTTGAAATTCCGCTTCAGCTTTGTTCTTGACGACACGGTTTGTCGAAAGAAGTTCGGTCACCTGGGTGCGAGTCTCAGTCAGATGTTTCTGAAATTCTCCCTCCGGGAGTGAGCGTTGGGCTGATTCATCCAGGCATCGGTCAATATATTGGGCCAGAAGGACATAAAACCTCACCAACGTTTCGGTGGTGGTGATGTGCGGGAGATTTGTAGCAGGTTCAGTCATGATCACTCCTTTCAAGGTGAGTGCTTATAAGGTGATAACTCGAACCCTTCATCCATGGAGTGAACCTTTGGAATCCATGGCTTCCAGATTCATTGTCTTAAAGGCGGTATCGACCTATCCTATTTTCCTGGCCAGGATGAACCGGGTCCAATCACGTTGGAGTCGATGGTGCGTTCTAACGAGGTGTCAGATCGCCATACTGTCAATAAAAGGTGAACGGGTGCAAGTCCAGCTGGAAAAACGGTTTGATTCCTATTCTGGATAAACAGACTCTTCAACTACGTTTTTTGATTCCAAATATTGAGCGGCTTTACCTTCCAAATCTTCCGGAAGTATTAATTTAATGAAAACGTTCTTTGTATGCTGATCTTCATAATTTGCCCATATATCTGCTAAATCGTAGCGAAAATCCATTTGGGCTATGTAAATTGGATCTTGGTTTTTAGATCTAGGTTGAATGGTTTGGCTAGGTGAATGAAAAATAAGAGGGAAGGTCTTCTCTCCGTTTAGAAATTCGTCATTTTCCATCATTGCCATTACTTCTTCGAGCTTCTTCGTTTGGAGGATATTGCCGGTAAAAGCGGCATCATATATCCATAATGCCCCATGACCTGAGCTCACTACGCGGTTTCTTCCTCTTCCCCCCCTTTGTGGCGAAGTATAATCCAATGTCTTTTGACCAGGTCCAGTCCAATAAAAAAGTGCCGTTTATGAATCAGTCATTTTCAGGGTATTGCTGCAAATTTTTAAGCCATTCAAACCAGGGGTCAATGGCATGGGCCTTTTCGGCTTCTAATAACCCTTGGCTTGGTTTCCCTATCGTCCCAAATTTCAGCAAAAACAAATAGGTAATAGCCTTGTGAAAGGAATCGTTTTACCTCATCTTCTCAGGTAATGCGTGGTGATCAGTTAACTTGAAAAACCTCTGGATCGAATATCTCAAAAATTTTGAATCGAGAAACCATTCCGAATTTGTTTGCCCGCTGAACAGGGGAAACGGATCCTCACCTTCGCAACAACTAATAATATGGTCCATTTCCAAAAGAAAAGATTCAAAGGACGATGGACGCCATTCTCGAAAGTCGGACCTATGCTGTGTGCTGCTAAGTTTTGGGGAAATTATTTTCATGGGTAATAGGGCAATGATATTTCAATCAAAAGCCGTTGCAACTCGGTTTATTTAAAATTTTACGACATGTAAAGGGAGAAAGAACACTGAATGCGGTACAAATGGGAGCCTACCTCCTGATTGGTCTCTTCCTGATGAAAAGATTTTAGGAGGGATGATGATGAGGATGAACGGAAGAAATTATTGATCAGTCAGTAACGACGAATGTCAGGGCGAGGCTAGTTTCCATTCCAGATAGTCGGCAGGTCTTATGATGGGAATGCCCCGAAAGGGGTTCAGAACGAGTAAATCCTCATCGCCGGTGGCGATGACCTGGGCTCGTCCGTTTACCGCAACCTCCAATATGTGATTATCCCGCACATCTCGGCAATCGTGAAGCGCCTGAAGAATTTGGACCATTTCGACGATTCGTCCCAGTATTCGTAAAAATTCTTTTCGGTCCTGAATGGTGACGTAGGCATCAAATTTTTCCCTACCTAGGACTTCAGCCAGTTCGTATAGGGTGGATTCAGACATAAGAATCTCACCTTCATCCACGGCTTTCCTCACTGCCTGCCCAGGAATAGAATCCGGAAGAAGGAGGCGGCTTACCAGGGCGTTGGTGTCCAGGACAATTCGGGTTCTAACTTTCATCAGCCAAAATTTCAGCCAATTTCTTTTCGGTCAGCCCGCGATCTGTTGTGCCCTTTCCTACGCGGTCACAAAATCGCTGAAATTCTTCCCGATTCAATGCACATACCCGCTCGTATTCCTGTACTGATAGCACCACGGCCACATCCCGTTTTTGCCGTCTGATCATGACCGGTTCCCGTTGAGCCTTATCAAGAATGGCAGCGAGATGTTGTTTGGCGTCACTTGCGGACACATATTGCATAAGATACCCCTTCCTTTTTGTTTATTTTAGACAAAATAGACAAAATAGACAATTATGAAATTCTTGTAGTTTCCGTGAGAGCTTTGCGTGTTGTCTCTTCTTGGAAGGATTTGAGAAGGGAGATGATCAGGATAATGATAACGAAGACGAAGGGAAACGCGGCGAGGATGGCGCCGGTTTGGAGCCCTTTGAGTCCCCCGGACCAGAGAAGAATAGCCGCTGACAGGGATTGAATGACGCCCCAGATGAATTTGACGCGATTGGGCGGGTTGAGGCTGCCGTTGGTGGTCAGGGTTCCTAGCACAAAGGTGGCTGAATCGGCTGACGTGATGAAAAACGTCCCGATCAGAAGAATGGCGACGAGCGACATGATCATGCCCATTGGATAGTGTTCCAATACAGTAAACAACAGGACCTCGATGCCCTGCTTTTCCATCACGGTTTTGAGTGGCGTCTCCTGAAACAGTTCCAATTCAATACCGGTTCCCCCAAAGACGGTGAACCAGAAGGCGCAAAAAAGCGAAGGGACGAGCAGCACGCCCAGCACGAATTGGCGCACGGTCCGGCCTTTTGAAATCCGTGCGATGAAGGTGCCCACAAACGGAGCCCAGGCGATCCACCAGGCCCAATAAAACAACGTCCAGTTGTGAATCCAGGAGGAATCTCGAAATGGCGCAAGATTCAGGCTCATGGTGGGCAGATTCTGAATGTAATGGCCGAATGTGGAGGGGAATACGGTCATGATGAAATGCGTGGGACCCAGAAACAGCAGAAAGAACAATAGCGTGAGGGCCAGGATCATATTTAGATTGCTGAGGTATTTGATGCCTCGATGGAGTCCGGTTTGAGCGGACAACATGAAAAGCACGGTGACAATGGCGATGACAACTAATTGAGTAGTGAGAGTATTGGGCACGTGAAACACATAGGATAATCCTCCGCTAATCTGCACGGCCCCAAATCCCAAGGATGTCGCCACGCCGAAGACTGTGGCAAAGACCGCGATAACGTCTACGGCAGTGCTGAGTGGTCCGGTGGAATGCCTGCCCAGAACCGGCTGGCAGCCAGAACTAAACAGCCCCGGTGTGCCTTTTCGGAATTGAAAGTAGGCGAGGGCCATGCCCACCATGGTGTAGATGCCCCAGGGGTGCAGGCCCCAATGGAAAAATGAATATTGGAGCGCCAGGCGAGCGGCCTGGGGCGTTCCTCCTTCGCCGATGGGCGGATCATGGAAATGGGATGTGGGCTCGGCGACTCCCCAAAACACCAGCCCGATGCCCATCCCGGCACAAAACAGCATGGCAAACCAGGTATGGAGGGGGAAGTCCGGTTTGGCCCCATCGGGCCCAAGCGGAATATCACCCCATCGGGAAAATATGAGACAGAGGGCGCAAACAAGAAAACCCGTTGCGGCCAGGACATACAGCCAGCCAAACGAATCAAGCAGAGATGTTTGTAATGCGCCGGTGATGGCAGCCAAATGGTGAGGGGCTACGGCGCCCCATAACAGGAAGAGAAACGCCAGGGCGCAGGAAATGGGAAAGACCGTGGTGGAGGATTTCAGGGGGTACATGAGAATGGATTGAGGAAGACTAGGCCTTACCATATTTGGCTTCGGTGGACAAGAAAAAAGCTAATATTGCCTCGTGCTTTGGGAAATTGAGTGATCATCAGTCATCGGTACAGGAGCTCCATGGCTATTCTTAGATTTTTTAAACAAAAATTGTAGGGCTTTTTGATTATGTGTGGCTTGTTGGCATGGTAAATAGCACAGGAATCCTCGAAAAGGGGTTGCCCTGAAAGGTTTAAATGGTTAAATTTAGATTATCCTTTTACAAGATCGGGCCTTCCATACCATCGCAAGAGAAGTTTGGAGGCCTTTTTCATTTCCTGGTCAAGGGGAAAGGGCGGCGCTTTCCGCACAATGGAGAGAGGCCCAATCTTGACCCTACCCAGGAAAAACACTGCTGCCCATCATTCGAGATTCAAGAAAATGGTGAGGTCAGCAGCCATCCAGGAGGTATTTCCATAATGGCTAAGAAATCAACTGTGATCGGTCACGAGCAAATGTATGGGGATAATCCCATTGCTCAACGAAAAACGGATTTATACAAACGGGAATATGTGCATAGTTTTGTCCAGAAATGGGACGACCTCATCGATTGGGAGGCCCGTGCGTCGAGTGAAGGCGACTTTTTTATCCGGATTTTAAAGGAGCGTGGCGTGAAGCGTGTGTTGGATGTCGCGACGGGAACGGGGTTTCATTCCATTCGACTTTTGCGGGCGGGATTCGATGTGATCAGTGCGGACGGCAGCCCGGAAATGTTGGCGCAGGCTTTTGAAAATGCCCGTCGGGCGGGGTTTATTATGCGGACTATTCATGCCGATTGGCGGTGGCTCAGCCGGGATATTCATAACAAATATGATGCGGTGATTTGTCTCGGGAACTCCCTGACTCATCTCTTTTCGGAGCAGGACCGGCGAAAGGCCTTGGCGGAATTTTATGCGGCGTTGAACCATGATGGGGTGCTTATCCTGGACCAACGCAATTATGATGGCATTTTGGACAATGGGTTTACCTCGAGGCATGTATATTACTATTGCGGAGACAATGTCAGTGCGGAGCCGGAATATGTGGATGAAGGGCTGGCCAGGTTCCGCTATAACTTCCCTGACGGCGAAGCGTTTCATTTAAATATGTATCCGCTGCGAAAAGAATATACTCGGCGGCTCATGAATGAGGTTGGTTTTCAGCAGGTGAAAACCTATGCGGATTTCCAAGAAACGCATAAGGTTGAGGATCCGGATTTTTATGTTCATGTGGCGGAAAAGCTGTATAAGAACGAGGAACGTCCCGCCACGATCATGGGCAAGCTGGGGAATGCGAATTACTCCACGACGGTGGATACGGCCCGGGAATATTACAACAGTTCGGATGCTGACCGGTTTTATGCCACCATTTGGGGTGGCGAAGATATTCACATCGGTCTCTACAAATCAGAACATGATTCGATTTTCGATGCCAGCCGACGGACCGTGGAGAAAATGGCCTCTTTAGTAGAGAATCTTGGCTCCACGACCCGGGTGCTGGATATTGGGTCCGGGTATGGAGGTTCGGCCCGTTATCTCGTCAAGCAATATGGGTGTCAGGTCGGCTGCCTGAATTTGAGTGAAATCCAGAATAAACGGAATCGAGAACTCAATCAGAAAGAGGGCATTAGTTTAGCGATTAATGTCATTGACGGGGACTTCGAAAATATTCCCATGCCGGATGGCAGTGTCGATTTGGTGTGGTCGCAAGATGCCATTCTTCATAGCGGAGACCGCAAGAAAGTTTTTGAAGAAGTCTATCGGGTGTTGGCCAAGGGCGGACAATTTATCTTTACCGATCCCATGAAAAGTGCGAAGTGTCCGCGTGAAGCGTTGCAACCCATTCTGGATCGAATCCATTTAGATTCCTTGGGATCTATTGAATACTATCAACAATTGGCCAACAATCTTGGATTGAAGGAAGTACGGATTGTAGATTTATCTCAAAATTTAACAGCCCATTATGGCCGGGTGCTTCAAGAACTCGTTGCGCAACACCACACGCTTATTCGTGTGTGTACCGAGGAATATCTTGCCAGCATGAAAATCGGATTACAGCACTGGATTGATGCCGGAATGGAAGGGTATCTTACATGGGGGATTTTGCAGTTCAGGAAAAACTAGAAGAAACTTCATGTGGTCAATCGGTGGAGGTGGTTGAAGCCGCCTTCACCGTTCGATTTTCGGGGGTTTGGCTGGCATGGCGAAATCCCCGCTCTTGCCAAAGCGGCCTTCCCCTCCCTCGCCTAACACATTCGAAGTATCGGTATATTCAATGTCCCTCGTTTCTTTGCTGATGCCTTCTGAGGGTTTCCACCCGAGTTTATCCAGGGTATCTAAGATGGTTTTTTTGAGGGCACCGGATGCCGTCATTCGAGTGGTGGCAAATGCCAGGACCCGTTCGCTTTCTTTCTCGACTTTAGACAGATCAGGATCATGGAGGAACCACACCAGTGGCTCAATGGCGGCATCTCCAATCAATACCAAGGAATTGGCTGCATAATCTCGAAGAACCAGGTCTTTGAGTAACAGGACTAAATCCGGAATGACTTTAGGATGACGGAAATGACCAAGAGCAGTTGCCGCAGCTTCTTTGATTAAGAGATCTTCACTGATGATACACCCCGGCGTTGGTTTCCCTGATTGATGAATCCCCTTTCCCTTTAGCGCGTCCAGAACGGGAGGATAGGCTCGCGGATCTCCGATCATGCCTAAGGAAGCGATTGCATGCCGTTTGACCGCACCGTCTTTCATGGCTTCCATGAGGGCATCCACCGCACGGGCATCCCCAATATTTCCCAAGGCGATCGTGGCGTCCTCGCGAACAGCCCGATCCGGATCTTTTAACATGTCGATCAGGGCATCGACGACGCGGGCCTCACGTACCCATACCCGGCCCATTTGATAGTCCGTGGTCATACCCCCTAATGCCCGAACGGCATGACAGCGTACGACGAAGTGGGGATCTTTGAGGGACTCCAGGAGGGCATCAACTGATTTTTCTCCAATATACATCAAGGCGGTGCCGGCGGTTTCCCGCACGATCTTGGAGGTATCTTTAAAGAGTTTGATCAGAGTCGGAACAGCTCGTGCGTCCCCGATTTTTCCTAAGGCTTCTGCCGCAGCGCTCTTAACAGCGCCATCCCGGTCGCGGCATATCAGCATCAACCCCTGTACGGCCTGAGGGTCACGCAATTCTCCTAAGGTTTTAGCGGCCTGTTCGCGCACCCGCCACCGCTTGTCTTTCAAGCAAGTCAGTAATTGCGGGACGACCCCCTTCCCTATGGACGCCATGGCCTGAACCGCTTCAGCTTGCACTTCCATCATATTGTCATTAAAGAGCGTAATAAGACCTTCAATGGCCTTCTCCCCGCCAATTTTAGCCAGTGCCCAGCCGATGTGAGTCCTGACGGACCAATAGTCGTCTTCAAGGGCGGCCAACAGGGGTTCCAAGGTCTTGGGGTCACCCTTTTCGGCAAGGGCCTTCGCGGCTTCCTCGCGAGTGGCATCATCCACATCTTCCAGGGCATCAAGCCAGTCTTGCACAGAATTCGACATGATCTTCCTTCTTATCCCGTCCGATTACTTCGGGTAGTCCGGTTCTTGGGGATAGGGTTGCGTATGGCTGCAACGAATCGTCAGGACTTGGGTCCCTCGTCCATCCACACATTGATCGAGTGTTGGGGAATATTCCAGTGTTCCGGATAAGGTCACCTTGAATAAGAAATCAAAGGTAAAAGTCCCAAACCGGTATTCTCCAGGCTTGAGGTTCAATTGTTTGACCTCTGTGGTTTTATAGGCGTCCATATTGATGGGGTCTTTTGTCCAGATCAACGGGGTGATACCGGGAACGTGCCACCATGTCGGAGGATTGAGTGCGCTCGGATTCACCGTGATGGGAAATTCCCGCAACAGAGGATTGATTTGATCTGCCGCATGTCCCGGCGGAACAAACAGAGGAGAAATGAAAAGCAGGAGGAGGCACAAAATGCTCTGTAGGAATTGCCGCTTCATGGTATTACTGTATTTTTTGAAGTTCATTTTCAGTGGTCCGTCTTTCTGGGACCGCCTGAAAAATTTCATTAATAGGATGGCTGTCCCATTCGGTATGGGTTTCTAAACCGAGGGCATACATAATGGTCGCCCCTGTATCCAATAAGGAAACGGATTGAGCGATGGGGTGCTTCTTTTTGATGTTCGCACCCCAGGCAATCCAGGGGATCGTGGCATCTAACTCGGAGGTCTTGGAACCAGCGGAGGCGCTCTTCCCATTTTCAGAGGGTGACGAAACAGGACCGCTATTCAGTCCCGTGACAATCACCATGGTTTTGTCCAACACTCCCAGTTCTTTATAGGTCTGAATGATTTGATCCACGGCGGTATCGATGGAAGTTAAGGCAGTGGAGTATTTTGGTGAATTCCAGCCGTATTTCTGGCCGACCTTGGCTGCTGTAGGTAAATGCACCAATAGCAGATTGGGAACTCCAAATAGCCGGAATCCATACCCTTTCTGGCTGGTGACTTTTTTCAAAAAATCTTTAATGTATACCGACGCGGTTTCCGGTGTGCATTGGGGTTTCGTATAGCCACACACTTGTGAGTCGACGTAAATTTCCGGGCGGACGAGTTGATAGAGCCGCTCATCCATAAGAAAGACGCCCGTATCTTTTCCCCCGGCCAGATCCATGTAATCGAAGACTGTGGGGGAGCGCATGAATGCACGTGCAAAATCATACGTTTCCCACTCGGCCGTTACCCGATGCTTTTCGACCTGCAGGCCGGTAAGGAGGGAGGCCATGGCCGGCACCGTGAGGGGTGGGGTGATGGAATGGGCAGACCAGGTGACCACTCCGTCCTGTGCCAATTGCCTCAGGGTTGGGGTAGCCCCACCCTGAATGGAGGATGATTTGATTCCTTCCAATACAACGAGAATGATGTGCTCGGCTTGCGTGGCTGAAACGATCGAAGGCGTTCCACCGATCAGAGCAAGGCAGGCCAGGCTCCACACCATGAAAAAACGCCGGAATAGGCTGTCGCCACTATGTCGATTGCGGGTTACTTGGGAAGTATTCATGATTTCTGTCCTGCTCCACGTCAAAATACTGTAGATGAAATCGGGTATAAACCTTTTGTATTGTATCAATCCTCTTCTCACTGTTGAGAGGAGTGACCGGAACTGAACTTATCATGCAGATTTTCAGGCGGTCAACCAACTAAAAGGCCGAGGAGTTTCTTTCTGTCAGGAGATCTGGAATATTAAGCCTTATCTTGATCCGAGCGTAAGGGATCGACTATGAATGTAGGGTCTCATACACGGATGTTTCCCCATGCCTCACGATAATAATTTCCAACATGCCAACTATTCCAAATCCGACCCTGGATCACGGGTTGGTTATCGGACCTTTCAGCCGGGAGCCGCTCTTGATTGTCCCGCATGGGTTCAAGCGATGGCTGGGGTTGGCCAACAATTAATCAAAGCCAACGTAAAGGGAATACTTTTCCTCAATGGACATCCGTTTACGGATCTCTTCGGTGCTGCCAGATTAGATGAGGTTGGAGGTTTAAAGCGAGGATATTCAAGAGGAATATCTGGTTTAGAGTCATTGTTGGCTCTGCTTCGTCCTGACACAAACGGTATTTGTCGCCAGGATGATTCCATCCATCCTCCCCTTGTAAATACTGAGCAGACTCAGCAGGCCTTGGACGCTCTTGCCCAAGAAGCAGGAAATTTTACCTCGGCCTATGTGCGGAAATTTGAGCACGCACTGGGTCAAGGGAATGCTCAACTGACTCGCTGTTCCCGCTATGTCTGGTCTTCAATGAATCATCATGTTGGCCGGGTGGAAGCCGCGATGAACCTGTTGCTGTCCCTTCAAGAGTGGGGTTCCGGACTTAATTTGTCTAAGGAGGATCGCCTTCTTTTAATTGGCCATGGTCATGCCGGTCAGGTGTTAGCGCTGTTGTCAAATATCATGACCAGCGGAGAATCTGAAGTCAGGGGTCGTGTTTTTGAGATTCTGGCCAGGTATTGGCAAGCGTGTCCTTCAGAGACTCGGTCTGTTGAGCAACTTGAACAATTGTATCGTCGGATCACTGATCGGAACGTGTTGGAAGGGGCGTCGGTTGATGTCGTGACTTTGGGAACTCCCGTTCGCTATGGCTGGGATACGGAAGGAATTGGCCATTTGCTCCATATTGTGAACCACCGTGTGATTCGAACTGATAACAAGCGTTGGCTGGCTAAAATGGAATTGCCCCAAATTGCTTGGGAAATGCCCTATCAAACGGGTGGCGATTACGTCCAGCAATTGGCCGTGGCCGGTACAGATGCTCTACCGGATAGCCCGGAGGCTGAGAAGGCCAATGTCGACTTTCGTGAAATCTTTGAACCATATGATGGTTTTGAGCGATGGCTGGAATGTACCCGGCGCACGACCCGCTGTGCGAATGACGGGCAATGTTTATTGGTGGAATATGGAGTTCAATTGGAAGAGTCTCCGCGTCAGCATCTGTTCGGCCATGCCTGCTATACCCGGAGCCGTGCCATGTTGTTCATGGCCACTGAAATTGCAGGGGCTCTTTATCCACAAAATTAGGGTAATTAAGTTGAAAATGTCTTTGGTGACAATGGCGAGGTGAAATTCTTAGCTTTTAATAAATTGAATGGTCTTTGCATAGTGTGGATCTTTTTTTCTCCTTCCCTGGGCCGTTCGTATCACTCCGAATAGATATAAAGGCACATTGATTCTTTTTGAATCCCTGTGATATCAACACAGGGTTTGTGGAGGGGGATGAAGGAGTTCCTTCCCGCCTTGCTGAATTTGGAGTGTTTCCTTAAACCTTTTAAGAGATAAGTCCTTATGATTGTTGGCGTTCTTCAAGAAACGTATCCCGGTGAACACCGGGTCGCCCTGGTTCCATCCGTGCTTCCCTCGCTAAAGAAAGGGGGCATGGATGTCATTATTGAATCTAAGTCTGGTGAGCAAGCGGGTTATCCCGACTCAGCCTATACTGAAAAAGGGGCCAAAATTGCCACCTCTCGGGCGCAAGTGTTTCAAGAGGCTGATTGCATCGTTCAGGTGAGGTTGTTGGGGGCTAATCTTACGGAGGGTCGAGCGGATTTATCAGGTTTCCGCAAGGGGCAGATGTTAATTGGAATGGCTGAGGCTTTGAGCGCCCCCCAATCAGTTCAAGATCTTGCTTCTCGTGAGGTGACGGCCTTTGCTTTAGAGCTGATGCCAAGGATTACCCGTGCCCAGAGCATGGATATTCTTTCCTCTATGGGGACAGTAGCTGGCTATAAAGCGGTGCTCATCGCTGCTAGCTCCTTACCAAAAATGTTTCCGATGCTCATGACCGCGGCCGGAACGGTCACTCCTGCAAAAGTCTTGATCATTGGAGCCGGCGTAGCAGGCTTGCAAGCCATTTCCGTGGCTCGACGATTAGGGGCGGCCGTGGAGGCGTATGATATTCGCCCTGCCGTCAAGGAGCAGATTTTAAGTTTAGGTGCCAAGTTTGTTGAGCTGCCATTGGAAACGGGCGATGCCGAAGATAAGGGCGGGTATGCCAAAGCCCAGGATGAAACCTTTTACAAAAAACAGCGAGAGTTGTTGGGCAAAGTGATTGCCACCAGTGATGTGGTGATTTCCACGGCGGCTGTGCCAGGGAAAAAAGCCCCGATTCTGATCACGGAGGACATGGTCGCGGGGATGGCATCGGGATCGGTGATTGTGGATTTGGCCGCAGAGCGGGGCGGGAACTGTGAACTGACTAAGCCGGGCCATACCATCGTGGCGCATGGGGTGACTATTCACGGTCCTGAAAACTTGTCGGCAACAGTGCCGTTTCATGCCAGTCAAATGTATGCCAAAAATGTGGCGACATTTCTCCTGCATTTAGTGAAGAAGGGGGAAGTTCAACTTGATATGAACGACGAAATCACCAAAGAAACCATGATGACGCGAAATGGGGAAGTCGTTCAGCCACGTATTCGAGAAGCCTTGGGACTCCCGGCTCAATCTGCCTAAGAACGAGGAAATTGTTATGGAAATGTTTCTCATGTCGTTTACGGTCTTTGTGCTGGCGATCTTCGTGGGCTTCGAAGTGATCACGAAGATTCCCCCCACCCTTCATACACCGTTGATGTCAGGCTCGAATGCCATCTCAGGGATCACCTTAGTGGGGGCCATTGTTTCTACAGGGACCGAGCTGTGGGTTACCACGGTGTTGGGTTTTCTCTCTGTGGTCTTGGCCACCATCAATGTGATTGGCGGTTTTATGGTGACAAACAGAATGTTGGCTATGTTCAAAAAGAAGTCCTAAGCTATGTACGATTTTATTATTAGTTTTTCATACCTCGTCGCCTCTGTCCTGTTTATTTTTGGGCTGAAGGGCCTCACGCACCCTAAAACAGCAGTTCGCGGGAATCTGCTTGGGGCCTGTGGAATGTTGCTGGCTGTGGTGGTAACCCTTACCGATCGACACATTATCAGTTACGAGTACATCATTTTGGGGCTAGTGGTGGGTGGTGCCATTGGCGCTGTTTTGGCGATAAAAGTCGAGATGACGTCTATGCCGGAGATGGTCGCGCTCTTGAATGGATTTGGTGGCGCGGCCTCAATCTTTGTGGCAGGGGCCGCGTTGATTGAAAGTTCTTCATTAACCGATGCACCCATCCTCCAATTGACGATCGCCACGGCGGCATCAGGGTTAATTGGGGCTGTGACGTTTTGGGGGAGTCTGGTGGCCTTTGGAAAGCTGAAGGGATTGATTTCAGAAAATGCGATCTTGTTTTCCGGCCAACAGGTAATTAATTCCATTTTGGCCTTATTAGTCCTTGGG
>Ga0224510_10000661_pt1 | contig 25421 bp, 28 predicted proteins | sample SF_May12_sed_USG_FD_170161 | JGI IMG/M metagenome (GOLD analysis project Ga0224510, IMG submission 170161) | Sediment microbial communities from San Francisco Bay, California, United States - SF_May12_sed_USGS_4_1 | ecosystem: Environmental > Aquatic > Marine > Sediment | place: USA: California... | reverse complement strand
GCACGCCGATGAGAAAGCGATTCGGCGCGTCCGGCGGCGCGCTGCGGCGCCACGCGTCGACGAGGTCGTTGCGCGTGAAAGTCAGGAGCAGTACGGCGGTCAGCCCGAGCGCGAGGCTCGCCACCTGCACGGCGTTGCCGCGCGCGTGCCGCCGCAGGTTGGCCAGGCCGTAGCGCAGCGCCGAGCTGCGCGCGCCCAGGCGCCGCGCCACCGCCGATGCCGACACCGCACGCAGCGCCCCGAACGCTACCGCTGCGAACACCAGCACCGCGACGCCGAAGCCGCCGATCACGTAGAGGCCGAGCTTTAAGTCGCCCGCCTGCCACACCAGCAGCCCGGAGAGCGCCCCGAGACCGGCCGCATAGATCGCCAGCGTGCCGCCGCGCGGCGCGCCGGCCTCGCGGCGGATGACGCGCACCGCCGGCACGTTCTTCAGCTGCACGAGCGGCGGCAGGGCGAACCCCAGAAGCAGCACCAGCCCGACGAGAAAGCCTTGCAGGGCGGGGGCGGCGGAAGGCGCAGGCAGCGACGCGCGCAGCAGATCGCCGAGCGCCGCCGCGAGCGCGCCCTGCGCGACGAAACCCAGCGCGCAGCCGGCCGCGCAGGCGAGCGTGCCCAGGACGAGGAACTCCGCGCCGAACAGGCCGAGCAGCCGCCCTTGCGTCGCGCCCAGGCAGCGCATCACCGCGCAGGCGTCGTAGTGCCGCTCGACGAAGCGCCGCGTGGCGAGCGCGATCGCCACGCCGGCGAGAATCGCCGCCAGCAGCGCAGTCAGGCCGAGAAAGCGCTGCGCGCGCTCGATCGAGGCGCGCACCTCGGGACGGCCGCTCTCCAGGTTGTCGATGCGCTGTCCGCGCTCGAGGCGCGCGCGCGCCCAGCCCTCGTAGGCGGCGACCGCCTCCGGCGCGCCGGCGGCGTACAGGTAGAACCACACGCGGCTGCCGGTCTGCACCAGGCCCGTCGCCGGCACGTCGGCGGCGTGCATCATGAGCCGCGGCGCGATGTTGAAGAAGTTCGCGCCGCGCTCGGGCTCGAGCGTCAGCACGGCGGCCACCTCGAATTCCGCGGCGCCGAGCCTGAGACGCGTGCCGACGGGCGCGCCGAGCGCGCTCACCAGCCGCTCGTCGAGCCACACCGAGCCGCGCGCCGGTCCGGCGCCCGCCGGCGCGTCCGGCGTGTTGAGCGCGGGCGCGATGCGCAGTCGCCCGCGCAACGGATAGTTGTCCGTCACCGCCTTGATGCCGGCGAGCTGGCTCGCTTCGCCCACGCGCGCCATGCTGATGAAGTTGACGGCTTCCGCCTTCTGCAGGCCGCGGCGCGCGATTTCCTCGCCGATGCCTGGCTGCCATCGGTGGTCGGACACGAGCACCAGGTCCGCGCCGAGCAGCTGGTGCGCGTCGCGTACCAGCGCGCGGCCGACGCGGTCGGCGAAGAAGGCGACGCTGGTGATGCTCGCCACCGCGACGACCAGCGCCGCGGCGAGCACGCGCAGCTCGCCCGCGCGCCAGTCGCGCGCGAACATCGTCAGCGCGAGCGATCTCACGCCACGATCCTGCCGGCGGCGAGGCGCACGATGCGCGTGCAGCGCTTCGCCAGCAGCTCGTCGTGCGTCACCATGACGAGCGTCGTGCCCGCTTCGCGGTTGAGCTGGAACAGCAGCGCGATCACTGCCTCGCCGGACTCGGCGTCGAGGCTGCCGGTCGGCTCGTCGGCCAGCAACAGCTGCGGCCGCACGACGAACGCGCGCGCCAGCGCCACGCGCTGCTGCTCGCCGCCCGAGAGGTGCTTGGGATAGTGGTGCAACCGCTCGGCGAGGCCGACGCGCGCCAGGATCTCGCGCGCCGCGTCCTCGGCGTCGTCGCGCCCCGCGAGCTCGAGCGGCAGCATGACGTTTTCCAGCGCGGTGAGCGAGGGCAGCAGCTGGAACGACTGGAACACGAAGCCGACCGCGCGCCCGCGCAGCTCGGCGCGCGCGTCCTCGTCGAGCGCGAACAGGTCGGCGCCGGCCAGCTCGACGCTGCCGGCGCTCGGCGTATCGAGCCCTGCGAGGAGGGCGAGCAGCGTGGACTTGCCCGAGCCCGAGGCGCCGACGATCGCCACCACCTCGCCCGGCATGACGGCGAAGTCGATTTCCCGGAGAATCACCAGGTCCGCCTCGCCGCTCTTCACCGTCTTGCCGATGCCCCGCGCCGCCAGAACGCTCGTTGCCTGCCTGTTCATGTGCCTTTCGTTCGCCGCATGGGGGAAGACGATCCTCGTGTTCGGCGACAGCCTGTCGGCCGCCTACGGCATCGCCGCGCAGCGCGGCTGGGTCGCGCTGCTGGCCGAAAGGCTCGAGCGCGAGCGGCTCGATTATAGCGTCGTGAACGCCAGCATCTCGGGCGAGACGACCGCGGGCGGGCGCTCGCGGCTGCCCGAGGCGCTCGCGCGCCACAAGCCGTCGATCCTCGTCCTCGAGCTGGGGGCCAACGACGGCCTGCGCGGCCTGCCGGTGGCGGAAATGCGCCGGAACCTGGAGGCGATGATCGGCCAGGCGAAGAAGGCCGGCGCGCAGGTGCTGCTCGTCGGCATGCGCATGCCGCCCAACTACGGGCCGGAGTACGAGCGCGAGTTCGGCGCCGCCTTCGGCGCGCTCGCCAAGCGCCACGGCACGGCGCTCGTGCCGTTCCTGCTGGAGGGCATGGCCGAAGACCTGGGCAGGTTCCAGCCCGATCGCATCCACCCCACCGCCGAGGCGCAGCCGATCCTGCTGGAGAACGTCTGGAAGGGGCTGCGGCCGCTGCTCAAGTGACGGTGAGGCGCGGCGCGCCGGCAGTCAGGCGCCCGATGGCGCGCGCCTCGGGAAAGCCGCGCTCCGCGAACGCCTGCAGCACGTCGCGCTCCGCCTGCGGCGCGCAGGCGACCAGCAGCCCGCCGCTCGTCTGCGGGTCGGTGAGCAGCTTGCGCACCCAGTCGGGTGCGCCCACGGGCAGCTGCACGTCCGTGCCGTAGCCCTTCCAGTTGCGCTCGGAGGCCCCCGTGGCGACGCCCTGCTTCACCCACTCCAACGCCTCGGCGATCACCGGCAGCTGGTCGACCTTCACCTCGGCCGCAACCTTCGAGCCGCGCGCGATTTCCAGCAGGTGCCCTGCCAGCCCGAAGCCGGTGATGTCGGTGAGTGCGTGCACGTCCGGCATCTCGGAGAGCACCTCGCCCGGCGTATTGAGCCGCGTGGTCGTTTCGATCAGCTGGCGGTAGCCGGCGTCCGAGATCCTGCCTTTCTTCAGCACGGCGGACAGGATGCCCACGCCCAGCGGCTTGCCGAGCACGAGCACGTCGCCCGCGCGCGCGCCGCTGTTTTTCTTCACCTTGTCCGGGTGCACGAGCCCGAGCGCCACCAGGCCGTAGATCGGCTCGAGCGTGTCGATGGAGTGTCCGCCGGCGATCGGAATGCCCACCGCGGCGCACACCGATTCGCCGCCCTCCAGGATCCTCTGGATCACCGACACCGGCAGCTTGTCGAGCGGCATGCCGACGATGGCGAGCGCCATGATCGGCCGCCCGCCCATGGCGTAGACGTCCGAGATGGCGTTGGTCGCGGCGATGCGGCCGAAGTCGTAGGGATCGTCGACGATCGGCGTGAAGAAGTCGGTCGTCGCCACCAGTGCCTGGCTGTCGTTCAGGCGGTAGACCGCCGCGTCGTCCGCGGTCTCGGTGCCGACCAGCAGGTCCCTGGGCAGGCCGCGGATCGGCGTCGAGGCAAGGATCTCGGACAAAAGGGCGGGGGCGATCTTGCAGCCGCAGCCACCGCCGTGGCTGAACTCGGTGAGGCGGATTCGTTCGGCAGCATTCACGGAACGAAGTCTAGACGATCGGGATCGCTCATACTGGGGCGTAAGATTCTGGCCGATGAAGGCGCCATCCTCGTCCGTCGCCATGCAGGCGTCGATCCTCACCGAATTCGACGCGTTGATCGACGCACGCTCGCCCGCGGAATACGCCGAGGATCACCTGCCCGGCGCCGTTTCGCTGCCGGTGCTCGGCGACGACGAGCGCGCGCGCATCGGCACGATGTACAAGCAGGAGTCGCCCTTCGCCGCCAAGCGGCTCGGCGCCGCGCTGGTTTCGAGGAACATCGCCGCGCACCTCGAAGGCGCGCTCGCCGACAAGCCGAAGACCTGGCGCGCGCTCGTCTACTGCTGGCGCGGCGGCAAGCGCAGCGGCGCGTTCGCGCACGTGCTGCGCGAGGTGGGCTGGCCGGCGCAAACGCTCGAGGGCGGCTACCGCGCCTACCGCCGCTGGGTCGTCGGGCAGCTCGCCGCGCTGCCGCGCGCTGTCGATTTTCGCGTCGTGCACGGCGCGACCGGCAGCGGCAAGAGCCGCCTGCTGCGCGCCCTGGCGCAGGCCGGCGCCCAGGTGCTCGACCTGGAGGCGCTGGCCGCGCATCGCGGCTCGGTGCTGGGCGAGCTGCCGGGCCAGTCGCAGCCCTCGCAGAAGCTGTTCGAATCGCGCCTGTACGCCGCCCTGGCTGCGCTCGACCCCGCGCGCCCGGTGTACGTCGAGGGCGAGAGCCGCAAGATCGGCCAGGTGCAGGTGCCCGAGGCGCTGATCGCCGCCATGCGCGCTGCAGAGTGCGTGCTGCTCGATGCGGCGCCCGGCGCGCGCGTCGCCCTGCTGATGGACGAATACCGCCACTTCTTCGCCGACACCGCCGTGCTGGGCGCGCAGCTCGACTGCCTGGCGCCGCTGCACGGCCGCGACAAGGTCGAGTCGTGGAAAGCGCTAGCCGCGCGGGGCGACTTCGAGACCCTGGTCACGCGCCTGCTCGAGGAGCACTACGACCCGGCCTACCTCCGCTCGGCGCAGCGCAATTTCGTGCGCCTGCCGGAGGCGGAAGTGCTGCGGGTGCCGTCGGCGGACGAGGATGCATTCGCGGGCCTGGCGCGTGCGCTGGCCGCGCGAGGTCCCTTGGCGCCATGACGGGTGTACGCCGGCCCGCGCGGCGCGCCGCAAGCTAGCTGGAATGCAGATAGCTCAAGCGCCCTGCTATAGTCCATCGCGCCATGGACATCAAGGATCTGCGCTACTTTATCGCTGTGTACGAGGAGCGTGGATTCGCCCGCGCCGGCGTGCTGCTCGATACGGTGCAGTCCAACGTCTCGGCGCGCATCCGGCGGCTTGAGTCCTTCCTTGGGGTCCAGCTGTTCGAGCGGCACCGCCGCGGCATCGTGGTGACCGAAAAAGGCGAGAAGCTCTACCGCCACGCCAAGCGCGTCATCGCGCTGCTCGAGGAGACGCCGGCGGCGGTGAAGGGGAAGGAAGCGGCCTAGCCCGCGCGCGCTCGAGCGTCCCGCGCGGCACGGCGCCGAGCAGTTCCTCGACCTTGGCGCGCGCTTGCGCCCCGCTCCAGTCCAGCGCGCCGTACACCGCGTAGCGCACGCGCCCGTCGCCGTCCACGAGATACGAGGCCGGCAGATAGCGCGCGCCCCAGACGCGCGCGGCCGCGCCGTCGGCATCGCGCAGCACGGCGAAGCCGACCGGTACGCGCGCGAGGAACGCGGCGATGGCTTCCGGCGATTCGCCGAGGTTGACCGCCAGGACGGCGAACGGCCGCGCCGCGAGTGAGCGCCGCAGGCGCTCCATGGACGGCATCTCCTCGACGCAGGGCGCGCACCACGTCGCCCAGAAATTCACCAGCACGACCTTGCCGCGATAGTCCTGCAGCCGGTGGCCGCGGCCCTTGACGTCCTGCAGGGCAAGCGCGGGCGAGGGGCCGGTCCACGGCAGGAACTCGGCGGCGCAAGCGGCCTGGGCGGCAGCCCAGAGCGCAAGCAGGACCAGCAGCCGCGTCAGCGGTCAAGCTCCGCGAGCACGCGCAGGTGCTGCACGGCGCTGCGGCCGAGCGCCGAGAGCGCGTAGCCGCCTTCCAGCATCGACACGATGCGCCCGCCGGCGTGCCGGTCGGCGACGTTCTTCACCTCGCGCGTCACCCAGGCGTAATCCTGGTCGGTCAGGCTGAGCATCGCCATGTCGTCTTCGGCGTGCGCGTCGAAGCCCGCCGAGAACAGCACCAGCTCCGGCTTGAAGTCTTCCAGCGCCGGCAGCCAGTCTTGCGTCACCGCCGCGCGGAACTGCTTCGAGCCCGCGCCGGCGGGCAGCGGCACGTTGACCATGTTGCGCGCCGGGTTTTCGGTGCCGCTGTACGGATAGAACGGATGCTGGAACGTGGAGGCCATCAGCACGCGCGGATCGTCCTCGAAGATGTCCTCGGTGCCGTTGCCGTGGTGCACGTCGAAGTCGATGATGGCGACGCGCGCCGCGCCGTGCGCCTCGAGCGCGTGGCGCGCGGCGACCGCGACGTTGTTGAAGATGCAAAAGCCCATCGGCCGAGCGCGGCCGGCATGGTGCCCGGGCGGGCGCACGCTGCAGAACGCCGCGCTCGCCTCGCCGCGCATGACGAGATCGGTCGCCAGCACCGCCGCGCCGGCGGCGCGCAGCGCCGCCTGCAGGCTGTGCGGGTTCATGGCGGTATCCGGATCGAGATGCACGGTGCCTTCCTTGGGCGCGGCGTCGCGGATCGCGTGCACGTAGTCGAGCGGATGCACGCGCGCCAGCTGCTCGTCGGTGGCGAGCGGCGCCTCGTGGCGCTCGAGAAACGGGCCGATGCCCGAGGCGATCAGCTGATCCTCGATGGCCGCGAGGCGCTCGGGACGCTCGGGGTGCCACTCACCCATCTCGTGCTTGAGGCAGTCCGCGTGCGTGACGAATGCCACGGTCATGCGTCAAATCATACCTTGTACAATCACGCCATGCTCCTGAAAACGCAGTTCAAACCGGCCGCGGCGCGCACGCCGCTCGAGCAGCTGATCGCCGCTGCGAGCCAGGTCATCCTCGGCAAGGAAGCGCAGGTGCGCCTCGCGCTCGCCTGCCTGATCGCGCGCGGCCACCTGCTGATCGAGGACCTGCCGGGCGTGGGCAAGACCACGCTCGCGCACGTGCTGGCGCGCACGCTTGGCCTGCAGTTCCAGCGCATCCAGTTCACCAGCGACATGCTGCCCGCGGACATCATCGGCGTGTCGGTGTACGAGCGCGACGGCGGCACCTTCAAGTTCCACCCCGGGCCGATCTTCGCGCAGCTCATCCTCGCCGACGAGGTGAACCGCGCCACGCCCAAGACGCAGAGCGCGCTGCTCGAGGCGATGGAGGAGCACCAGGTCACGGTGGAGACCGAGACGCGCAAGCTCCCCGAGCCGTTCTTCGTCATCGCCACGCAGAACCCGTCCGAGCAGGTCGGCACGTTTCCGCTGCCCGAGTCGCAGCTCGACCGCTTCCTGATGAGGATCGAGCTGGGCTACCCCGATCGCGACGCCGAGCGCACGCTGCTCGCCGGCGCCGACCGGCGCGACCTGCTGGCGACGCTGGAGCCGTGCATGAGCCCGGCGGAGCTGGTCGAGCTGCAGGAGGACGCCCAGCGCGTGCACGTGGCACCCGCGCTGCTCGATTACGTGCAGGCGATCGTCGAGTACACGCGCCGCTCGCCCGACTATGTCGCCGGGCTGTCGCCGCGCGCGGCGCTTGCGCTGGTGCACTCGGCGCGCGCCTGGGCGCTTCTCGAGGGCCGCGACAAGGTGATCCCGGAAGACGTGCAGGCGATCCTGCCCGGCGTGGCGACGCACCGGCTGCGCCCGGCGCACGACGCCGCGCGCCGCGTGGACATCGCCGCGCAGCTGCTGACGGCGGTGCCGATTCCCTAGCCGCTCAGGCGGCGGCGCGGTCCGCGCGCCGGCGCTCGCTTTCCTTGAGGAAGCGCTTGCGCAGGCGGATCGACTTCGGCGTGATCTCGACCAGCTCGTCGTCGGCGATGAACTCCACCGCGTACTCGAGCGTCAACCCGATCGGCGTCACGAGGTCGATGGCCTCGTCCTTGCCCGAGGCGCGGATGTTGGTGAGCTGCTTGGTGCGAATGGGGTTGACCACCAGGTCGTTGTCGCGGCTGTGGATGCCGACGATCATGCCCTCGTACACGGGGTCGCCCGGGCGCACGAACATGCGGCCGCGCTCCTGCAGCTTCCACAACGCGTAGGCCACCGCGACGCCGTCGTCCTGCGACACCAGCACGCCGTTCCTGCGCTCGGCCATCTCCTCGGCCCTGGCCGGGGCGTACTCGTCGAACACGTGGCTCATGATGCCGGTGCCGCGCGTCAGCGTCATGAATTCGCCCTGGAAGCCGATCAGCCCGCGCGCCGGAATGCGGTAGTCCAGGCGCACGCGCCCCTTGCCGTCCGGTTGCATGTCGAGCAGCTCGCCGCGGCGGCGGCCCAGCTCCTCCATCACGCCGCCCTGGTTGGCTTCCTCCACGTCCACCGTGAGCATCTCGTACGGCTCGCAGCGCACGCCGTCGATCTCCTTGTAGAGCACGCGCGGCCGCGACACCGCGATCTCGTAGCCTTCGCGGCGCATGTTCTCCAGCAGGATCGTCAGGTGCAGCTCGCCGCGCCCGTGCACGATGAAGGTGTCGGTGTCCTCGGGATACTCGACGCGCAGCGCGACGTTGCTCTTCGTTTCGCGCTGCAGCCGCTCGCGGATCTGGCGGCTGGTGACGTACTTGCCCTCGCGGCCGGCGAGCGGCGAGGCGTTCACCAGGAAATTCATCGTCAACGTGGGCTCGTCCACCTTGAGCAGCGGCAGCGCCTGCGGGTGCTCGGGATGGCACAGCGTGGTGCCGATGTTGATCTCCTCGATGCCGTTCACCAGCACGATGTCGCCCGCCTGGGCCTCGTCCACTTCGACGCGCTCGAGGCCCTCGAACATCTGCACCTGGTTCACCTTGGCCTTGAGGGGCGCCGACTCCGGGCCGTTCATCACCAGCACCTCCTGCGCCGCCCGCAGGCGTCCGCGGCGGATGCGGCCGATGCCGATCTTGCCGACGTAGCTCGAGTAGTCGAGCGAGCAGATCTGCAGCTGCAGCGGGCCGTCGGCGTCCTCCTCGCGCATCGGCACGTAGCGCAGGATCGCCTCGAACAGCGCTTTCATGTCGCCGCCGCGCTGCTCCGGGTCCATGCTCGCCCAGCCTTCCAGCGCCGAGGCGTACACCACGGGGAAGTCGAGCTGCTCCTCGGTCGCCCCGAGCTTGTCGAACAGGTCGAAGGTCTGGTTGACGACCCACTGCGCGCGCGCGCCCGGGCGGTCCACCTTGTTCACCACGACGATGGGCTTGAGGCCGAGCGCCAGCGCCTTGCGCGTCACGAAGCGCGTCTGCGGCATCGGCCCTTCGACCGCGTCGACCAGCAGCAGCACGCCGTCCACCATCGACAGCACGCGCTCGACCTCGCCGCCGAAGTCCGCGTGCCCCGGCGTATCGACGATGTTGATGTGCGTGCCCTCGTGGCGCACCGCGCAGTTCTTGGCGAGGATGGTGATGCCGCGCTCGCGCTCCAGGTCGTTGGAGTCCATGACGCGCTCCTCGAGCTGCTGGTGGGCGGCGAAGGTGCCCGCGGCGCGCAGGATCTTGTCGACGAGCGTGGTCTTGCCGTGGTCGACGTGGGCGATGATGGCGAGGTTGCGCAGGGCGCGTGGCATGATCTTGATCAGAAACGCAAAAAGTCGCGCATTGTACGCGACATCGACGTCTTCGTGTTGCGTCGCATCAGCCCGGAAAGGAGGACGCGATGCTCGCCTGGATCGCCTCGGCCGCCGCGCGCGGGTCGGCCGCGTCGCGGATCGGGCGGCCGACCACGATGTAGTCGGCGCCGCTGGCGAACGCCTGCGCGACGTTCACGACGCGTCTCTGGTCCTGCGCGCCCGACCCGGCGGGCCGCACGCCCGGCGTCACCACCAGCAGCTTCGTGCCGAATTCCGCCCTGATGCGGGGCGCCTCCAGCCCCGAGGCGATGACGCCGTCGCAGCCGGCCTCGAGCGCGGCGCGCGCGCGCTGCAGCACGAGATCCTCGACGCTGCCGGCGTAGCCCATGTCGGCGATTGCGCGCTGGTCGAAGCTCGTCAGCACGGTGACGGCGAGGATCTTCAGCTCGCCCTTCTCCTGCACCGCTGCCTCGAGGATCGAGCGCTCGGCGTGCACGGTGACGAACGTGGCGCCGCTCGAGCGCAGGTTGGCCACCGCGCGGCGCACCGTTTCCGGGATGTCGTAGAGCTTGAGGTCGGCGAACACCTTGCCGCCTCGCGCGCGCAGCCACGCGAGCAGCTCGAAGTAGCCGCCGGCAGTGAACAGCTCCAGGCCGATCTTGTAGAAGCGCACGGCATCGCCGAGGCGCTCGGCGAGCGCGCGTGCCTCGGCCGCCGTGGGCACGTCCAGGGCGGCGATCAGGCGCTCGCGGCGTGCGATGTCCCTCATGGCGCGTCCTCCGTCGTGAAGATCGGCATGCGGCCGGCGCGCCATGACGGCAGCGCCGCGGTGAGCGTCGCGCCGAGCAGCACGACCACCCAGGACACGTACAGCCACAGCAGGAACAGGGGGATGATGGCGAAGGCGCCGTAGATGAGCGTGTAGGTCGGCAGCTTCGCGACGTACAGGCCGAAGCCGCGCTTGGCGACCTCGAACAGCACGCCGGCCATGATGCCGCCCACCGCGGCGTGGCGCGGCGCCACGTGCCGGTACGGCACCACCAGGTAGACCAGCGTCAGCGCCGCGCAGGTGAACGCGAACGCCAGCAGGCTCATGACCGACCTGCGGTATTCGTCCAGGTCGAGATAGCCGAGCGAGTGCACGACCATGGTCGAGGTCAGGTAGAGGCTGGCGCCGATCAATGCCGGCCCGACCGTCAGCACGGCCGCGTAGACGAGCACACGGCGCAGCAGGTGCCGGCGCCGCTGCACGCGGAAGATGCGGTTGAGCGCCTCGTCCACCGTCAGCATCAGCATCAGCGCCGTGACCGCGAGGAAGCCGAGGCCCAACGAGGTGAGCGCGCCCGCCTTTTCCGCAAACGCGCCGATCTGCTCGGTCACCATGGCGCTGCCTTCGGGCAGCAGCCGCGCCGCGGCGAAGCGCGCCAACGCTTCCATGGCGCGCTCGAACGCGGGGAAGGGGGTGGCGAGGGCGAGCACGACGGCGACGAGCGGCACCAGCGCGAGCAAGGTCGTGAAGCTGAGCGCACCGGCAGTCTCGAAGCCGCGGTCCTCGCGCAAGCGCTGCGCCAGCGCGAGGAAGAACTCGAGCAGGCGGTGTGCGATGCGGCGCATGCGGGCCGTATGATACAGGCCATGGCCGACATCCTCGTCCTGTACTACAGCGCCGGCGGCTCCGTGCGGCGCATGGCGGACCTCGTCGCCGAGGGCGTGGAGCGCGTTTCCGGCGCGCAGGCGCGGCTGCGCACTGTGCCAGGCGTGTCGGTCGTCACGCAGACCGCCGCGCCCGCGGTGCCGGCCGAGGGCGCGCCCTACGCGCAGCTGAAGGATCTCGAGGACTGCGCCGGACTCGCGCTGGGCAGCCCCGGCTATTTCGGCAACATGGCGGCGCCGCTCAAGCACTTCTTCGACGCCACGGTGCCCCTGTGGCTCAAGGGCACGCTCGTCGGCAAGCCGGCCAGCGTCTTCACTTCCACGGGATCGATGCACGGTGGCCAGGAAACCACGCTGGTCGCCATGATGCTGCCGCTCCTGCACCACGGCATGCTGATCGTCGGCCTGCCGTACGCGCAGGCCGACCTGAGCGCCACGCGCACCGGCGGCACGCCCTACGGGCCGAGCCATTTCGGCGGGGCTGCCGACGACCTGCCGCTGAGCGATACGGAGCGCGCGCTGTGCGTCGCGCAGGGCAAGCGCCTCGCCGAAGTGGCGCTGCGGCTCGCGAAGTGACGCGCGCGGCGCGCCTCGCGGCGAGCGCGAGCCTCGCATTGCTGATCCTGCTCTGCCTGGCCTGGGAAATGTGGCTCGCGCCGCTGCGTCCCGGGGGCTCGTGGCTCGCCCTCAAGGCGGCGCCGCTCGCGCTATCGCTTGCCGGCATCCTCAACGGCCGGCGCTACACCTACCAGTGGTCGTCGATGCTGATCCTCGCGTACTTCGCCGAGGGCGTGATGCGCGCCTGGAGCGAGCGCGGCCTCGCGCAGGCGCTGGCAGGCGTGGAGATCGCGCTCAGCGTCGTCTTCTTCGCCGCGGCGGTGGCGTTTGCACGCCTGAGTCGAGCAGCCGCTTAGCCGCGGCATAGATCGGCACCTCGATCAGCGCGCCGTCCAGGCGCGCGCGTTCCTTCCCCTGCGCCCTCGCCTTGTCGAAGGCTTCCACGATGCGCCGCGCGCGCGCAACGTCGGGCGTAAACACCTTGTTCAGCGGCTGCGCATGCGCAGAATCCACCAGGCTCTTCATGCGGTAGCCCATGCGCGCCGCCCACTTCGCGTCCGCCACCGCGCCCTTCACGTCGCTGAAGGTGTAGGGCGCGTCGATCGCCTCCACGCCCGCCGCGCGACATTCGAGCAGAAAGCGCTGCCGCACGTAGGCGAGCTCCTCGCCGCCGCGGCTGCGGGTCGTGCCGAGGTCGGCCACCATGTCCTCGCTCGCCACGAGCAGCGCGACCACGCGCGGATCGGCGCGCGCGATTTCGCCCACGCGCAGGAGGCCTTTCGCCGACTCGACGTTGGGCACGAGGTCCACGCCGGGCGCCGCGGCGGCGAGCGCCCGCACCTGCTCCGGCGCGTCCACCTTCGACATCAGCACGACATCGGGCCTGCCCGCGAGGACGGCCGCCAGGTCCTCGCGCCCGCAGGTCTCGAGCGGATTGACACGCACCGCCGCGAGCGCGCCTGCACTGCGCCAGCGGTCATAGAGGCCGGCCGCCAGCGCGCGTGCCTTCGGCCGCAAGCCGGGCGGCGTGAAGTCCTCCAGCTCCTGGATGAGGACGTCGGCGCCGGAGCGCGCGGCCGCCGCATGCGCGTCTCCGTCCGCTCCCGGAACGAACAGCCAGGTGCGGCGCATCAGAGCGCGTGCTGCGGGTTCACCCTCTCCATCTTGCTCGCCAGCTTGTTCAGCGCGCTGATGTAGGCCTTGGCCGACGCCACGATGATGTCGGTATCCGCGCCGACGCCGTTGACGATGCGCCCGCCCTTGGACAGGCGCACCGTGACCTCGCCCTGGGACTCGGTGCCCTGCGTCACCGCGTTCACCGAGTAGAGCAGCAGCTCCGCGCCGCTCTTCGCCACCGACTCGATCGCCTTGAAGGTGGCATCCACGGGCCCGTCGCCCTGCGCCTCGGCCTTCCGTTCGTTGCCGGACTCGGCCACGACGATGCTGGCGTGCGGCTTCTCGCCCATGCCGCTCGCCTGGCTCATGGTGACGAGGCGCCAGTGCTCGTCGCTGGCGGTGCCCGCCTCCTGCGTGACCAGCGCCTGCAGATCCTCGTCGAAGATCTCGGCCTTCTTGTCGGCCAGGTCCTTGAAGCGCTGGAAGGCCTTGTTGTAGGCGTCCTCGCTCTCCAGCTCGATGCCGATCTCCTTCAGCCGCTGCTTGAACGCGGTGCGGCCAGAGAGCTTGCCGAGCACGATCTTGTTGGTGGTCCAGCCCACGTCCTCGGCGGTCATGATCTCGTAGGTCTCGCGCGCCTTGAGCACCCCGTCCTGGTGGATGCCGGAGGCGTGCGCGAACGCGTTCGCCCCCACCACCGCCTTGTTCGGCTGCACGACGAAGCCCGTGATCTGCGACACCAGGCGCGAGGTCGGCACGATCTGCGTGGTGTCGATGCGCGTCTCCAGGTCGAAGAAGTCCTTGCGCGTGCGCACCGCCATCACCACCTCCTCGAGGGAAGTGTTGCCCGCGCGCTCGCCCAGGCCGTTGATCGTGCACTCGATCTGGCGCGCGCCGCCGATGCGCACTGCGGCGAGCGAGTTCGCGACCGCCATGCCGAGGTCGTTGTGGCAATGCACGCTCCACACCGCCTTGTCGGAGTTGGGCACGCGTTCGCGCAGGCGCCTGATCATCTCGCCGAACTGCTCCGGCACCGCGTAGCCGACGGTGTCCGGGATGTTGATGGTGGTGGCGCCCTCCTTGATCACCGCTTCGAGCACGCGGCAGAGGAAATCCGGGTCCGAGCGGCTGCCGTCCTCCGGCGAAAACTCGACGTCGGGGCAGGCGTTCTTCGCGTAGCGCACGGAGAGCTTGGCCTGCTCCAGTACCTGCTCGGGGCCCATGCGCAGCTTCTTTTCCATGTGCAGCGCGCTGGTGGCGATAAACGTGTGAACGCGCCAGCGCTTCGCCCCTTTGAGCGCGTCGATGCCGCGCTGGATATCGCGGTCGTTGGCGCGGCACAGCCCGGCCACCGTCGAGTCCTTGACGACGTTGGCGATGGCCTGCACCGCCTCGAAATCGCCGTTGGAGGACGCGGGGAATCCGGCCTCGATCACGTCGACGCGCATGCGCTCCAGCGCGCGCGCGATGCGCAGCTTTTCGTCCTTGGTCATCGACGCGCCGGGGCTCTGCTCGCCGTCGCGCATGGTGGTGTCGAAGATGATCAGTTTGCCCTTGCTCATGTGCCGCTCCTCGTGGGAATGCGAATAGTCCTTGCCGCCGGGTGGGCGGTCAGGGGTACAGCCGAATTGGGGGTTGTTAGTTTGCGCGCGCGAGGCGCAGCAGCAGGCCGCCCAGCGCGAGGAGCGCCAGGGAGAGGATCGTGCCGAGAATCATGGCCTGCGACATGCGGGGGACTATAGCGCCAGCCGCGCGCCAGCGTCAAGGACGCGGGCGCGGGCGCTTGCCGAGCGCCCACAGCACGTAGCCCGACAGGCCGTAGGCGCAAAACAGCAGGAACAGGACGATCGGGGGGTCGAACGACACCAGCACGAAGCCGAGCACGATGAGCAGCATCGCCCAGAACGGCACGCTCTTCCTGAAGTTCACGTCCTTGAAGCTGTAGAACGGGGCGTTGGACACCATGGTGAGTCCGCCGTACAGCGCGAAGAACGCCGCCACCCACTGCAGGCCGTAATCGTCCAGCGGGATCTTGTTGTCGTGCGCGAGCCACACGAACCCGGCGACCAGCGCCGCCGCGGCCGGGCTCGGCAGCCCCTGGAAGTAGCGCTTGTCGACCACGTCGATCATGACGTTGAAGCGCGCGAGGCGCAGCGCGGCGCCGACGCAATAGACGAAGGCGGCGATCCAGCCGAAGCGGCCGAGGTCCTTCAGCGCCCATTCGTAGAGCACCAGCGCGGGCGCGGCGCCGAAGGACACCATGTCCGACAGGCTGTCGTACTCGGCGCCGAACTCGCTCTGCGTGCGGGTCAGGCGCGCCACGCGCCCGTCCAGGCCGTCCAGCAGGCCGGCGACGAAGATGGCCACCGCGGACTCGCCATAGCGGCCGTTCATCGCCTGCACGATGGCGTAGAACCCGGCGAACAGCGCCGCCGTGGTGAACAGGTTGGGCAGGAGGTAGATGCCGCGCCGGCGCAGCGCACCGCCCCTCGGCGGCACCAGGCCCGGCAGGTAGTCCTGCTTCTGCGGCTCCCTGGGCTCAGCCATGGGCCGGCAGCCTCGCGAGCACCGACTCGGCGGCATGCACCTTGTCGCCGAGCGCCGCCACCGCCTGCGCTTCGGGCGGCAGGTAGACGTCCACGCGCGAGCCGAAGCGGATGAAGCCAAAGCGCTGGCCGCGCTCGAGCTCGGCGCCCGCCTCCACGTAGCACAGGATGCGACGCGCGACGAGCCCCGCGATCTGCACGCAGGTCACGTCGACGCCGTCCGCCGTGCGCAGCGCGAGCGCATTGCGCTCGTTCTCGAGCGACGCCTTGTCGAGCGCCGCGTTGAGGAAGCGGCCAGCGTGGTACCAGCGGCGCTGCACCGTGCCGTCCACCGGCGAGCGGTTGGAGTGCACGTTGAACACGTTCATGAACACGCTGATCTTCAGCGCGTCGCGCTCGAGCCAGGGGTCGCGCGCCCTTTCCACCGCGACGATGCGCCCATCGGCCGGCGAGACGACGGCCTGCGGGTCATCGGGCACCTCGCGAGGCGGGTCGCGAAAGAACTGCAGTACGAACAGTGCGCCCAGCCACACCGGCAGCGACCACCAGCCGCCGGCGAGCCAGCCCACCAGCACGGCGGCGGCGACCGCGGCGGCGAGGAACGGCCAGCCCTCGCGCGCGATGATCGGGTGCGGGTAGGGCGGCCTCACGCCCGGCAACGCTCAGTTCTTCGAGGTGTCGACAAGGCGGTTCTTGCGGATCCAGGGCATCATTTCGCGCAGCCGGGCGCCCACCTTCTCGATCGGCAGCTCGGCCGTCATGCGGCGCCGGCTGAGCAGCACCGGCGCGCCGGCGCGGTTCTCCAGCACGAACTCCTTCGCGTACTCGCCGCTCTGAATGCGGCCGAGGATTTCCTTCATGCGCGCGCGCGCGCCCGCATCGATCACCTTCGGCCCGCTCACGTACTCACCGTACTCGGCATTGTTGGAGATCGAGTAGTTCATGGTGCCGATGCCGCCCTCGTACATCAGGTCGACGATGAGCTTGAGCTCGTGCAGGCACTCGAAGTAGGCCATCTCGGGCGCATAGCCCGCGTCGACCAGCGTGTCGAAGCCCGCCTTGACCAGCTCGACGCAGCCGCCGCACAGCACGGCCTGCTCGCCGAATAGGTCGGTCTCGGTCTCCTCCTTGAAATCGGTCTCGATGATGCCGGCCTTGCCGCCGCCGATCGCCGCGGCGTACGACAGCGCGACGTCGCGCGCCTTCTTGGACGGATTGCGGTGCACCGCGATCAGCATCGGCACGCCGCCGCCCGCGGCGTACGTAGAGCGCACCGTGTGCCCCGGCGCCTTGGGCGCCACCATCCACACGTCGAGGTCGGGGCGCGCCTGGATCAGGCCGTAGTGGATGTTGAAGCCGTGCGCGAAGGCGAGCGACGCCCCCTTCTTGATGTTCGGCGCGATGAACTCGCTGTAGATCTGCGCGTGATGCTCATCGGGCAGCAGCAGCATCACGATGTCGGCGCCCTTGATGGCCTCGCCGAGCTCGGCGACCTTGACGCCGCCCTTCTTCGCCTTGTCCCAGGAGGCGCCGCCCTTTCGCAGGCCCACGGTCACCTTGACCCCGGACTCCTGGAGGTTCAACGCGTGCGCGTGGCCCTGCGAGCCATAGCCGATGATGGTGACCTTCTTGCCCTTGACGAGCGACAGGTCGGCGTCCTTGTCGTAATAGACCTTCATGCTTCTCCCCCAAGTCTGGGAAGAATGGGGTCCGTCCCCATTCTTCGTCCTCAAATCCGCAGAACGCGGTTGCCGCGGCCGATGCCGCTTGCGCCGGTGCGTACGGTCTCGATGATCGCGCCCTGGTCGAGCGCCTGGATGAACGCATCGAGCTTGTGCCCGTTGCCGGTCAGCTCGATGGTGTAGGTGTTGTCGGACACGTCGATGATGCGGCCGCGGAAGATGTCGGCCATGCGCTTCATGTCCTCGCGCTCCTTGGCGCCGGCGCGCACCTTGATCAGCATCAGCTCGCGCTCGATGTGCTCGGCTTCCGACAGGTCGACGACCTTGACCACCTCGACCAGCTTGTTCAGCTGCTTGGTGATCTGCTCGATCACGTCCTCCGAGCCCACGGTGACGATCGTCATGCGCGACATCGAGGCGTCCTCGGTCGGCGCGACCGTCAGCGACTCGATGTTGTAGCCGCGCGCCGAAAACATGTTGGAGATGCGCGACAGCGCCCCGGCCTCGTTCTCGACCAGGATGGAGATGATGTGGCGCATCAAAGCTCTTCGGACAGGATCATTTCCGTGATGCCCTTGCCGCCCGGCACCATCGGATAGACGTTCTCGGCCTGGTCGGTGATGAAGTCCAGGAACACGAGCTCGTCCTTGCGCGCCAGCGCGTCGCGCAGCGCCGGCTCGACGTCGGCCGGCTTGTCGATCAGCGCGCCGCGATGGCCGTAGCCCTCGGCGAGCTTGACGAAGTCGGGCAGCGCGTCCATGTAGGACTCGGAGTAGCGGTTGCCGTGGAAGAACTGCTGCCACTGGCGCACCATGCCCATGTAGCGGTTGTTGAGGTTGATGATCTTGATCGGCAGGCGGTACTGCTTGCAGGTCGAGAGCTCCTGCAGGCACATCTGGATCGAGGACTCGCCGGTCACGCACACCACCGTGGCGCCGGGATTCGCGAGGCGCGCGCCCATGGCCGCCGGCAGGCCGAAGCCCATCGTGCCCAGCCCGCCGGAGTTGATCCAGCGCCGCGGCTTGTCGAACTTGTAGAACTGCGCCGCCCACATCTGGTGCTGGCCCACGTCCGAGGTGACGATGGCGTCCCCGCCGGTGATCTCGTAGAGCTTCTCCAGCACGAACTGCGGCTTGATGATCTTCGATTTGCGGTCGTAGCGCAGGCAGTCGCGCGCGCGCCACTCCTCGATCTGCTTCCACCACGGCGCGATGTCCTGCGTCTTCGCCCCGCCGAGCTGCTTGAGCAGGTCATCCAGCACGTCCGGGATGTTGCCGACGATCGGCACGTCGACCTTGACGCGCTTGGAGATCGACGACGGATCGATGTCGATGTGGATGATCTTGCGCGGATTCTGAGCGAAATGGGCCGGATTGCCGATCACGCGATCGTCGAACCGCGCGCCGATGGCGAGCAGCACGTCGCAGTGCTGCATGGCCATGTTCGCCTGGTACGTGCCGTGCATGCCGAGCATGCCGAGGAACTGGCGGTCGGTCGCCGGATAGCCGCCCAGGCCCATCAGGGTGTTGGTGCACGGAAAGCCCGCGCGCTGCACGAGCTCGGTCAGCAGCGGCGCCGCGTTCGACAGGATGACGCCACCGCCCGTGTAGACCATGGGGCGCTGCGCTTCGGCGAGCAGCTGCGCCGCCTTCTTGATCTGCCCGGCATGGCCCTTGCGCACGGGGTTGTACGAGCGCATGGTCACCGTTTCCGGGTAGTGGAACTCGCACTGGTGGGTCGTCACGTCCTTCGGGATGTCCACCAGCACCGGCCCGGGCCGCCCGCTGGAAGCCAGGTAGAAGGCCTTCTTGATGGTCGCCGCCAGGTCCTTGACATCCTTCACCAGGAAGTTGTGCTTCACGCACGGACGCGTGATGCCGACGGTGTCGCACTCCTGGAACGCGTCCTGCCCGATCGCGTGCGTCGGCACTTGGCCGGTCAGCACCACCATCGGGATCGAGTCCATATAGGCGGTGGCGATGCCCGTGACCGCATTGGTAACGCCTGGCCCCGAGGTCACCAGGCAGACACCCACCTTGTGCGAGGAGCGCGAGTAGCCGTCGGCCGCATGCACCGCGCCCTGCTCGTGCCGCACCAGCACGTGGCGCACCTTGTCCTGCTTGAACAGCTCGTCGTAGATGTAGAGCACGGCCCCGCCCGGGTAGCCGAAGACGTACTCGACGCCTTCTTCCTGCAGGCAGCGCACCACGATTTCGGCGCCGCTGAGCTCCACACCCTTGATGCGATCCATGCGCGCAAAGATCCCGAGAAAACGTTGAACATTAAAGACTTGTTGCATTGCGGTCAAGCAAACCGCGGGTGCCCACCAGGCCCCGTTTGGTAACATCGCCCGCCACACGCACCCCGGCGTCGGAGGAAGGGAGCACCACTGGCCTCGCGCAGCGAGCTTTCGGCCTTCCTCGAAGGCGTCGAGCGGCGAGCCTTCAAGCAGGCTCTGTACGCCGTGCGCGACGACCAGGCGGCGCTCGACGTCGTGCAGGACGCCATGCTGCGGCTCGTCGAGGCGTACGGCTCCCGCCCGGCCGTGGAGTTGCCGATGCTGTTCCAGCGCATCCTGCAGAACGCCATCCGCGACTGGTTCCGGCGGCAGAAGGTGCGTTCGACGTGGGTCACGCTCTTTTCCTCGCTGCTCGAAGCGCGCGGCTTCGATCAGGACTCGGACCTGCTGGAAACGCTGCCGGCGGCCCGGGAGCCCAACGAGGAGGAACAGCCGGGACAGGCCCTCGAAAGGGCTCAAGTCATTGAAATCATTGAGCAAGAGATCGCGCAATTGCCAGCGCGTCAACGCGAAGCCTTCCTGATGCGTTACTGGGAGGAACTGGATGTCGCCGACACCGCCCGCGCCATGGGCTGCTCCGAGGGCAGCGTGAAGACGCACTGCTCACGGGCGGTGCATGCGCTGGCAGTTGCATTGCGCGCGCGCGGCATTACGCTCTAGCCATGGACCACGAAGCACAGTTCGCCCACCGCCTCCGCCCGTACCTCAACGACGGCGCCCGGGTGGACGCGCGCGTGGCCGCGCGCCTGCGTGCCGCGCGCGAGCAGGCGCTCGCCGCCTACCGCCCCGAGCGACACGACTGGGTGGCGCTGCCCGCCGGCGCGGGCGGACGGCTCGGCGGGCTGCGCACGCTGTGGCTGCGCATCGTGCTGCCTGCCGTCGTGCTGTGCGCGGCCTTCGCCGCCACCTTCGCCTGGCAGCAGCAGCAGCGCGCCGCCGAGCTCGAAGAGCTGGACGCCCTGCTGCTGACGAGCGACCTGCCGATCGACGCCTACCTGGACCAGGGGTTCGCGGCATGGCTCAAGCGACGCGCCTCGCAGTAGCGCTGCTGGCGGCCGCCTGGCTGCAGCTCGCGCCGCCCGCCGCCGATGCCGCGTCGCCGCCGAAGGACCGGCGCTGGACGGAGCTGAGCGCCGAGCAGCAGAAGATCCTCGCACCGCTGCAGCAGGAGTGGGACGCCCTGGAGCCCGACCAGCGGCGCAAGTGGATCAGCATGACCAAGCGCTATCCGAAGATGACCCCGCGCGGCCAGCAGCGCGTGCAGACGCGCATGGAGAAATGGGCCAAGCTCACGCCCGAACAGCGCAAGCAGGCGCGCGAGAACTACCGCCGCATCAGCAAGGTGCCGCCCGAGAAGCGCGGCGACCTGAAGCAGCAGTGGTCCGAGTATCAGGCGCTGCCGCCGCAGGAGCGCCAGAAGCTGCAGTCGACCACCAAGCCGAAGTCGACGACCAAGCGGTGAGCGCCGAGACGCCCGGCCTCGCGCGCCGCCTGGCGAGCCTGGTGTACGAGGCCGTGCTGGTTTTCGCCGTGGCCTTCTTCGCCGGCTTCGCGTTCCTGTTCGCCTCCGGCGGCGCGCCGCTGGAAGGCTGGGTGCTGCGCGCGCATCAGGCGCTGGTCATGGCCGTGCTCGCCGCCTATTTCCTCTGGTGCTGGCTGCGCGGCGGCCAGACGCTCGCCATGAAGGCCTGGCGCATCCGGCTGGTCGGCGTCACGCCGCCCCGGGCGCTGGCGCGCTTCGTGCTCGCCATGGTCCTCGTGCCGACGGGCATCGGCATCCTGTGGGCGCTCGTCGACCGCGACCGGCAGTTCCTGCATGACCGCCTTGCCGGCACGCGGCTGGTGCGCGCCTAGCGCCGCTCCACCAGCCACATCATCAGGACCGCCGCGAGGAAGAACGCGGCGCCGGGCAGCGCAGCGGCCGCGAACGGCGGCCAGTTTTGCAGCAGGCCGATGTGGGCGAACAGCACGTTCAGCATGTGGAAGAAGATGCCCAGCATGATGCCGAGGAACACCTTGACGCCGACCATGCCGGCGCGCGCATGCATGTAGGCGAAAGGCAGCGCGAGCGCCATCATGACCAGCGCGGCCAGGGGGTAGAAGAGCTTCTTCCACAGCGCGATCTCGTAGCGACCCGTCTTCTGCTGGTTGGTGGCGAGATGCCGCGTATAGCGCACCAGCGCCCAGGCCGACATGCGCTCGGGATCGACGACCAGCACGTTGATCAGCTCGGGCGAGACCGTCGTGCGCCAGACGCTGTCGGCCTCGCGCGTCGTGCGCGGCCCGTCGGCCGTAAAGCGCGTGCGCACCACCTCGCTCAGCCGCCAGGCGCCCTGCTCGAGATACGTGCCGCGCGCCGCCGTGGTCAGGCGCTCGAGCCGGTAGTCGCCGTCGAATTCGTAGATGCGCACGCCCTCCAGCTGCTCGGCGACGCGCGCCTCGCGCACGTTGATGAACGCGCGCTCGTCCTTGAACCACAGGCCGGAGCGCAGGTTCTGGCCGATCGAGCCGCTCATGGCGCGCAGCCGCACCTGCTGCGCCGCCTCCTCGGCCGCCGGCGCCACCCATTCGCCGATGACGAAGGTGGTGGCGGCGAACGCGACTCCCACGCCGATCAGCATGGTGCTCGCCTGCTGCGGCGACATGCCCGCCGCGCGCATGACCGTGAACTCCGAGTTGCTCGCCAGGTGGGCGAGCACATACATGGTTCCGATCAGCACCGCCACCGGCATCAGCTCGTAGGCGTGCGTCGGCGCCGACAGCGCCACATAGAGAAAGATCTGGCGCAGGTCGTAAGCGCCCCGGCCAACCAGGCGCAGCTCACCCAGCAGGTCGAAGAACGCGAATAGCCCCAGGAAGCCGGCGAGAACGATGCCGACCGCCGCCAGGATCTCCCGACTGACGTAGCGGCCGAGCGTGCGCGCCGACGCGCTCATCGTCTCAGCTCCGCAGCCGCAGGCGCAGCAGCGTCATGCGCTGCGCGAAGAGCGCGACCAGCACGACCAGCACCACGCCGTGCACCACCCAGACGCCGACGGAGAAGTCCAAACGCCCCTGCGATACCCGCGCCTGCACCACGCTCTGCAGGTTGTAATACACGAGGTAGGCGAGCAGCGCGAATAGCAGGTTGACCGAGCGGCCGGCGCGCGGATTGACGAAGCCGAGCGGCACCGCCAGCAGGGCGAGCAGCAGGGCGGACAGCGGCACGCCGATGCGCCACACCAGCTCGCCGAGATTGACGCTGGTCGGGCTTTGCAGCAGCGCCGGCGTGGACAGGCTCTTTTCCGTGGACGCCGGCTCGTCGCGCGCCGGCCGCTCGATGCGCGCCGCGTAGCGCTCGAACTCCATGATGCGGAAGTCGGCTTCGCCGGGCACGCCCTCGTAGCGGCGCCCGTCGACCAGCACGACGAAGCGGTCACCGTTCGGCGCGCTCTCCAGCAGGCCGCGGCGGCTGACGAGGATGCCGCTGCGGCCGTGCTGCACGGCGCTGACGAACACGTTGCGCACCTCGCCCGGCGCGTCGCCCGCGGCCTCGACGAAGAACACCCGGTCCCTGCCGCGCGACTCGACGAACACGCCGGGATCGATGCGCGCCGCGTCGTCGCGCGCCTCCACGCGGCTTCTGAACTGCTCGCCCATGCGCACCGTCCAGGGGTTGATCACCGAGACGAGAAGCGCGATCACGGCGACCAGCGGCAGCGCGAAGGTGAGCACCGGCCGGATCCAGGCGGCGAGCGAAAGCCCGGAGCTGAACCAGATCACCATCTCGCCGTCCCGGTAGCTGCGGGCCACCGTGAGCAGCACGGTGACGAACAGCGTCAGCGACAGCAGCAGCGGCAGCGCGTTGAGCGCGAAGAAGCCGAGGAACGCGAATACCGCGTCGGTGGGAATCTTGCCGCCGGCCGCCTGGCCGAGCAGCCGCACGAGACGCGTCGTGATGGCGATCAGGAACAGCGTCAGGAACACCGCCGCCGCAAGTTGCGCGAACTCTCGCAGCAGCGCGCGGTGGAAGATCATGCGATACTTAACTGGCTCATTACACGGGAGATTCGGGTGGAATTTAGCATACGCGCGGCGGCGCCCCAGAGCGTGAAGACCGGTTGCCTGGTGCTCGGGGTGTTCCATGCCGCCGGCGCCGGCGCACCGGAACTTACGCGCGCGGCGGCGGCCGCGGACCGCGCGGCGCGCGGCCGTCTGGCGGCCGTGCTGGCGCAGGGCGACCTCAGCGGCAAGACGGGCCGCACGCTGCTGCTGCACGGCGTGGCCGGCGTGGCGGCCGAGCGCGTGCTGCTGGTCGGCCTGGGCACGCAGAAGGAGTTCGGCGAGCGCGCTTACCTCGACGCCTTGCGCGCGGCAGCCGGCACGCTGCGCGAGCTGGGTGCGCGCGACGCAGCGGTCTACCTCACCGATGTGAAAGTGGGCCGGCGCGCGCCGGCCTGGAACGTGCGCCACGCCGCGCTGGCGCTGCGCGACGCCTTCTACCGCTTCGACCAGCTGAAGTCGAAGAAGAACGACGCGGCGCCCCGACTGGCGAGCGTCACCCTGGGGTTCGTCGGCGCTTCCGTTCCCGAGGCGGCGCGTGAGGCCGTGCGCGAGGCCGCCGCCACGGCCGACGGAGTGGCGCTGGCGCGCACGCTGGGCAACCTGCCGCCCAACATCTGCACGCCATCCTATCTCGCGGACGAGGCGCGCAAGCTCGCGCGCCAGATTCCCAAGCTGCGGGTGGAAGTGCTCGAGCGCCGCGACATGGAGCGCCTGCGCATGGGCGCCATGCTCTCGGTCACGCGGGGCTCGCACCAGCCGCCCAAGCTCATCGTGCTGCGCTATGCCGGCGGCGCGAAGGGCAAGGCGCCGATCGTGCTGGTTGGCAAGGGCATCACGTTCGATACGGGCGGCATCTCGCTCAAGCCGGCCGGCGAGATGGACGAGATGAAGTTCGACATGTCCGGCGCAGGCAGCGTGCTCGGCGCGCTGCGCGCGCTGGCCGGCATGAAGGCGCCGGTCAACGTCGTCGGCATCGTGCCGGCGTGCGAGAACATGCCGGGCGGCGCGGCCTCGCGCCCCGGCGACGTGGTGACCACCATGTCGGGCCAGACGGTCGAGATCCTCAACACCGACGCGGAAGGGCGCCTCATCCTGTGCGACGCGCTCACCTACGCCGAGCGCCTGAAGCCCGACGCGGTCGTGGACATCGCCACGCTGACGGGCGCCTGCGTCATCGCGCTCGGGCACGTGGTCGCCGGACTGTTCGCCAACGACGCACGGCTGGCGGACCAGCTGCGCGACGCGGGCGACGAGGCCTGGGACCGCGTGTGGCCGATGCCGCTGCTGGAGGACTACCAGGAGCAGCTGCGCTCCAATTTCGCCGACATGGCCAACATCGGCGGGCGGCCGGCGGGCAGCGTGACCGCGGCCTGCTACCTGTCGCGCTTCGCCAAGAAGCTGCGCTGGGCGCACCTCGACATCGCGGGCGTGGCCTACAAGAGCGGCCGCGACAAGGGCTCCACCGGGCGTCCCGTGCCGCTGCTCGTGCGCTTCGCGCTGGCGCGCGCCGGAAGATGACGCGCATCGATTTCTACTTCAACGCCGGCGACAAGTGGCAGGTGGCCTGCCGTCTGGCCGGCAAGGCGGCGGCGCAGCGGCGGCGCATGCTCATCTACGCCCCGGAGCCCGAGGCCGCGCAGCGCATCGACCGGATGCTGTGGACCTGGCCCGCCACGGGTTTCGTGCCGCATTGCGCGGCGCGCGATGCGCTGGCGGCGGACACGCCGGTGCTGATCGACGGCGCGACCGACGCGGCGCCGTCCTGCGACGTGCTGCTCAATCTGTCGGGCGCCACGCCGCCGGCGTTCGAGCGCTTCGAGCGCCTGCTCGAGGTGGTCGGCCGCGACGACGCCGACCGGCAGCAGGCGCGCGGCCGCTACCGCTACTATCGCGAGCGCGGCTACCCGATCGCCGACCACGACCTCGCGGGAGCCGCGCAGGGTGAGTGACGAGAAGGCGCGC
>Ga0224510_10000660_pt1 | contig 25431 bp, 31 predicted proteins | sample SF_May12_sed_USG_FD_170161 | JGI IMG/M metagenome (GOLD analysis project Ga0224510, IMG submission 170161) | Sediment microbial communities from San Francisco Bay, California, United States - SF_May12_sed_USGS_4_1 | ecosystem: Environmental > Aquatic > Marine > Sediment | place: USA: California... | reverse complement strand
TTTCACACCTCTGCTAATCATAAGTTTTAAAATCGAACTATTATTTTTCAATCATAGCACATATGAAAAAAATGTGAAAATTGAGCAAGTTCCTAAACTGTGCTATCATTTCAGAGAAGAAACTTGCTTGTATTAAATAACAAAAAATATGCTGTACGATCAATCATATAATATATTCATTATACCTGTATTGGTTTTAATTTTGACCAGAGTGATTAAATTCTTTGTATTCTATTTCAGGCACAACCGAGATTTTGGATACACGTTGCGACATGCAATGAGTTATGGTCATATGCCCAGCGTTCACACAGCTCTCATGATTTCAATTGTCACTTCCATTGGAAACTACGAGGGAGTCAATTCAGGCTCATTTGCCGTTGCTGTTGTATTGGCAATTCTGATTATTGATGACGCCACCAGACTGCGTGTCTATCTTGGAGACGTTGGAAGATACATCAATATGCTTTCTAGTAAAGTAGGCAATTTAGATGAAAAAGAATACCCGCGACTCAAAGAACGCATGGGTCACAGACTAAACGAAGTTGTTGCAGGTGGAATTATTGGCTTTAGTCTTACAACAATTCTAATCCGAATTTTAGGATAATTTTTGAAGCTCTTCTTGAATTACTTTCTTGTCATTCCAATCAACCATTTCATGCCCGATCATCATTTTTTCTTCTGCACCCTTCCCAGTCACAAGAACAATATCACCAGCTCTCGCATTTTCGAGAGCTTTTTTGATTGCCTCTCTCCTATCCATAATCTTGAAAAAATTCTCCCCTTCTTTTTTGTTTTTCACTCCACTGGCCACTTCATCAATAATTCTTTGAGGATCTTCTGTGTATGGATCTTCATTGGTGACAATCACAGTGTCAGCCATCTCAGAAACAATACGACCCATGATTGGTCTTTTTCCTCGATCTCTGTCTCCGCAAGAACCGAATACTGAAATGATTTTTGAACCCTCTCTTTTAGACTTGATTTCTCCCACCAATTCATATAATTTTTTGAGTGCATTTGGAGTTACGGCATAATCAATCACGATGTCCACACTTCGGTCGTTTTCAACTTGCTCCATTCTTCCAGGAACACCCTGAATCTTTTCCAACGCCCGAATCATATAGTCCATTCGAATGTCCTCTGAAAAGGCAACACAAATTGCTGCCAATGCATTTTCAATATTAAATTTCCCAGGAATATTCAATTTAAAATTGTGTTCATTAATCACAAATTCAGAACCTCCCATCTCCAAGAAAACATCTTTGGCCAAAACAAATTCACAGTTCTCATTGATCACATGTACTTCCAGCTTATTTTCATCAGTGCTATATGCATATCTTTTTTTGGCCGGCAAATTCAAAAATTCAGATGGATTTTCCATATCCAAATTCACAATAAGCGTTTTTGATTTCTCAAAAAGCTTTCTTTTTGCACGACGATATTTCTCCATGGTTTTGTGATAATCCAAATGCTCTCTTGTCACATTTGTCACAACAGCTGTGTCATAATCCACTCCCCACACGCGAAATTGATCCAAGGAATGAGAGGAGGTTTCAAGTACCACAACGCTGCAATTTTCTTTGACAGCACGATTCAAAAACGCCTGCACACCCCAAGCAGACAAGGTGGTAAATTTTGTTTCATTCACCCATTCATCATCACCCACTTTGAAATTAATGGTTGAAGCCACTGCAATTTTTTCACCAGCTTCTTCCAATATTTTTGCAATCATCTGCACAGTAGTTGTTTTTCCATCCGTTCCAGTCACTCCAATCACCTTGATTCTCCTGCTCGGAAATCCAAAATACAAATTAGCAACAACTGCTTTCAAAAGATGATACAAGTTTTTCGTCCACTGCGGAAACAATTTTTTGATATAATTCATAATTCTCTATTAATTTTCAATTTAAAATTTTACAATTTTGCATTCAATTTGAAATACTTAATTTTCAAACATTCACCGAACAAGACCCCACTTTAAACTTCTTTAGAATATAATTTTCACAAAAAATATCGAGGGAGAGATGATTTTTCCAAAAAATCACGATTTTTTCAGTATAAATAATTGAACTACTGTGTCACTAAGTGAGTGATTTTTTGAAGGAAAATCACGCCCGAGCATTTTTTTGAAAATTATATTCTAAAGAAGTGTTCACCCTTCACTCCTTCATTCTACTCGAAATCACCGCAAAAAACAAAAAAAAGCAGCCCCGACGTAATGTCGAGGCTATTGAAACTCAAGTCTCTATCTCATCTCTAAAATCTCACTTCTCATTCCTATTGCACGCTTTTGAAAAGAGGCAAACCATTGCTTCCTGTCGGAACATAAATTGTTCCTTGTCTGTCTTTCAATTCTCTGATATACAAATATTCAAGATAGTTTTCAGTCAAGGATTCATCTATAATTTTTTGTGCATCACGTTGTCCTTCCGCTTCAATTCTTTTTCTGTCTGCTTCTTTTTTTTCTTTTTCAAGCAAAAAATCATATCTTTGTGATTCTTGTTCTGCTTGCAATTTTTCTTGAATGCTTCCAGAAAGCTTTGCAGGAAGCGTCACGTTCCTCAGAAGCACTTGTTCCACAATAATTCCTCTTGGCTCAACCGTTTCAATCAATCTGTCTTTGATTGCAGTAGCAACTTCTCCTCTTTTTTCACTATACACAGCTTTTGCATCATAACCTGCAATCACTTCACGAATAGCACTTCTAATTTCTGGGCGGATGATTTTCTCCTGAAAGTTTGATCCCAAATCCTTGTATACATCAGAAGCTCTATCTTCAATCAAATGATGAAAAACTGTAATGTCCAAATCAATTGTGAGGCCTTCTTTTGTGAGAGCTTGAATTTGATCCGCTCCAACTCTTTGCCCCTCACCTTGAACAACACTCATTGTATATTCTTCTGTTCTGATACTCATTTTCTCAATAGCCACAAATGGATTCACAATGTGCATTCCACTTGAAAGCTCTTTGTCTTTCACTTTTCCAAAAAGAGTTTGGACACCTGTGTATCCTGCTGGAATAATCACAATAATGTTCACAGCAACAATGATTGCTACAATGACACCCACAATCATGAGAACTTTTCTTTTTAATATTTCCATAGAATTCTTTGAATTATTATTTGAATTATTACTATTTGATGTTGAAAATTGAGCTCCAGAACCATTAACAAACTTTTTCAAAAAATCAAATGGGCTTTTTTGAGAAGCATGAATCACATTCGGATCGCGACTTTTCATTTTTTTGACATACGCCAATGCCCATGGAATGACATAGAAAATCAAAATCACCCAAAACAAAAATTTCATATTCCTTTTCTTAACTTATTATCAAACAAATACTAACATCAAAAACCAACAGTGTAAACAAAAAAATCCCCGAATTGCTTCGAGGATTTTTTTAGCACTTTTCAAAAACTACTTTTTCTTTTTTCCATTTCTCACCAACAACGATGCGATAGCTCCCACAGCAGCTCCAACTCCAGCAGCAATTGCAGCTGACTTTTCAGGATTCTTTTTCACATATTCTCTCACTTTTTTTGCAGTGTCATCCATCTGCTTTTTTGCTTTCTTGTATTCAACCATTGCTTTTTTCTTAAGAGCGGCAGCTTCTTTTTTGCTCCTATCAGTAGCCTTTTTCACTGTTTCTTTGTTCATATTTTTTATTATTATTTAATCTTACTATTTTTTTCCCAAAAACATTCCGATGCAACATGACACAGCTCCAACCACTCCATATCCTGCCCAAGGACTGTGATTTGTTAGCACTGTGTTCAAAAAAAGAGAAACGCTCACCATCACAAATATCCCACCAATCATCATCAAAAACAAGCCGATACCACGCTTCATAGTGTTTTTGACCCACGCTTGAATTCTTTCTGAAATATTTTCACTCACTCTGGAAAGCATGTTAGTCACAAAACCTTGAATCAGAGTTTTCCATTCTCCACGATCCTTGTCACCTTTCCCTTTTTCCTTTTCACTCATTTTTTTGAAAGTTAATCATTATCCATTTGTCCTGATTATACCATAAAACAAAGCGTGCGCAAAATATTTTCAACTTCAAGTTTAGTTTATTCTTTCTTCATTTTTATCACATCTCCATGTGTTACGCTTAGAAATAATTATTCTATTCAACAAAATGAAATTAAACTCTCTTCCAAAAATAATACTCTTGCTTCTGTTTTCATTGACTGTGTCAGGATGTATGCAAAAAACCACCGTGATTCAAATGGAGAACGAACCGATAATTAATGGAATTATTCAAGAAGAAATCATCAGGGAATCCACAAGTATGCCAGAAACAATGCTAGAAGAAATGTCCTACACCGATGTCACCCCCAAAGAAGCCAAAGATTTGCTCAACATGAATTCAGACATCATCATCATTGATGTTTCCCCAAAATATGAAGAGGGTCACATCCCAAACTCCGTGAATTATTACGTCGGGGACGGATCCTTGGATCACGCCATCAAAGGACTCGACAAAGAAGCTACCTATCTCGTGTATTGCCACGTTGACAGCGCATCAATTGCCGGCGCCCAAAAACTGATCGACGCCGGATTCAAAAACGTATATCGCCTCAAAGGAAACTACAAAGCATGGATTGAAGCAGGATATCCCGTGGAGAAATAAAACTGATAATCAAAAAACAACCTTTTCCTAAGGTTGTTTTTTTGTTATCGCACAATCTCGTGTTCAAACCATTTTTCTTGGAAGTTAATTTAACACCAGCCCATATATAGCGCTTCTATACCCAGCTTCTCCGCTAAAAAATTAGTGCTTTTTATTTCTCAATATCCCAGCCTGATACACTGTCGCCACTACTTGAACAACTCCCATAACTACAAACAATGCCGTAAAATTAAAGCTACTAACAATAATCCCTCCAATTAAAATAGCAATCCCCGTAACTATCATCGCCTCCCCATCAGCCAATCCCCACTCCATTCCATCCTTTCCTTTATCTTCATATTTTGCATACAGCGCATTCCATGTTGGAGCTGCAAGTGCACTAGCTAGTCCTAATCCTGCTTGCACTATAAATAATTTAAAAGGAGCATCAACCAAAATAAATGCGAATGTGAAAAAAGCATTGATCGCATAACCAAGAATCATCATTTTTTCCTTATTAATCCTATCAGAAATTTTTCCCAACAGAATCGTCAGCACTCCCGAAACCAACAAATATATAGACCAAGCCCAAGATATCTCAAGGATATCACCTCCAATTTGCTCAGTAAAAACTGCCAAAAATGGACCTAGCATCCCCTCTCCCAAGTACCACAAATTAGACCCGTAAAGTAAATATTTTATTTTTTCATTCATGCTTATTGTTTTTTATCCTAAAATTAGAAATTTTCAATACCAGAACTAACCATACTGATAATACCACGAAAAGTTTATTGAATTAAATCAGTTCGACTTTTACCTAGCTTATCGCACAATCTCGTGTTCAAACCATTTTTCTTGGAACTTGATTTTTTCTTCAATTTCTTCGTCAGTGAGTTCAACTCCATCAGGAGCCACAACTAGCTTGTCGTCATCGTCATCAAGTCTGTGAACAATGGCAATCACTTTTCCTGTGGCTTTTTCAATTGGAGCATCTTCGCCCAAAAAATATGCGTCCAGTTCTTCTCCATCAGAAGCCACAGTATTTTCAACGTACCCATAATTCTGCTCATACAAAAAACCATGCTCTGGATGAGCACTTCCCTTTGACCTATCAATCACAACTTCCACGTTTTTACCCAAAAATTGCTTCGCTAGCCGAAATGATTTTGAATTTTCCATGTTTCTAAAATTTTAATCAGACCAATTACATCCTTTTATTTTTCTCACATATAAAATCAAAAATAGCACGGTTGAATCATACGCAGCCAAATATGTTGGGTATGCAATTTCTGTGAAAGAAACGTACGCTACTGCAAATAAGCCAGTAACTGCGGCAAACATTGCCATTGTCCAAGGAAAAACACTTTCTGAGCACGGATCCTTATGAATCTTGATTAGCATTGGAAGACCAAAACTAAAATCTGCCAAAATAGCAAAAATCACTGCTAAATCTGGGTTATCAGTCACTTGCCACAATATTAGTCCGATAATTCCCAATGCAAACAATGAAAAATCATAGGCACTGGACTCCAGAACTCCAACTTTCTTTATTTTTGCATAAATCGCAATCAAAAAACATGCTACTGTATTGGCAACCACAATAGCCACACCCCAGGTAAACATCTCTGAAAGCATTGCCACTGCACCCAGCCCAGTCACAAACCCCCATCCAGTCCAACTCAAAATATGCGGACGAATTTTTTTGTTTTTAATGTCTCGAATATAAGGAAAAAATCCAACAAAAACAAAAATTGAGGACGCTATTCCAAATATCGCACTTGTTCCATTAATTTCTTGCATCCATCTGTAAGTTAAATCTTATACTAAAAATAGTAACCTTCTTTTCAAGAAATATCAATACAAGAACTTTTTTATTTCCTCTTTTTCAGAGGCTTGATTGGGGGGGTTTTGTCACCGCCCAGAGACAATTTTCGAACCAAATACAAGACGTGGAGGACAAGTGTCACAAGAAGCAATCCCCAAGTGAGAAAAAAGAGGATAAAAATCAGAACCCCAAAATCAGTTTCAAGCCACCAAAGTGGAGAGCATGGAACTGCAGGATAATTACACATATTTTTTTTGCTTAGTTTATTATTATTTTAATAATAACATAAGAGCATGAAATAAAAGTGAACTTATCAAAAAGTCACTAAAAAATTACATCTAAAGCAATTAATTGCTTTATTAAGTGATTAAAATACTAAACACAACCAAGACAATAAAGATAAAGTAGAACGATATCTTATCCAAAATGTGCATATCCCCCCTTTCTCTGAAATATCTCACACAAAGAATTGCAAAATGTATTGGATAGATAATAAGTAAAATTGGAGCTAATGCAATCCAAATAATTATCGCTCCCCCTGGCTCACTGCTATTATCAGGAAGTAACATGCCAATCACGCAAATAATCAAAAAAACATGGACCCCTAAAGCAGCCTTTTTGAAGTTCGATTTTTCAACAGTTATCCCAAATATGATTTTCTTAGGCCACTTGGAATCCTCCTTATTGCGAGAAACTATTCTATTAACTGATTCTTTATCATTTTTATTTTCGATCTCCATTTTTTATATCCTAAAAATTATTCTAATTAACTAGGACGGTCCTAGTTGTTTATTTTGATTTTTTATAATCAGCATACCATAACATAAAAAAACCAACAGAAATTCCAGTTCCAATGGAAAGTATCAGGGTTCCTAAGTGATAAGAACTGTCTGCAATGTATCCGAAATCAAAACATTCAGATTGAAAGAGCAAGCAACCCATATCAGAAGTTATATCAAATATTATAGAAATTACTTCAATAAAAACAAAAATGATAATTATTGAAATAAAACTTTTATTAATAATTTTTTTAACTCTATTCATCTTTTTATTTTTATTAATTATGTTTTTATCCTACCATAAAAGTTCGATTCCCGTCACAGGAAACATAAAAAACACGCTTTTATGCATGTTTTTTTTGAAAGTAAGCAAACTGTGGATGACGCATGCCCAGCGCATTTTTTTGCTGGGTTCGTGCCTGAGATTATAAATAAGAGATGACTACAACTTCAATGAGACATTTAAGCTTCCTGTTATTTAAACTTTAAAGTTCCTATTGCTGCTTTTAAATAATTCAATGACTCATAATATCTTCTTCCGTTATAATAATTTGCATCATTATTAACAAAAATATCATATTGATCATCATCAATATAGCCTGCGGATTGCGGAAGAGACAAATCAATTGTATCTTGAAAATTCTTTTCATTCAATTCTGATGTAATGTAGAGATTTAAAATATTATCATCCTGCATGACAATTTCTTCTTGTTCTGATGAACGTCTCTTTTCTTCGAGATAAGCTGCCATCTCATAATCCTTAAACTCACTGTCATTTTTATCATAGAATTTTATACTATAACTAATATAATCCCCTTGTTCAGAGGTAGGCAAACTATCATCAATATCCTTGTCATAAAAATACACACCATTCTTACCCTCAGTAACTACCCAACCTTTTGGATATTTAATATAAATTCCGTAAGCATCATTTTCATAGATAATCCAATCCGAAACATCTATCTCCTTATCTTCAGAGCAGTTTTTAAATTCACAACTTAATTCATCAATTCGAACAATTTCACCACTAGAACAAACCTTATAAAAATACGTATCGTCTATACCCATCTTACATCCAGAGCTAGATATATCATACTTAATCCCATTGTCATCACTGCTAATATCATTCTTATCTTTAGATATATTAACAGCTACGATATAGCCACTTATCACAAAAATTAAAACAAGAAATATTATCAAAGGTACTTTTAACTTATTCATTATATTTTCTAAAAAATTATACATTTAGTATGTCACAGTTCGATTCTTATCATTAATTAACTAGGACGGTCCTAGTTGTTTATTGCTAACATATTTATCACTATCAAATTCAATACTGTCTCCAATTTTCTTCAACATATCAAAACTTTTCACCAATTCCTTTTCAGATTTCTCAATTCTTTTCAAAGCATCTTTTCTGTAAAGATCACGCAAAGCCTCTTGATCCTCATTAGTATAATTCTTCTTATTCTTTCCTAATTCAAAATCAATCACTGACTGGGGCTTATCATTTGAAATATTCACAACATCTTCGATCACCACAAAGTAATCATCCTTTAAAACAACAATATCCCCTCCAATATGAGGATTTTTTTCCATATCATCCCTCACACCAATAGCGTAAAATATTATATTATCGCCCCTTTGAGTCACCCCGCATATATTCGACTCCTTAAAAGATGACGGCAACAAACTCCCATATTCATCTTCGTAAGAAAAACTTTTTACAATTTCACTCAATTTACTACATGATGGCTTTTCACTCAACTCTTCAAAAGACTCGGAAGAAAATTGCCAAGGCTCATATAAAATTCCTTCATCCATTCTCCTGTCATCATACTTAGCCTTATCAACAATAAACACAGAAATATCATTGTCCTGCCAGATACAGTTATTGGAATATTCTTCAATACTCAATTCTCTTGGGTACTTAAATTGAATTCCAATTTCATCTTCGCGATATGCTCGCCAACCATCTTTGTCTTGACCTAAATACTTTTTACCACACACAAATTCTTTTTGTTCTTCTTTGTTCTTCAAATATTCATTCACGTCTTTCTGAACTCTCACATTTTCTTTCTGCTTAACAACACTATCTTCAGCATGCGAATCATCTTCTGCTCTAAAATTCTTAGAATAAACAAATGCGATTCCACCCACAAAAGCCAAAACAAAGAATGCAATCAAAGATATTTTTATTTTATTTTTCATTTTTTAAAAGATTTAAATTATATTTTAATTTTACCACAAAATTTCAGCTCGAACCAAAACAAAAAACACGCTTTTATGCATGTTTTTTTTGAAAGAGAGCAAACTGTGGATGACGCATGCCCAGCGCATTTTTTTGCTGGGTTCGAACTGAAATTGGAATAAAAGGGGTCAAATAAAAGGGGTCAGGTACCTTTTTTCTACCCAATAAAATTCAAGCTCGAACCAAAACTACTCCTCACCCAAAACAAAAAAAACACGCTTTTACACGTGTTTTTTGAAAGAAATCAAACTGTGGACGACGCATGCCCAGCGTATTTTTTTGCTGGGTTCGTGCCTGAGATTATTAATAATTCAATACAAAAGGAGCTTAATATTCAAAATAAGCTCCTTTTCATGCTACACGCAACTAATTCAAGGAATTGGGACTACATAGGTCTTCCTTATCATTTGCAGTTCTCCCACAACACCCACAAATAAATTTAGGATTGGATGTAAGTTTTTTGATTTCCTCCACATTAAACCCAAATGGCTTGCTTGTTCGATGACACATTTTATTTGGAGCAATGTTAGAAACATCTCCTCCACATTCGCAACCACCAGAATTGCTATCTCCACATCCACATCCAGATTCAGATCCACTAGCACAACAATTATTTTTTGTCATAAATATAAATTTAAATAGTTAATCCATTAAAAAAATCACTAACTTCTTTAAAGCTTTCTTTGTTTATCTTGCAATACACCCATCTCCCCTCTTTTTTTGTGGTAATAAGATGCGCATTTACAAGCTCTTTGATGTGATGAGATATTGTAGGCATAGTAACACCCAAGAGCCCCGCCAAATCTTTAATACAAGCTTCATTTTGACAGGATAATTCGTTCTTTCTGCATCTGCATTCTTGCTTATGAATAAATAATAATATTTTCAATCTATTTTTATCAGCAAGTGCTTTAAATATCTCATCTAGTTTTTCATTTTTTTTGTCTATGCTTTTCATTATTGTAATAGTTAGATGACCATCTAAATATTATCAAACCAAACATCGTTTGTCAAAAAAGAATATGCTATTTACCGTAAAACAAAAAACACGCTTTTATACGTGTTTTTTGAAAGTGCTGCGCCACGAGATGAACACAGTGAATTTTTCGAGGCGTGCCACGAGATGAACGCAGTGAATTTTTCGTGGCGTGCCACGAGGCGTAAGCTTTTCGTGGAGCCAGACTGTGGACGACGTTCGAACTGAGATTAAATCTATTGCAAGCTTATAATCTATTTTTTATATAAATATTTCCCTGCGATACTTGTAATTAATGATGGAAGGATAATTATTAATGAAAGTGTGATTAGAGATAAAAAATTATCATTCTTAAACAAAGTCAAAAAATTCTTTCCAACCTCATCTACCGCATTAATAATAAAAAATGAAATAAAATAAAACAGAGGCCATAACCAAAAATATTTTGGAATATTTCTGGATGACATAAAAGCTAAAACTGAAGAAAGAATAAGATATACAAAAACAGTCACAAAAAGCTGTGTCACCCCTCCATCACTGGGACTAATGTTAAATATTGACTTATACCAAAAAACCGAAAAAAGTGCAGCAATAATTGAATAAATAATATTCACTAATACAAAATTTTTTTTACTCATAAATAATTTAACAAAAAAAATTATACACTTAGTATATCACAGTTCAATTCCTTTCACTATAAAATTTAGGTTCGAACCAGGATTAATCTTTACCTAAAACAAAAAACACGCTTTTATGCGTGTTTTTTTTGAAAGCGAGCAAACTGTGGACGACGCATACCCAGCGTATTTTTTTGCTGGGTTCGTGCCTGAGATTGAGAGTCAAAAAAGATTTACCGCACAATTTTAATAATAATCAATTATGCAAAAAATTCCAAGAAATAGCGAAAGAGTCCAGGTGTCTTTTATATATTCTTTCAATATTTCTGTCAATTAGACTGATTGTATTCTATTTTACATCCAAAGTAAAATACCAACCAAACACAATGAAATTAACATTCCCGAGATTATGGAAATTGCACTTAATGATATTGATTTTTTATAATCTTTTTTGAAAATTCTGACTAAAGATTTCACAAGGTAATACAATGAAATAAAAAATAAAAATGGAACCCACTTTGCTAGAAATAGATAATAATCAGAGTATCTTTCTTCAGCGCCACTTTCAGAAGCTGTATACATCACAAAGATCCCGAATGTAAAATATGCCCACAATAAAATCCCGCCTACAAGCAACAAAGCAATAGAAAATATTAAATCTTTCTCTTTCATTTTATTTAACTTAATTTTAATATTTTAATTATACCACTAAAACTTAACTCCCCATACCCGAAACAAAAAATAACCCTCTACTAAAGGGTTATTTGACCGGAGCCGGACTGTCAACGACGTTCGAACTGGGGTTGTAAATCATAAAGATATTGTTGCTATATTTTAATATTTACCCATATATTTTTATTAAGTAAAATAAAGCAGGATCTGGGCAGATTCCCATATCCTGCTGTACTACAATTTTATATAACCTTTATTAAGTAGCGACCCATTTCGCCATGGTCCATCCGTTTTTTTCTCTTATCCGAAAAGCAAATGTAGGCCATTACATTCTACCCCCAAACTTAATCTAGACACACAAGATAACCCCGAACGAAGAGGTTGTTTTATTCTAAGCCAGACTACTTGCCCTAAAGTGAAATAAAAATTTTAAAAAATTCATCCCTTAGATCCCCAACCTCTTTTGATCTAAAATATTCTCCATATTCGCTCAGAAAACGTTCTTCTTTTTCCCAATATTCTTCCTTTTCTTTATACCATTTTTTCCTTGATTCACTTTCTTCATCATCTGAATATTCAAATCCCTTTTCATCGCACCAATCATAATACATTTTAGGAAGACTTGGTCTCTCAATAAATCTCTTATTATTTTTACTACACCACTCTTTGGTTGGATTTATCTCTATACCATAACTATACATCTTAATACCATCTGTTTTAATTGGCCACTCTATTTCCCCTCTATTAAAAACTACATTATCAATTCCAGGCGATTTAGAGTCCAAAAACTCTTCTACTTTTTTATTAACATTCTCAAGAAATTTAATGAATTCTAGATTTTTTTCCTCCGCATAAAAAGCAAGATATGGCTCTGAATAACCCCTATTTGAAATCTCTCCATTACTATCAAATTCATGCCCCCCACAACCCTCTCTGATTTTCAAAAAAGGAAGCTTATTTAATTCTATGCACACATCTCTTATGTCTACATCAATAATTTCAGGAAACTCTTCTGCATCAATTCCTGTCATATTATCAAGATTACTACCCTGCATTTCAAAATATTGATTTAACTTCTCAATAATCTCATTATTAGTCATTTTCTCATCCTCTTGATTTGGAAAAACATCTTTTCTTGAAGGAGAATTCAGTCCTTCATTTTTCCAGAATTCTTTCCAATCTACACCTTTCTCTTTTTCTGGAGTAACTGAAAATTCAAATGGATTATGCATAAATTTTATTTTATTTAATAATTTTCTATATTCTACCACAAAAAGTTCGATTCCCATCACTGTCAAAATTTAGGTTCTAACCAAAATTTATTCTTTATCCAAAACAAAAAACACGCTTTTACACGTGTTTTTTTGAAAGTGAGCAGGTGAAGGGAATCCTCCTTGCTCCGACTCGGAGCCTGGGCACTACACACAAAATGCTCGCACTTGCTCGCATCTTACTCGCGCCCTTCAATTCCCATCCATTCACAAATAATCAAAAAACTCCCTAGGTGGGAGCTTTTTGATTATCAGTGAGCGGGTGAACGGAATCGAACCGTCGTCAACAGCTTGGAAGGCTGTGGTAATAGCCACTATACGACACCCGCGATTGCTTTGCAAAAGTTACACTAACCAAATTACAATTTCCAAAACAAATAAATCATTTCTTTAATTGAATACGGTATTCATTATACATGAATCCAAAATTTTGTCCAGTCTTCAAATATTGCTCTTTTTGAGAAATAATCCTAGAATTTAAATATAAAAACTACACTATTTAACATGAAAAATCTGCCAAAAAATTCAAAGGTTGTTTTTGAAGGGGTGCTTTTTGACACCGTTCAATGGGAACAAGAAATGTTTGATGGATCAGAAAAGACATTTGAAATGATTCGGAGAAAACCAAGCACCAATGTCATTGCTGTTCAAGATGACAAAATTCTCGTTCTTGAGCAAGAGCAACCCACAAAACCACTGTTCCCTTCGCTTCCAGGAGGGCAAATTGATCCGGGAGAAAATCCACTCGATGCTGCCAAACGAGAACTGCTTGAAGAAACAGGATATGCTTCGGATGAATTGATCTTGTTTGAAGAATTTTTCGGCTCCCCAAAATTTCTTTTTCATGAAACTACTTTTATTGCCAAAAACATTTCTAAAAAATGCGAACAAAACTTAGACAGCGGTGAAAAAATTTCTGTGAAATTTGTTGATTTTGATGAGTTTCTTGAGCTTTGCAGAGAACCCAGCTTCGCAGTTTCCATCGGACTCAAATTGATGATGTATGAAGCACTCTTGGATGAAAACAAAAAAGAAGAATTCAAAAAAAGAATTTTTGAATAAGGAAACTCATTCTTCATCCTCATCCCATATCATCTTCAGATAACCACTACACATATTATAGTTCTGTCATCCTGAACTTGATTCAGGATCCCCCTCTATCAGCACACACCTCAATAATATTTTGAAATTCTGTTCGCCAGTTGGCGGATCAGAATGACATGTTTTTTTTAATTTCCTATTCTCTATCTCACCTCTCAAATCTCATCTCTCAGCTTCCTGTGAAATGAAATTGCAAATCTGTGGGCTTCGTCTGTGATTCTTTTGAGAAACTTTTCGTCACTGATGAGTTTTTCCAGTTTTTCATCCAGCTCAAAAACACCCCTCACCACTTCAAGTTTTTTTCTGTCTGGTCCTTTTGCAACCCCGATTAGTGGAATTTCTTTTTTGAGTTCCATCATTACTTTCTGTGCCATGTTCACATGACCCTTTCCTCCATCCACAATGATCAAATCTGGTTGCGACCAATTGTTTCTGAATCTTCTCAAGATGACTTCTTTCATCATGCGCGTGTCATCAATGCCCGCAACCGTCTTGATTTTGAATTTTCGATACTCGGATTTATTTGGAACTTGTCCATCAAAAACCACCATGGAACCAACTGGATTTTCTCCTGAAATATTTGAAATGTCATATGCCTCAACTCGAACACCCTCAAATTCATTTTCACTTTCATCACCCATGAGTGCCACATCCTGAATGTGTTCCAATGCAAAAATCTTGTTTCGTGTGTCCGCTGCTTTCTCGAATTCTTCCTCTTTGGAAAATTTTTCCATTTCTTTTTTGAGGCTACTCACAAGTCTTTTTTTCTTCCCCTCCAAAATCATTTGAATCCCTTTGATGTTTCGCTTATAGTCTTTTTTTGAAATGCGCCCGTCATGCGGTCCTGGACAAAGACCCAGTTGAGATTCCAAGCAACCTTTCTCGCTTTTTTCGCTTCTTGAGTGAAAAGGAAAAATTCTCCGAATGATTTTGAGCGCTGTTTCCATTTGTTTTTTGGAAGTGTATGGACCATAGATTTTTGAAAATCGGAGTCCTCTGCCAATAAACAGTGTTTTGGTGTTTTCATCCCTTTTCAAATCAGTTTCTCTGAAAATGAGCACTCTTGGAAAATCTTCTTTTGTGATTGCGAAATATGAAAAACTTTTGTCATCTTTTCCCAGAATATTATATTTCGGTTGATGCTTTTTGATGAGGTTGGCCTCCAAAATGAGAGCCTCCAAAACCGTGTCAGTTTCAATTGTTTTGATGTCTTTCACATGCTCCATCATACTCAAAACAGTCACTCTTTCATCACGCCCAGAAAAATATGAAGACACCCTGTTTTTGAGATTTGTGGCTTTTCCGACATATAAAATTTGGTCACCACAAAATCCGCCCTGGGCGGAATCACTACATTTTCCCTTGAAAATATACACCCCCGGGCTCTTCGAAATCCTATTCAATTTTTCCGAAAAATCATTTGACATAGTCATATTTTAGGTATAGCTTATATTCATAGTTACTTCAACCATATGGAGGTGCGAGATGCCAATTTGCCCTAACTGTAAAACATCAGAAAATGTAGTAGCCTGCAATGAGCCAGGAAGCCCTTGGCCGCAAGACTATACCAACCCAAAAACAGGAGAAAAAGGAGCCAAACATCGTTGCAAAAAGTGCAACACCACTTTTGTCCCCACTTTTTATGAGAATCAACAAATAAACTCAACCATTATGTCTCATTAAGGAGCAAACTATGTTTTGCAAATGCGGACACCAAATCACAGAATTCGCAAAAGGACCAGGGCCCAATTTCGTCACAGGAAAATGTAGCCATTGCGGACATGAAGCTCAGGTACATAAAAAAAGTGTACGTCCTTCGCAATTAGTCTATCAAAAAAAATAATGTCCTATACTCTCTTCCAGCCGAGCGACCTACGCGTCACTCGGCGCTTTTTTTATATTACCAGTAAGCAGTAATTTGTAATCAGTAACTAGTAATTTTCCTTTATTTGAGCCTTTTTCGCTTGCTTTTTCTCCTCTTTTTTGATATAATGTACTTACAAGCAACTTCAATAATTTCCAACTGATCGTTTATGTCTGGAATTGTAAAATCACTATTAATAATTTTGCTAATCAATTTTATCTTGACATTAATTGCACCTTTCTGTAAAATGACTGTGCAATCAGCACAATCAAACGAAGCAGTCATTTTACAGAAAGGTGCAATTAGCATAACAGCAACAATGCTGTTTTTTATTTTTCAAAATATACAACAATTCCCTCTAATGCTATTGTCATCCCGGAAAGTACCCCGACACGAGTCGGGGACTTATCCGGGATCCGTTCTTAATTAAACTTCAGATTATTGCTACTCATTGCAACCAATGAAGTATGGATTCCGGATAAACTATTTTTCTCAAATTCGTTCCTCATTCGGAAAAATATGTTTTCCGGAATGACAAAAAAACAAAGGGTTTTGAATTTTGTCCAATTCTCTATCGCAAATCTCAACTCTCCCTCTCATTTCTCTATCTCAATACTTTTTTCAAATAACGTGCTGTGTGGCTTTCTTTGTGCCATTTTGAAACCTCTTCTGGGGTTCCTTGGACGATCACACGCCCTCCACCATCTCCGCCTTCCGGTCCCAGGTCAATGATCCAATCAGAAGATTTGATCACGTCCATATTGTGCTCAATGACAACCACACTGTTTCCAGCGGCCACAAGTCTGTTGAGAATATCAAGAAGTTTTTTCACATCATCAAAGTGTAGCCCCGTGGTTGGTTCATCGAGGATATACATCGTGTCTCCAGTTGCTCTCTTGGAAAGTTCAGTTGCAAGTTTCACTCTTTGAGCTTCTCCACCTGAAAGAGTCACCGCACTTTGTCCAAGCTCAATGTAGCCCAAACCAACCTCATCCAAAACCTTCAGCTTGTCATGAACAGCCGGAAAACTTTCGAAAAATTCTCGCCCTTCGCTCACTGTCATTGCCAAAACTTCTGAAATATTTTTCCCTTTATACTTCACTTCCAAAGTTTCACGATTGTACCTTTTCCCAGAGCAAACATCACAAGGAAGATATACATCCGGCATGAATTGCATTTCAATTTTCAAATATCCGTCTCCTTTGCAATTGTCACATCGCCCTCCTGAAACATTGAAAGAAAATCTTCCTGGACCATAACCTCGGAGCTTCGCATCTTTTGTGGACGCAAAAAGCTCACGAATTGGAGTGAAGAGTCCTGTGTAGGTGGCTGGATTTGACCTTGGAGTTCTCCCGATTGGAGACTGGTCGATCATGATGATTTTGTTGACATGCTCTGTCCCAAGAATTTCTTTGTGTGCCCCCGGAACATCCAGTTTTTTGTGATATTTGTTCGCAAGCGCCTTGTACAACGTGTCTTCAACTAAAGTTGATTTCCCTGACCCAGAAACTCCTGTCACACAAGTGAGAACCTTGAGCGGAAACTCAACATTCACATTTTTCAAATTGTTTGCGCAAGCACCTTTGAGAAGGATGCTTTTTTTGCTCTTCAGTTGTCTTCGAATTTCAGGCACTTCAATCTTTTCTTTTCCAGAAAGATATTTTCCTGTGATTGAATTTTTGTTTTGCATCACTTCCTGTGGTGTTCCACTAGCCACAATTTCTCCTCCGTGCTTTCCCGCTCCCGGACCAATATCCACCAAAAAATCCGCATTTTTCATAGTTTCTTCATCATGCTCAATTGCAATGACAGAGTTTCCGAGCGTACTCAGGTTTTTGAGAGTTTCCAAAAGCTTGGCGTTATCCTTGGCATGAAGACCAATTGATGGTTCATCCAGAATATACAAAACACCAACCAGCTGTGAGCCAATTTGGGAAGCCAGTCTGATTCGTTGAGATTCACCACCAGAAAGCGTGGCCGCACTTCTTGAAAGTGTGATGTAGTTGAGACCAACATCTACCAAAAAAGTGAGTCGATTCACAATCTCATCAACAATTCTCCTTGCAATCACATCTTCTCTCGCGTTCAATTCCAGGCCCTTGAAAAAATTCAAAGCATTGCTCACATTGTCACGAGAAATTTCATCAATTGTTTTGCCTCCGACAGTGACAAGCAAAACTTCTTTTCGATATCGCGACCCTTTGCAAGTGGAACATGTTTTTTCTGACATATATTTTTCAATGTCTTTTCTGACGGTGTCCGAAGATGTCTTTCTGTATCTCCCATCAAGCCAATCAATGACCCCTTTCCAATTCACATAGTATTCACTCACTCCTGACTTGAAGCGATACACCACTCTCACAGCATCCCCATCTTCATCCTCATCTTCATTGCTCGGACCATACAACAGGATGTTCTGTTCCTTTTTTGAAAGATCACGAAATCGCACATTGTCAGAAATGTGATAGTGATTTGTGACCGCTCTCATGATTGTTCCGAAATAGTTGTTTCTCTTGTAGCTCCAAGGCAAAATTGCTCCTTCCCCAATGGATTTGTTTTTGTCAGGAAGAATCATGCTCTCATCAATTTCTTTTTTTGATCCCAACCCTTCACAGTCATCACAAGCACCTTGAGGTGAATTGAAAGAAAAAAGTCTCGGCTCCAATTCAGGAAATTCAAAGCTGTGATCAGGACAAGAAAGATTTTGATTGAAACTCATTCTTTTCCCTTCACTTTCAATGATCGTGATTCCCTCGGACAATTTGAGGCTCCTCTCCACCGCTTCAAAAATTCGAGAAATGCTCTTGTCTCGAACTTTCAGAGCGTCAACCACAATATCAATAGTGTGCTTTTTGTGTTTTTCAAGATCCACTTCTTTCCAATCAGAAAGACGAATTTCTTCGCCGTCCACATAGGCCAGAACATATCCAGCTTTGAACATATTTTCAAGAAGGGTTGAATATTCTCCTTTTCGTGATCGAACCACAGGAGAAATCACTCGCGCTTCTTTCCCTTCTCCAAGTTCCAAGATTTTGTCTACAATTTCATCAACGGAAAGTTTTGTGATTTCGTTTCCACACACAGGACAGTGAGGGATTCCGATTTTGGAATACAGAAGTCTCAGATAATCATGAATTTCCGTGATTGTTCCAACGGTTGAACGAGGGTTTTTTGAAACTGATTTCTGATCAATGGAAATGGCAGGAGACAACCCTTCAATGTAGTCCACATCAGGTTTGTCCATTTGTCCCAAAAACTGTCTTGCATATGAAGAAAGACTTTCAAGATATCTTCTCTGACCTTCCGCAAAAATTGTATCAAAAGCCAGCGTACTCTTTCCAGACCCAGAAAGACCAGTGAAAACCACAAACTTATTTCTCGGAATCTCCAAATCCACATTCTTCAGATTGTGCTCCCGAGCACCTTTGACTTTGATAACGTTTTTCATATATAAACTAACTCAAACTAAATTTAAAACTCCAACTTTCAAGTCACTAATCCCGTACCGCCCTGGTACTGGGATAACTTTAATTATATTCTTCATTCTATATTCTAACTTTAATTGCATTCAATAATCCAAACTATTTTCATCCCCCGTTACTTGTCATCCTGAACTTGATTCAGGATCCCCCTCAACTAGCACACACAACAAATGATTTATAATTCCTCAAATAAGTCTTTCCATTCTGGATTATTTTTAGAGATTAAATCTATTTTCCATTGTCTGTGCCAATTTTTTAGTTGCTTCTCTCTATTAAGTGCACTGTAAACATTTTCTGTTTGTTCAAAATATACTAATTTTTCACAATTATATTTTTTAGTGAATCCTTTTGTTATTTTATTTCTATGTTCCCAAATTCTTTTTTGCAAATTACTTGTTACTCCGATATATAAGGCGGTATTATTATTGTTAGTTATTATATAAACGCAGTATTGCTTCATATGTAGTTTTTTTCCTCTAAACTAAGTAAGTGCTTATTCTTTGGGATCCTGAATCAAGTTCAGGATGACAGTGTTAGATGGATTCTCTAATCTCTCACATCTAAACATAGTGATATATTATCACTTAATTTCCATTTTTGCAACATATGACAGCGCTCTGTATTTTAACAAAAAATTAATATACACTTATGACATAAAGAATAACATTATACTAAAATGGATAAAAATCAAATAATCGAAAAAACAAAAAAGTACGCCAAAAATGAACTATTAAAAGAAAGCTCAGGGCATGATTGGTGGCACGTGTATCGAGTGTGGAAAAATTCTATTAACATAGGCAGAAACGAAACAGCTAACATGTTTATTGTAGAAATTGCCTCCCTCCTACATGACATTGATGACTGGAAAATAAGCGAAGAAAATCATAATGCGGGTAATGAAAACAAAGCGCATGATTGGATGAAAAAAATGCAAATTGAAGAAAAAGATATTTCTCATGTCTGTGAAATAATAAAAAACATGTCATTCAAAGGATCTGGAACATCTTCTGAAATGAAAACAATTGAAGGAATGATTGTGCAAGATGCTGATCGCCTAGATGCAATGGGAGCAATCGGAATAGCCCGAAGCTTTGCATTTGCTGGAAATAAAAATCTTCCCATACATAACCCAAGCATTAAACCTCAAGAAAAAATTAAAAGTTTCGATGAATACAAATACATTAATCGATCCGACTACACTCAAATCAATCATTTCTATGAAAAACTTCTTCTTTTGAAAGATTTGATGAACACAGAAACTGCAAAAAAAATTGCACAGAAAAGACATAATTTTATGAAAAAATACTTAAACCAATTCTTTCTTGAATGGGAAGGAAAAGATTAGACTTATTTATTTTTCATCTTTTTTTCATGTGAGTTTGATATGATTAAAAATAATAATTATATCAAAGCCTATGAACAAATTTCGAAACGAAAGCACTTCAGACAGAATCACGAGAGTGGTTTTTGGAGTGGCACTTTTTTTCATTGCCTATAATGGACTGAGTGGAGCAACCTCAACAATTGCCCATATCTTGGCAATCATTTTGGTTGCAACAGGCCTCACAGGGTTTTGTGCGCTATACAAGCTTTTTGGCATCAATACCCACAAAAGTCCTGAAAGTGAAAAATAACTAAAATCACAAGAAAATTTCATCTTTTTTTCATGTCCTTTGTGCTACTCTTTCGAAAAGGAGGATTTTTACTAATTCTTAAGAAAAAAAGATTATGAAAATAATCAAAAATGAAGGCATTGTTGATCGCGTCACTAGAGGAGTTATTGGATCAAATTTTGTGATCTTTGCTTTTTTCCAATTAGAAGGAATTGCATTGCTCCTCACGTTACTGTTAGGGGCAATTTTGATTTCCTCAGCTGTCACAGGCTACTGCATGCTCTACAAAACATGCGGGATCAACACCAAAAAAGACTGGGAATAAAAAATCCTACAAAGCATCATAGAAACTATCATCCTTCACAGGATAGTTTTTGATGTTTTCTTTACTCACCCATTCAAAATGTATGTGTTCATCACTGAGAGCTATTTCTCCAGAAATAATATGACAAATATAGTTTTGAGCCTCAACCCATTGATTGTCCAACGGTCGAAAAAATTTCCATTTTCCACCAATACTTTCAATTTCAATCTCAACCCCCAACTCCTCTTCCACCTCCCGAACAAGTGCTTCTTTTTCGCTTTCTCCAGAATCAATCAATCCTCCAGGCAAATCCCAATTGTCTTGCCCATGATTTTTTGGACTTCTTTTGAGAAGAAGAATTTTGTCCTCTTTCACAATAACAGCCTTCGCAGCTTTTGTTGGAATTTCCATAATCATATTTCAATAATTTTTATATTTTTATTTTAACTGAATTTTTCTGAGCTCCCAAATTTCATCTCGAATGATTGCGGCTTTCTCAAAATCCAAATCCTTGGCTGCTTCTTTCATTTCTTTTTCTTTTTGTTTGATGTATCCCGTGATGTCTTCCATGCTTTCCAGCTTCACAAATTCTCTCGGTACCTCAGGATTGATTTCATGATCCACAATTGATGCGATTTTTTTCTTGATCGTTTCTGGGGTGATGTTGTTTTTTCGATTGTATTCCGTTTGAATTTCCCTTCTTCTTTCTGTTTCAGATATAGCTCTTTTCATTGAACCTGTAATTTTGTCAGCATACAGAATCACACGACCACTGACATTTCTTGCGGCCCTTCCAATTGTTTGAATGAGTGAAGTTTCATTCCTGAGAAACCCTTCTTTGTCCGCATCAAAAATTGCCACCAATGAAACTTCCGGGAGATCCAATCCTTCACGAAGAAGATTCACTCCCACAAGCACGTCAAATTCACCCCTTCTGAGCCCCTCAAGGATTTTGATTCTGTCCAATGTGTCCACATCACTGTGAACATATTTGCATTTGATTTGGTTTTCTTTCAAAAATTCAGAAAGATTTTCCGCTTGTTTTTTGGTGAGCGTTGTGATGAGCACTCTTTCGTTGTTTGCTGTGACTTTTTCAATTTCACCCAAAATATCTTTCACCTGATTTTTGGCACTTCTGACATCAAGTTCCGGATCAATGAGTCCTGTTGGTCGAATGATTTGCTCAACAATTTTTTCTGAGTGCTCTTTTTCATATTCCCTCGGAGTGGCGCTCACAAAAATCATTTGATCAATCCTGCCTTCAAACTCATCAAATTGAAGTGGTCGATTGTCCAGAGCACTTGGAAGACGAAATCCGTTTTCAATCAAATTGTTTTTTCTTGCTCTGTCTCCTGCATACATCCCCCCGATCTGCGGAATGGTCACATGAGATTCATCCACCACCATCAAAAAATCATCCCCAAAATAATCAATGAGGGTGTGCGGTGATTCACCTTCTTTTCTTCCTGTGAGATATCTCGAATAATTTTCAATTCCATTGCAATAGCCTATCTCTCTCATCATCTCAATGTCATATTTCGTTCTTTTTCTGATTCTCTCCGCCTCTAAGAGTTTTCCATTTTTTTCAAATTCATTCCCTCTTTGCACCATGTCTCTTTCAATTTTTTTGAGAATCTCCTCCACGTCTTCCTCTGGCATCACAAAATGCTTGGCTGGAAAAACAAGAATTTGATCCAGTGATTCCAATGTATTTCGAGTCAAAAAATCTTGATACAGAATATTTTTCACATGATCATTCTCAAGTTCCACTCGAATGATCTCTTCATCTCCAGGAGGAGCAATTTCAATCACATCTCCCACAACTCGAAAACGCCCTCTTTTGTCCAAGATATCACTCCTGAGATAATACATATCAATCAACTTTTCAATCATGTCTTCTCGACTCATTTCTTTTCCCTTGAAAAGAAGCATTGAGATTTCTTTGTATCTCTCGGGGCTTCCAAGTCCATAGATGCACGAAACACTGGCCACCACAATGACATCTTTTCTTGAAAGCACCGCTGCGGTCGCGCTGTGTCTCAGCCTGTCAATCTCCTCATTGATTTGAACTTCTTTTTCAATGTAGGTGTCAGTTGAAGAAACATATGCCTCTGGTTGATAGTAATCGTAATATGAAACAAAATATTCCACCGCATTGTCCGGAAAAAAAGTTTTGAACTCTTGAACGAGCTGAGCCGCCAAGGTTTTGTTGGGAGCAATCACCAAAGTTGGTTTTTGCACCTTCTCAATCACGTTTGCAATTGTGAAAGTTTTTCCGGAACCAGTCACACCCAAAAGCGTCTGAAATTTTTCATCAGATCTTATCCCTTCAACCAACTTCTCAATCGCTTGCGGTTGATCTCCAGAAGACTCAAATTTTGAATTTAGCTTAAACTTCATTTGATATACGAATTACAAATCTATACGAATATACGAATTATTATTTTCTCTATCTCAAGTCTCAAGTCTCAAGTCTCAATTCTATCATAGTGATATCATATCACCTGAGTCACTCTTTTGCAAGAAAAGCCTCTGCTCACACAAAGGCCTCTTGTTTTGCCTCCCCTCCTTTTCAAGGAGGGGACTGAGGGGTGGTTTCTCCATCACAAATCTCTCCGCCAGCTGGTGGACTCAAATCTAACTTTTCCAAAGCCCATGCAAATTGCAATATGCTCTTGCGCTCACTTCTCCCTCGATCATGAACTCTGCTTCCGGAGCATCTCCTGGCTTCAAAAATTTCTTGTAACTTTTTTCTCCAGCAATCACCTCAATCCATTCAATGTAGTGCTCATCAGTCATTGGGTGCAAAACTTCCCCCACTTTCACTTTCACTCCTTCCTCAATTTTTTCAACAACTGGCACATGTTTTTCAGTGGCTGCATCCACCGTGTTTTCCTCTTGGAGATCCATTGGTTTCCCGCAACAAACTAATTCTCCACCACCAGCATGCAAAACTTCCACAATGTTTCCACAAACACTGCACTTATACACTTCGTTTTTGTTTTTCACATTCATACTTTTTATATTTAACATATTAACTTCTTTTATTTTCACCCCCGTCGCTTGTCATCCTGAACTTGCTGCGTCCCGCTTTCTTTGCGGGGATTCAGGATCCCCCACGAACAAGCACGTACAATAAGTGCTCTACAATTTTTCAAATAGATCCTTCCATTCTGGATTATTCTTGGAAATCAAGTTTATTTTCCATTGTCTGCGCCAATTTTTCAACTGTTTTTCTCTGCTAATTGCACTATGAACATTTTCTGTTTGTTCAAAATATACTAATTTTTCACAGTTGTATTTTTTAGTAAAACCTTTTACTACTTTGTTTTTGTGTTCCCAAATTCTTTTTTGCAAATTACTCGTCATTCCAATATATAAAGAGGTGTTATTGTTGTTTGTTATTATATAAACACAATATTGCTTCATATATGGTTTTACTTTTTAAATTAAGTAAGTGCTTATATTTTGGAATCCTGAAACAAGTTCAGGATGACACTGTTGAGTAGGGACTTTCAATTCCTCGAGTCCCTCAATTCTCATTAACATTATACCAAAACCACATGAAATTTTTGTGAAATTTCTTGCCAAATCCCCTATTTTGCGCCATACTATACGGATAAATTACAACATTTCATATTTATGCTAATCATTTGCCACTACTCAGAAATTGCCATCAAAGGCAAGAATCGAAACTTCTTTGAGAAAATTTTGATTCAGAACATGAAAAACAGGTTTCAAAAAGAAATGCCTGACTCTTTTTTGTGGGTGAAAAAACTTTCTGGAAGAGTCATTGTGAAAGTTTCAGATGAAAAAAAATCCCTGGAAAAAGCCCAAGAAATTGTTTCCAAAACATTTGGGATTGTGAATTTTTCATTTGCCCAAGAGTCTTCTCAGGACCTTGAAGTTCTCAAAAAAGATTGTTGGAAACTGGTCAAAGATGAAAAATTTGAAAACTTCAGAATCACAACCAAAAGATCAAACAAAAACTTTCCTGCGACTAGTGAAGAAGTGAATCGAGAAGTGGGAGCATATGTTTTTGAAAAATCAAAAAACCTGGG
>Ga0224510_10000658_pt1 | contig 25517 bp, 27 predicted proteins | sample SF_May12_sed_USG_FD_170161 | JGI IMG/M metagenome (GOLD analysis project Ga0224510, IMG submission 170161) | Sediment microbial communities from San Francisco Bay, California, United States - SF_May12_sed_USGS_4_1 | ecosystem: Environmental > Aquatic > Marine > Sediment | place: USA: California... | reverse complement strand
CCTGCAGTGTGACCTCTGCCCCCGCGCCTGCAAGCTGCACGAGGGCCAAGCCGGGCTGTGTTTTGTTCGTGCCAATCAGAATGAGCAAATTGTGCTGACCAGCTACGGACGCTCCAGCGGATTTTGCATTGACCCGGTAGAAAAAAAACCGCTCAACCATTTTTATCCCGGCACGCCGATTTTTTCCTTTGGCACAGCCGGCTGCAATCTGGCCTGTAAGTTTTGCCAAAACTGGGATATCAGCAAATCCAGAGAAATGCATTCTCTCACCGACGAAGCCTTCCCCGCCGCTATCGCCCAGGCTGCGGCCAGCAACCATTGCAAGAGCGTGGCGTACACCTACAATGATCCGGTCGTCTTTCACGAATACGCCATTGATGTCGCCAAAGAGTGTCGCAAGCTGGGCATCAAAAACGTCGCCGTTACTGCCGGTTATGTTTGCGAGGAACCGCGCGCCGAATTTTATGCGGTGATGGACGCAGCCAATGTCGATCTCAAGGGTTTCAACGAAGCGTTTTACTACAAACTTACTGGCGGGCATCTGCAACCCGTGCTGGAAACCTTGCAATATCTGAAACACCACACCCAGGTGTGGCTGGAATTAACCACCCTGCTCATTCCCGGCCTCAATGATTCCGATGCCGAGCTGCAGCAGATGACTCAGTGGGTGGTGGAACATCTAGGAGCCGATACGCCCATGCACTTCACTGCGTTTCATCCCGACTGGAAAATGCGCGATCTGCCATCCACACCTGCGACGACTTTGTTCCGGGCGCGCCAGATTGCGCTGTCAAATGGTGTTCGCTATGCCTATACCGGCAACGTTCATGATCAGCACGGCCAGAGCACCTACTGCCATCACTGCGGTACGATGATTATCGGGCGAGATGGATACGTGTTATCAACCTGGAAACTGGATGCGAAAGGACACTGCAGCAACTGCGGCACCGCCTGTGCGGGCCACTTCGATGCTCAACCGGGAAACTGGGGATCAAAAAGACAGCGGGTCAACATGATGGCGCATCGGCCGCAACCCGCATAAACGATTTAACGGAACGAAACACCCATGCTGAGCATGTTCAGTTGCACATCTTCGCTGCCGTTGTAGCGCGACCAGGATAGATTCAGCGAACGGTCACGCAACACATCCATGCCGATACCAATACCGTAATTCAATCCTACAGTGCGAATACCGACAGGCTGGCAGGAGGCCTCACTATCCACACACTGTTGGGCACCCAATTCCATTTGCGACATTCCGCCCAGCAGATAAGGCGACACACCAAACCGTTTGATCGGTTGCAGTTGCAACAACACGCTACCGCGCATGCGCAAACCGCTTTCGTTTTCGGGATCACCAAAACCGGCTTCAACAACCACATTGGTCACTGGCGCGACGTTGACATTACCGCCGATAGTCAGCAGCGCGTCTTCTTCAGTGGGGAGTTGGCCGTATTCCAGGCTGACGTAATCCATGCCGGTGTACAACACCGCAGGATCTTTGGCATGCAGAGGGAAAGCACAGAACAGCGCCAACAATACGACAAGCGAACGCACCATCAAAAAGTTATATTTGCTCGTCACAAGTTTCACGCTAGACAATTCCCTCTGTTCGTAGTCGATGTTAAACATAGAGATACTAGCACAATAATTTGTAATTTCAACATAGACTTAAGGTTAATTACGCGGCCAGTTGATAATCCAGACTGAGCTCAACGTACAGCGGCCCTTCGCTCGTTTCCAGGGTCAATACCGTTGCTTCGCGTTGATTGGTGTGTGGCACTTTTTTGCGTCGCCCCGTCAGCACCACCGGAGATGCAAAACCAATGTCGATGCCGGCTTCGTGTAACGGATGTTTCGCGCCACCGCACACCATGTTGGTTACTTCGCCCACCAGATTTTGCACTTCGGCATCGATTTTTTTCGCCGAGTGCATCAATACCTTTTCGCTCATCGCCAGTGCCAATGGTTTGCTAAAACTCAGCGCCATTGATCCCGCCTGCAACGAGGTCGACATATCGATCACCCCCGTCACATCGCCCAGCGGCGTGCCACGATGCTTCGCCACCTGCCCTTTGAAAACCACATGCACCCCACCCAGCGTGGATAGCACCTGATCCACGGCAGTGACGAAAACCTGTACTGTTTTAGCGTCCATACCCCCTCCCGAAAAGGTTGTCTCCATACATCGGCTCGGCGTTGCCAAAATTGAGATTGTCTGTTTCCGGGGATCTGTCCAATGAACAAATTGTAGCCGCCTGCCGCTTTTGCTAGAATCGCGCGCCCTAAACCCCACTGTGCATTTGTCACAGGGACAGCCTGTGTTAACAATGAGGTTCTCATGCCAAATTCGTCTGTACAAAAAACAACCGCCGACTTTAATAACGCCCAATGGGCCGCTGCCGCGCAATTTAACGAATACCTGTCTGCAGCCAACCCCAAAATGCCCAAAATTGATGTCAAAGCCTTCGATGCCAGCCTGCATCAGAGCGGCCCAACCCGCATTATTCCTATGGATTTGTCCGCTGGCCTGCAAACCGAATACCCGGCCACCACACCCAATTTGATGGGCAATTTCCTACGTATCTGCGCTGGCGACAGCCTGAAAACCTCGGCTGCGTGTACCTCTGAAATGTTCTACGTCATTCGCGGCACCGGCACGACCCAAACTCCTTGGGGCACCACGGCCTGGAAAGAAGGCGATCTGTTCGTCATTCCCACCAATGAAGGCGCACTGCATGCCGCCAGCAGCGATGCTGCCATCTACTGGGTAACTGACGCGCCACTGCTGGCCTACCTGGGTGTTAAACCCGGCGAACAGCAATTCCAGCCAGTATTGTTCCAACACGAAGACATCCAGGCCCGTCTCATGGCCGAATACGACAGCCCGGACGCCCTGCAGCGCAACCGTATTGGCGTTTTGCTGACCAATCCTGCCTGCCCGCTGACCAAAACCATGACCCACACGCTGTGGTCGCTGTATAACATCCTGCCCGCTGGTGCCACCCAGCTGCCGCACCGTCACAACTCAGTCGCGCTGGACTTCTGCGTCACCGCCGGTGAGAACACCTACACCCTGATCGGCAAGGACATCGACGAAAACGGCCACATCATCAACCCGATCAAGGCCATGTGGACAGCCGGTTCGGTATTCGTTACCCCACCCGGCTGGTGGCATTCGCATCATAACGAGTCCGGCGAAAACGCCATCGTGCTGCCGATCCAGGACGCGGGCCTGCAAACCTACATGCAGACCCTGGACATCCAGTTCATCAAAGCGCAGAAATAGTCGTTTTTTCAACGATCAACAAGCCGCACCACACCAGTGCGGCTTTTTTGTTTAATCTCCCCTCAATACCACTGCCTCACTGGACAAATCCTGCCAGTTCATTCAATATTTGCCGCTTATCATTTGGTTTTACAAGGAATTTGGAGAACATTAATGTCTGATTCATGGGATAAGAAAAGCAGTGGCAACGGTGGCTGGGATTTGCCCGAAGGCATGGACCCGATGCGCGTCATGCAAATCGCTTCTGGCTACTGGCAATCCTGCGCGCTGCACGCTGCCAACCGCTTGGACATTTTCAATCTGCTGGATGGCGGCAAACGCAAAGATCTCGACACCCTGACCCGTGAAACCCAATCAGACCGCCGCTGCCTGGGCGCCCTGCTCAGCGCGCTGGTATCCATGGATTTTCTTGACCGCGATGGCGACGTATTTTTCAACAACCAGTTCAGCCAAACCTTCCTCGCCCAATCCAGCAAGTTTTATCAGGGCGGCATCGTTTACATGTTTGAAAACTGGTACGAAGCCTGGGGCGGCCTGTACAACACGGTCAAAACCGGCAAACCGTCTGCGTTAATGCATCAGGAATATTCCGACCAAGAAACCCGCAACTACATGATGGGCATGCACAACCGCGCGCTGTCCCAAGCCGATGTGTTAACCACCATGTTTGATCTGTCTGGAAAAAAACAACTGATGGACGTGGGCTGCGGCCCTGCCACCTTTGCGGTGAAATTCTGCGAAAAATATCCTGGCCTGAACGCGATTGCCATGGACCGCGAACAGAATTTAAAAATCGCCAAAGAAATCGTCGACATGTTCGACATGCAACAACGCGTAAAATTATTGCCCGGCGATTACAACACCGACAGTTTGGGCACAGGCAACGACGCCATGCTGCTATCGTCGATGACCAATCAAGAATCGCCAGAAAACATCAAAAAGTTGTTGAAGAAATGTTACGACTCGATGAATAAAAACGGCGTCATCATGATTCAGGAGCAATTGCTGTGGGCCGACAAAAAAGGTCCGCAATTGGCTGCCCTGATCGGCGTCAATCAAGTCATCAACACCGTGTCTGGCTCATCCTATTCCACCGCAGAAATGGAAGCCATTTTGCGTGAAGTTGGTTTCGTCGACGTCAAATCCGAACAGATGGCACCGCCCAGCCCGTTCATCATGGTCAGCGGCTGGAAACGTTAAGCGCAATCAAACGTGCAAAAAAAAGGGACGCAACAGCGTCCTTTTTTTATTGCCTCTCAACAAAAGAAAAAGCCTCACCAGACGATATAGCAATCAATCGCCGGACTGTGGCCCATGAAATATTTATCAATTACTCTATCCTTCTGTCTCATCATCGCATCCAGTGCTTGCAGCGATCACAATAACCCCAAACTTCCTCCAGGTTTCACCCTTACCCAAACCATGGATAGCCATGATGCCGGCTATTGGACAATATCCGATGGCTGGAGCAACGGCGCCCCGTTTCTAAACGGCTGGTGCTCATCCCAGGTTGGCTTTGCCAACGGCCAGATGATTCTCAATTTGGAAAACACCTCGTGCAGCAGTACAAATTACGCTGGGGCGGAATATCGCACGAATGATTTCTATGGATACGGCTATTACGAAGTGCGCATGAAGGCCGCCAGTGGCGCAGGCGTGGTCAGTTCATTTTTCACTTACACTGGCCCCAGTGACGGCAATCCGCATGACGAAATCGACATCGAATTTCTCGGTCAGGACACCAACAAAATGCAGGTCAATTATTGGGTCAACGGTGTCGAACACCCTGTGAGCATAAATTTGGGCTTTGATGCTGCCGCAGATTTTCATACCTATGCGTTTGAATGGCGTAGCGACCGCATCAACTGGTACGTTGATGGCTCACTGGTGCACAGTGTCAACAATGCCAGTGGCCCGCTGCCTTCGACACCGGGAAGAATCATGGCCAACATCTGGGCATGTGATGCAGTTGTATGGTGCGGACAATTCAATGTCAATGTATTACCCGGCCATGCAGCTTATGACTTTATTGGTTTTCGTCGCTGATCAAACCCAAACAGCCTAAACAAAAACAAATACGCTGGCGCAACCACCAAGGCAGTACACACCATGTCTGCCAACGTGTGGTACTGCTGATAAAACATCAATCCGCCGTACAGCAGCAGCGACAACGACCAAAGCCAAATCAGCCGGCGAAAATTAAAACAGATGAACAACACCAACAGCAATGCAACCGCAGTGTGCGTACTGTAATCCAGCCCCACTGCAGGCCAGATAGCGAACACATTGTCCAAGGCCATCAAACCATAGGCGACCAACGCAGCGAGTAGAAGTTGTCCCGTCAATACCAAAGCGGCTTTCCACTGACGCTGGCCTAACTCACGACCGATGATCAACAATGCCACAACAAATAATATCGGCGTATAGGTGTCCGCAATCGCATCCAGCGTTTGATACGAAGGAACGTTCACCGTTAAGCACTCGGCTCGGTGGATTTTTCTTGTGCAGCTTTACTTAGCGTATTCATTGAACGACTAATTTCGATATCAATGCCATACTCAGATTTCAGTACACCACAAATCGCCGAAAACAATTTGTTGCCCGGTTTGATCGCTGTATAGGGATTTTTGACTTTGTTCCATAGGGGGTTTTCCGGCACCATTGAAGCGATACCCAGTTCATTCATCGCCAGTGCAAACCAGCCAAAGCGCTCAACTTCATTCACATAGCCACGTCGTTTGCTGGTCGACGACAAAACAAGATCCTTGGCAACCTCGCGAACCAGATTCCTTTTTTCTTCTGACAATTTTTCAAACGTATATTTCGCGAAAATCACGTTCATTGCCGCCGCATGTTGTTGCTTGGTGCGAATCACCTTGTAGAGGATAGACAACACCACCACGCCAACAATAGCCATCCAAATCGAATTTGACATGCTCCACCCCGTTGTTGTTTTTATAAGTTCGGCATTATAGCGCGACAGATCGTGATCCAACCACGCCAGCGTCCAGCCTGTTCAAAAAACTTTCACACTGTTCCTCGATATTCAGCCCATCCCAAGCAGCCGCATAAACAAAACAATCCTCCGGCAAGACACCCAGATGATGCGCCACCTGTAATGACTCAACAATTCCCAATCCGTGGCTTGAAAAACGCTCACCCTTGGGTTGCCAGCGTGAATAATGATCAAAATAAATCTCATCTTCCGCGCCAGACAAAAAATCCACCACGATTACCGCACCTGCACCACGAATGGCCGGAATCAATTCCACCATGGGATTAATCAATTTGTGCAGCACATAACCCGAGTCACGCTTTGCCAATTCATCAATTAATTTCCAGCCGAAAGTATCATTACCATAAATGGAACCCACTCCCAGCACATGAATCGGCGCAGACAAACTCATGTGCGTTGAATCTTTAAATCGAGGAAATGGGTTGCGCAGGAAATACAGGGGTCGTAATTGCGAATTACTTTTTCGCCATGAAGGCGTAACGCATCCTCGGATTGATCCAACCCAAACCGGGTCAGCGACAAACGCAAATCTTCCTCAATGCGAGCCTGATTTTGACTGGTGGGAGGAACAATGCGAGCATTAACAATATGACCGTCATTGCCTGTCGTGTAACGTTGCCACAACAATCCCCGTGGAGCCTCGGTACAGCCAAAACCAGTTCCAGCAGAAAGCGTAGTCGCAACAAGTGATGCATGAGACTCCAAATTTTGCAGGGCTTTCTTTGCCGTCAGCATGGCATAAATTATTTCAATCGCACGGGCAATCGTGCTGTGAAACATATTGGCACTGGGGAAACTCAGACCGTGTCGCCGCATCAATTGTTGCAATTCAGCAGGTAGTTTATCGTGATGCAAATTCATCCGTGCCAGCGGCCCCACAAGATAGGGCTTGCCATCCAGCAGCGCGTGAAATGCGGTGGAATGCGGTACTTGAAACTCTTCGATATGATTTTCAAATTGATCGATGGCGAAGCCATGGCCGGCGTTGCTGATAATACTGCTACCAACATACAGCGGATATTCATCCCCACCCATGGCAACACTAACAAACGATTGCTGATCATCCGGCAAATCAAAACTACACAACCAAGTAAGCATAGCCTCGGCCTCATCCAGTCCTTGTTGGAGCAAAGAAAGCATTTCCTGTATTTTGTTTTGATCCGGCATGGAATAAAAACCACCGATGCGAACACCAACAGGATGCACGGATCGCCCACCGAACAATTTAATCAACTGATTACCGACATTTTGTATAAACAAACCACGCCGCACGTGATCCGGGTATTTGGCTGACAATTCAACGACGCTATTGCAACCAAAATAATCCGGTGCTGCCAACAGAAAAATATGCAATCCATGACTTTGAATCCATTCGCCAGCATACATAACCTGTCGCAATTGCACTATCTGCTGATCGGGCTTAATGCTGGCAATTGCCTCAAGAGCATTGACCGCCGACATCTGATACGCCACCGGACAAATACCACAAATTCTGGCCACAACATCGATGACTTCATCGGCACTACGACCAACTAAAAACTTCTCAAAAAATCGTGGTGGTTCGTAGATACTAAATTTAAGATCTGTAATCTGTTCATCCTTGATCAGCAAGGTCAGTGCACCTTCACCCTCGACTCTAGCCAGTGCGGGCACATGAATTTCTATGTGCTTTTCAATCATGGTCTGCCCTCTCACCTGCCTGTCTAAAATCAGCTGAATGACTGTGTATCAAGTGAAAACGATGGCGCCGCTGCAGGTTCGTCAAGCCCAAGCCAGCGAACCGCTGGGAAAGTGCATCGGTATTGATGTGTTCGGCGGGCCCATAACATCCATAACAATCCCGACCAAAAGATGGACAAAGTGCGCCACAGCCATTGTGTGTTACCGCTCCCATGCAGGGGATTTTCATCGCAACCATCACACAGTTATTCTGCTGGCGCTTACATTCCATGCAGACATTTTGTTTATCTTGCCGTGGTCGAGCACCATGCAGAACGCCCGCAACCAAAGCAATTATTTGGTCACTGCTGATAGGACATCCCCAAAGTTCAAAATCCACTTTGACCGATTCGTTAATTGCTGCACTGGTTTTCAATGAGTCGATGTATTGCGGGCTGGCGTATAATTCACCGAGCCATTGGCCGTCGTCATAAATATTTCGCAGTGCCTGCAAACCTCCAGAAGTCGCACAGGCACCGATACTAACCAGCATTTTGCTGTTTTCACGAACACGCTGAATACGCTGCAAATCATGAGCAGTAGAGATACTTCCTTCGACCAATGCAATATCTGCCATCGCATTTTCATTGACCACGCCCGCTTCAACAAAATGCACAATATCCACCAACTTCGCCAACTGAATTAACTTGTCACCCATATTCAATATGGCCAGTTGACAGCCGTCGCAGGAAGAAAACTTATGCACGGCTAAACGAGGCTTTTGCTGCATATCAAATTCCCCGCACCGCTAAATGATCACAAATTTCTGGATAGGGATAAACCGGACCGTCTTTGCAAATAAAATGTGGTCCCAATTGGCAATGCCCGCAATGACCAATCGCGCAGTTCATGCTTCTTTCCATACTTAGCCAGATTTCACTACTGTCTACACCTTGATCGATTAACTGTTCAGCCATGATGCCCATCATTGCCTCGGGACCGCACATCATCACCATGCAATTTTTTTGATCAAAGCGTGCTTGATCAAGCAATGCTGTCAAACGTCCCGTTGCCCAGGACCATCCCGGTACAGCAACATCGGCAGCCAACAACACCTGAACATCAGGCAGCATCGCCCACTGTTCGTAACTTTTTCGCCACAACAAATCATTGGCGTGCTTCACGCCCTGCATAATGACAATTCGACCATACTGCTGGCGATTCGCCATCGCATGATGAATCACCGCCACCACAGGTGCACATCCCAAACCACCCGTCACAATCACCAAATCCCGGCCATGTGATTCGCGTAGCGGCCAACCGCGACCAAACGGTCCACGCAAACCCAATCGATCGCCCACTCCCAACTTGGCCATAGCATCGGTCACTCGTCCTACGGCTTGGATGGTATGGGTAATTGTGGCGCGATCTTCATCCTGACCAACAATGGAAATGGGAATTTCACCAACGCCATGCATGTACAGCATATTGAATTGGCCGGGCATGCAGCGATAATCTGCATTGATTTTGCTGTCGGTAAAACGCAACGACCAGGTGAATATATTAGGTGCCTCCTGGATTCGATCGACAATTTCCACTTCGGCGGGAACAACCAGCGGCCAACTACTCATGAGCAATCTCGGAAAATTCGTTGAGCAATTTCGTGACATCAATCCCTACGGGACACCAGGTAATGCACCGACCGCATCCTGTACACCCTGAGCGACCATATTGCTCATGCCAATAATCAAATTTGTGGGTTAGCCACTGGCGATAGCGATGCGACGTTTCTGCTCGCACCACAAAACCATGAATATAACTGTGATCCGTATTAAAACAAGAATCCCATTGCCGGCTTTGCTCAACATGCTCCAAATCCAGTGAGACTTGCGATGTTTGTGAATGACAAAAACAGCTAGGACACACAGCGGTACAATTACCACAACTCAGGCACTGCTGTGCAATCTCCTGCCACTTTGTATGAGCCGCGAGCGCAGACAATTTCCCTTTCATGAATGGAACAGATCGTGACTGCGCAGTAACTGCTGATGCGCGTTGCATACTGATAGATTGATGTTGATCTGACGTTAGTGAGTCAACAGTCAGCTTCTCGATCAACTGTTCACCGATTTGGCTGAACACAGAAACTGCAAACCCCTCATCCAACTCATCAAGGACAAGATCAGCCCCTTTCACAACCGTTGGCCCATCCCCGGTTGAGGCACAAAAACAATTGGCTGAAGGGTGTGTACAATTCACTGCAATTAACAATAATTTTTCACGACGTTCTTTGTAATGCTGGTCGCAAACCTCACCGTGCAAAAAATGCGCGTCAGACAGCGCAAGTGCCGCCAAATCACAAGCACGCACCCCGATAACTGCCGTTGGCCGCACATTCGACAAGACACTGTCAAAACTAAGTGCCGAATCAGTGCGTATTGATTGCCATAAAACTTCTCTAGGCTTGAAAACCAGCGGTTTCAAACACTGCGCACCATTGGCCCAGGAAAATTGTCTGGCCGATGCCGATGACTGTTCATAGCGGTATTCACCCGCTGCCTGAACATCAAATATCCCCAGGGGAAACTGATCGACATGGGTGACCGGACGATAAACCACCGCACCATCATTCAGGGTCGGGCCTATGCAATCATATCCCTGCAGGGACAGCACGGTTAGCAGGTCCTGCAATTGACCACGGGGAAAATAGCCAGATTCACCAACTCGCATCTCGATCATAAATCCCGTATATTCGATACGTCAGTGTGCACCCAACACCCGCACAAGGTCAATTATTCACCTGCCGAGTTTTGCGTTATACTCCACCGATGTGCCTAGCGATCCCCATGCAGATTTTACAAATCAACGGCGACACCGCCCTATGCTCTGCTGGGGAAGTCCAACGTCAAGTCAATATATATTTGGTTAAGAATCAGCCACTCACCGTTGGCGACTTCTTGCTGGTACACATTGGCTTTGCCATCGAAAAAATTGATCCTGAACAAGCCCAATATAACCTCGCGCTGATTAACGAGGCAAAAAATGCATGAGCTATCTTTGTGTAAAAGTTTGCTCGACCAAGCCAGCCACATTGCTGAACAAGTCCGCGCTCGTAAAGTCTCTCGTATTTCATTGAAAATTGGCGCACTGGCGGCGGTTGACATCCCCCTGTTACAATTTGCATTCGAGCACTCCCCAAAAGAGTCCCGCTTTAGCGAGACAGAATTGGACATCGAGCAATCACCACTCATGATTCATTGCCCTCATTGTCAAATGGATGCGGAGGCTAAAATAAACGATCTTCGCTGCCCGCAATGTGGTCATGTTGGCCACGTATTGAGTGGAAATGAAATGATGATTAGTGGAATGGACTACGCATAAAATGTGTACTGACTGTGGTTGCGCTCTCAGCAAAGAACATCACATAGAACTGTCTCATTCATTGCTTGCCGAAAATCGACTGCAGGCCGAGAAAAATCGAAAATTTTTCCACACTCATCGACTCACTGTAATCAACATCATGTCAGCCCCTGGCTCTGGAAAAACAGAGCTATTACGGAATTTGATACCGCAACTGGCACCATTACACTGCGGTGTCATTGTCGGCGACTTACAGACAGACAATGACGCAAAACGTATACGAACTACGCTCGCGCCAGTAATACAAATCACTACCGGCCATGCATGCCATTTAAACGCACACATGATCAGTGCTGCCATCAAGCAATTGCCACTAACAGAATTGGATGTTGTATTTATCGAGAATGTGGGGAATTTAGTCTGTCCCGCAGACTATGATTTAGGCCAGAATTTCAACATTGTGCTGATATCCGTCACCGAAGGCGACGACAAACCCTGCAAATATCCAACAATATTTCGTTGTGCGGACTTAGTTGCCATCAGCAAAATTGATCTTTTGCCCTACATGAAAGATTTTGATGTTACCCGACTTGGGGTAAATTTGCAGAACATCGGCATTCAGCAGGTACCGATGACGATCTCAGTGGAAGGGATGCTAGACCCAATCGCGTCATGGATCAGAGAGCATCACGAAGGGACGTTGGCAGCGGGAACATCCAAGCCTCCCCATTAAAGCCCTCCCTTTCCCCCACGAAAAGAAAAAGAGAGGTGCAGCGCAACCGGCGCGAATCAGTGGCCTTCGCGTTCTATTTCCTGAATCATTTTATCTATCTGCAGCGACTTGATTCGGTCAATCAACGCGGGATTCATACCAACCCGACTCAATCCATTGATTGTGCTCGTTGACTGTACATCGTCGTAACATTCCGCGATCAATGCTGACACCGCACCAGAAATCCGCAAAAACGCGTTAAATACTCGGAATGCTTTTTCCTTATCTTCGTAATTGGCCACACACTTTGCCAAAAATAACTGCTGGACCCGATTCATTATTCCAAGCATGTACAGATTCTTTACGCCGCGTTTGACATGCAACAGCGCAATGTACCACTGGTGATTCCAATACAGCTGAGTTTTCGGACCGCTTACGATACTGACAATCCAGTGTCTAAGCGTATTTTCCAACTTGGGCCGTTCGCCATCAAAAAAAATCTCGCGAACTTCATCCATGCCATACAGCGTATCGTAAAATTCCTTAACAATATCCTCGGTCCAGCCTGCAATTTTGCTTGATTCGGCATGAAGAATATTCCAATCTTCTTCATGATAATTAATCAGCTGTGCAATACAGCGAAATAAATGATCGGTCTGCCCCACAAACTACTCCCTGCTATCAACCTGATTCCTACGCGTAGGCAAGCCCTGAACCTCGCAGCCCGAGCGAATCAAGCACAATGATTATTTGACGAAACATTTGCTTCAAATCAACTCTGCTATGACATACCAGCGCCACCGTCTTATCCTGCAAATAAAACAGAAACACAAACGGCCAATCTCGTCCCAGCTGATCACCGGAAGTATGCTCCTTGCGGATCAGCAGAGCCATCTCTTTGCCTGGCATAACCTTTTGCAAAAAATGCGAATGCGCAAACCGGACTATTGTGCCCTGAGATTGAGCGGATATCGCAGCAACCGACGCCAAACCTTCAGCATCGACTGCCACGCGACTGGCGTAATCAATCAAAAATCCATCTTTTGTCGCCAGCACCGCACTATTAACGCCTTTAATGCGAACTAATTTTTCAAGCTTGTAATGCTGTCTCATTACTTAATTTACTTACCCAACGCCAGTTTAAAGAGCAGCAACAACTTCATCAATGTGCTTGCGAACGGCATAGCGAATAGCGCCAATCACCGCAGTTGTGTCTGTCTTGATCGCCAAAATGTCATTTTTGGCCGCAGCCATAATGATTTTACCTTGCTTGAATTCAAGCAAATATTGTTCAAGATCACCGATACCGAATTCACGCCCCAGGCTTTCTGCCGTACCAATGGCCGTTGCTACCATCGCACCCAGTGCATCCATGTCAACATTGGCTGTCGCCGTACTCTGAATAACAAATCCATCACGACCGACCACCGCCACAGCGGAAACGCCAGAAATATTCATGAATCCAGACAGAACCTGTCCCAAGTTTTTGGCCATTTACATTACTCCTTAAGTAAAAACTATACTGCCTTAATCAGCGAAATCAGCTCTTCGCGAAGGCCAATTCTATTCCGTGTGACGCGCATCGCCGTTTCTGAAAAACGCAGCAACATCATCGCAATGGCAGATTTTTCCATTTGATTGACTGCATTAATATCATCAACATAAATCAGACCAATTCCAAACTGGTCCAAAACCTCAGCGGTATCGAAGGAAAACAAATTCTCTGAATTGAGTTGTGATGAAACTTTTTCCATCGGAATTGCAGCAACGTACAAGGTACACTTTTGGTGAATACTGATGCGAAACAGATTCAAACCCGATTGCGATCGCAACCCATCAGCACTCAGTGGTGCTGCAGCATTGTTGCCTGACAAAGTCGTCAGAATGGATGCCAACTCTGCGGCACGGGCAACAACTGCGATCTTAATCACAGCGACGCCCTGCTTTGCAGCCGTCGCGGAAAGGCCACGAATATCATCCAGCTCGAACGCACGATGATGTACGCGAACTGACGGAGAGGACAGCACATCAACAATGCTTTGCCGAACTTCTTCGGAAAACAAATGACTCGATTTTTGCTTCAACAGTCGCTGCCGGTCGCCTACCAGTGCATCAACCGCTTCTCTTGCCAAACTCATTGCTGACGCTGCATTTCCAGAATCGAGCATGTCACGTGCTTGTGTGATCAAGTCGCGAATGTGATTCGCCAAGTCATCACTGGATAGATTTTTCACTTTGGTCGGTTGCAAACTCAAGAAGCTGCGCTCCGCCAGCGAAATCATATTTTCGGACTTGTCGACCAATGCTTTGCGCCTAAGCTCAAAATCCCGTTCCCACTGCTGAATCAGTTTGTCTGATTCCTGCAATTGCGACTCGGCTATGTCCCGTTTTCTGTCGTCTTTTAGAGACTGCAGAGTCTTGCCTAACAAACGGGCAATTTGCTTGCGCAGTTTATCGTCCGAATCCAGACTGATCGATTCCAATGCTAAAAAACGGATAAGCTGCGCCTGATACGACAAAACGAGTGTAGAGCGAGTAGTCTCACCAGACTTGCCTGAGAGGTTACCCTGATCAGCGGTTGATGGCGTAGCACTGTTAGCTGTCATTGGAATCATCACATCCGTGATTTTGGTAGCTGAAATCTAATCGAATCATCCCTATGACGTCAACATTTTATACGTATTTATACGGCTTTTTTCCGCCAATGTTTCGTCACACCAGATCATAACCAAGCCCCACAGTAGGCGATATAAACATCTTCGTTATTTTATTCGTTCCATGCGTTATAATGGCGCTGATTCGGAATTTTGCCAAACAGCCAGCTGCCCATGAAAACTGCCGCATACCGAGCATTACCCAGCACCCTCTGCTTCGTTGGCAGCGCGTTGTTTTTCGGTATGAATTTCTCCGCGCATGCCGCCGAAGATAGTTTCACCGATTCAGCTCGGCCGCTGCAGTTAATTACCGGCAACATCAATTACCGTCATCGCCACAGTGAACTGTTCGTCGGCTCATCCCTGAAACAAGTCAGCTTCAACATCAAACAGCACAACAACGGTGCCCATGGAGATTTACAAGCCCAGACCACGGCGTCATATTTTTTTCGCCTAAACTCCCGAGCTTATTTCCTGGATAACAGCAATTTTGGCTCTCAGCTTACCGCAACCGCCAGCACCTACCAGCTTGATGGCAGCGAAACAGATCAGCAGAATCAGGTTCTATCAGAGCACTTGTCTGGCTATTACGCCTACGCTGGCCCCGTATTGTTTTACTTGTATGGCAATCGCTTTCAAACACGATACTTTAAAGCAGGCATCGCCCCTGGCTTAAGCATGGTGAATTACAAAGGCAAGGTCGCACTGAACGCCGACGGTACGTTGCTGGAGGCTGATATTCAAACCCCGCGTGGAGTGGCATTCCAGCCATCACTAAATCTGTTGCTTGAATCAAAGTGGAATAACTGGTCGTTGTTGTTAAGCCATTCATACTACACTCTGAATGGCAAAACCCATGAATTGACTATTCAGGAAAGCGCCGCCACCGTCGCGTATAGCTGGACGCTCTAATTTTCACTGTATTGATTGCTTCTGGCACCATTGGCCGCCAGCAAACGAACCAACACCTCTGAACCACCTGACATCGCATAATCCAATACAGCAACCCCCTTGTTGTCACGAATATTCACATCTGCCCCATTGGAAATCAGAATCCCGGCAATTTCCATATTGGCTCGTGTCACAGCGATAAACAGGGGAGTAAAACCATCATCACTCTTCGTATTGATTTTCGCTCCACGCGCCAACAATGTGCGCACCATCGAGGCATGCTGTGCATTCACCGCGTAATGCAGCGGTGTAAATCCTGCGTCACCGACCACGTTCACATCTGCGCCATTCGTCAGCAGTCGATTCAACTGCTCTTCTTCGTTATTAGCAACAACAGCAAAGATCAAACTGGATGACAATGTTGCCAAAAATCCTTTGGCGGCGGAGTGATCTTGTGCCGCGGCTTTCTCAAACCACTCGTAGGCGCGTACTGGATTTTGGGTAACGCCTACACCACGCATGTAATGCACGCCCAAATCGTATTGCGCCTCTCGCCAGCCTTGCTCAGCAGCTTGTTTCAACCAATGCGACGCATACGCCAAATTACGCTCCACGCCTCTGCCGCGCAGGTACAGCAGTGACAACTGGTATTGTGACTCCGCATGCCCTTCCACCGCTGCCTGTTTTAACAATTCAAACGCTTCAGAAACATCATCGGTTTCCGCCTGGGAAATCTCGTAAATTCCCAATTTAGCCTTCGCTAACAAATGCCCTTCCTTGGCCGCCGATCGAAACAACCGATTGGCTTTGGTTCCCGCTGCCATACCCGTATCGGGTTCCAGCATGGTCGCTGCCTGGAATTGTGCTTCAGAAATATTTTGTTCTGCTGCCCGCAAATACCATTTTTGGGCTGCCACTAAATCTTTTTCTGTTAGGATGCCCGCGTGATATGCCTGTGCGACTTCAAGTTGCGCCTGTGCATCACCGGACTCGGCAGCCCGCTGCAACCACGTCCAGGCAACACCCTGAGATTTTGGTGAAGCATCTTGCTGATACAGTTTTGCTAACTGATATTGGGCCTGGGGCAAACGCGCCTCTGCCGCCTGGCTATACCACCAGCGCGCCATTTCCACATTTGGTTCAACCCCCACACCTTGCTGATACATTTGCGCGACATTGTACTGGGCTTCGACGACACCCAGTTCAGCCGCCTGTTGATAAAAGGAAAATGCAGTACGATAATTTTTTTCCTGCTGCGCCGCATTTGCCTGATCCCAAATGCGCTTTTCGTATTCCACCGTGCTAACACAAGCCACCTGCGTCGCACACAGAACCAACCACAATCCTCTTACAGCGCCAGTCAAATATCGCGACATACGCTGACTAACTTCCGCTGTAATCAAATTGAGTGATCACCAGACGTCCGTCCTTGCCGCTCAATTGCATATTAACTCTGCCAGAAGCCTTCTTGACTTGCGCACCCTTTTTTACGCTGATCTGGAAAACACCTTTGCCGGATGCGTTCCCTGTACCGATATCCCATTGGATATTGCTGAATCGAAGTTTCCTGACACTGCCAGGTTGCAGAGATTCCGACAGCAAGTTTTCCAATTTATTCAGGCGCGAATCTCCCGCCAGCAGTTTTTCAGAAAAATAAGTACGCAGAGCACGCTGATCCCCAACCTCAAACGCCAAACTGAATCCATCCGCAAAATCCAGCAAATCAGAATGGGTAATCAACATCCCCATTGACGGCATAGCCGCCGGGGTCAGCGACATACCTTTCAAATCGGGCAGCACAATGGCTGATGCCGCTGGGGAGGAAGGAACTGCCGCGCTTTTTTGTGCAGCCTCCGCCCGCTTGGCATCAGCTGCTTTGCGCGCTTCCTCGGCTTGTTTGGCTTCGGCCACTTTTCTGGCTTCCTCAGCCTTTCGAGCCTGCTCCACGCGAACCGCCTCAGCTTTCCGTGCTTCCTCAATCCGTTTGGCTTCCTCGGCTTTTTTGACCTGTTCCGCCCGCTTGGCTTCTGCGGCCAACTTCGCTTCCTGAGCTTTGCGAATCGCCTCTGCTCGCTTGGCCTCGGCCAACTTCCTGGCTTCCTCAGCCTTCCGCGCTTCTTCCAGGCGCGCCGCCTGCGCCGCTTTCTCTTCCTGAGCTTTGCGCAATGCCTCTGCTCGGCTGGCTTCAGCCAACTTTCTAGCCTCCTCAGCCTTGCGCGCATCTTCTAGGCGCTTGGCCTGAGCCGCTTTCTCTTCTTGAGCCTTGCGCAATGCCTCGGCCTTCAGTGCCGCTTCTTGCTCACGGCGAGCCTGTTCCAATTTGCTAGCAACTGTCGCCTCGAGTTGTTGCTTTTCGACAACCGCTGACGACTGATCCTTGCTGCTCGCTGTTTCGGCCGGAACCACATTCGCAGCATCCTGTCGCGCCATGGCCAACGCTTCCTGATTGCTGGTAACCGCGAGCTGCCCCTGCGCAGAGATTTGCTCTCCCTGCGTGGACCAAAACAGATAACCGGCCACCGCCACCACGAGCAGCATGACCCCGGCCACCAAGGGCAATTTGGACACGGTGGGCGGCAACATGTGCTCTTGATCAGAAATCGAATCAGCAGTTGTCGCCGGCGAAGATGAACTGGTGGGTTGAGTTACTGGCGTACGGGGCGAAGAAGTGGGGCGGGATTCAAATGGTTTGACGGCATCGACAGGCGGAGCGGCTTCAATATTGGCCACCACCAACTCCAGCTCGGCATCAACAGCGGCGATACGCCCTTCACGCAGTTGCTCCAGCGTCAGGGTATGGCGATCCGCCTCAGACAGCGTTGCATCATCCCCCAAACCAATACTGGCGTAGTAATCGGCGACATCCTTATCCAAAATCTGTTTTAAATAATCTCTTGCTGTGCTCGCCATGCCTACATCCGTTGCTATCCATCACTACATATAGGGATATGTATTCAGCCGCCTATTTTACTGACACGCCCTGATAAATCCAGTCCGTTGGATGCGAGAATTTATCCGAGCAAAATGGTCAAATTACAATATCCAAACTAACCTTCCAGGTTAAAACCCTCGAGTTGCTGTACTTTCGGTAAAAATCTGGCCAACAAAAACTCATACTCCGAGTCACTGTAAGGCTTGGCAGACGAATTTCCCCAAACGGGTTTGGGCCAGCACGTATCGTTTTTATATCTTGCGACATGGTGCATATGAAGTTGTGGCACCATATTGCCTATCGCTGCAATGTTCAATTTGTCCGGCTGAAAGCAGGTTTGCATGGCCAAGCTCAACTGATACGACTCCTCCATCAACTGTAAACGATCTTCCCGATTCAATTGGTAAATTTCAGTTACGCTGTCACGCGCGGGAACCAAAATAAACCAGGGAAAACTGGAGTCGTTCATTAGTAACAGCACGCTAAGCGGAAAATGACCAACAACAAAACAGTCGCGCTTTAAGGTAGGATGTAACACAAACATGACAGGGTCACCTGATCTATAATAGACTGCAAAAATTAGTTGCCCATCATTGTCTCGTGACATGCCAAAGTCAACGCCCATTGACATAAAATCTCTGCTGCACCAATTGCAGACCACCCTACCCGCGGACCAGCACGTCAAAATTATTCATGTCTGTGGCGGTCACGAACGAACCATCAATCAGGCGGCACTTCGACCTCTGTTACCCGCCAACATCGAACTTATAGCCGGTCCAGGCTGCCCGGTTTGCGTCTGCCCTGAACAAGATATCGCCACGGCAATCGCCCTCAGCTTACAACCAGGAATGCGTGTAGTCTGCTTTGGTGACATGCTGCGCGTCCCCATCAACAGCAACAAGCATCTGCCAAAAACATTGCTAAAAGCACGCGAACTTGGCGCGGATGTCCAATTTATCACCTCCCCCATGGAGGTTATTACACTTGCCCAACAACACGCATCCAAAAAAATAATTTTCTTTGCTGCCGGTTTTGAAACCACTATGGCGCCCATTGCCGCACTATTGTCACAACCGTTGCCTGACAATTTTTTTTTCCTTCTCAGTGGCCGCAGAACCTCCCCCATCGTTCGTCATCTGCTGCAACATGAGAAAGCCTATTTTCAAGCCGTCATTATTCCAGGCCACACTTCGGTCATAACCGGCATCGACGAATGGCAGTTTTTGGCACAACAACAGAAGTTGCCGTGCGCTATCGCCGGATTTGAAATTCACAGTTTTATTCGCGCCTGCAATGATGTTTTGCAACAAATACAGCACGGCGACTATCGTTTGAGCAACTGTTATCAAGGCGTGACAACATCCTCGGGTAATGCATTTGCACAGCAACTGATGCAAACCCACTTTTCAGCGGAAGATTCGGTCTGGCGCGGCATTGGCAAAATCAAGGACTCCGGTTACCAGCTTGCGCCTCAACATCAACATCGTGATGCTCGCCAGTTCATGTCGCTGGAATCCATCAATGACGACATGCCCAAAGGCTGCGAATGTCATCACGTGGTCTTGGGGAAAATCTATCCAGACCAATGCCGATTGTATGGTCGTGGCTGTACCCCTACCAACCCTATTGGGCCATGCATGGTTTCTGATGAAGGTGCATGTCAGCTGTGGTGGCGTAATGGTGTGCGTCATCATCGAGCAATCTCATGACGCTTCGCACACAACGGTATGAGCTGACGGGGCAATGTCAGGGAATCGGTTTTCGGCCATCGCTGGCAAGATTGGCGAAACGCCATCAACTCGCGGGCTGGGTAAAAAACACCGTTCATTCCGTGGAACTGCTGCTGCAAGGTAATGATCAGCAGCTCAGCGATTTTGCATCAGACTTGCAGCAGATGTTAAATCAATATGATGATGTGCACATCACTGACATTACTGAACTGGATCACACCAAACTTACCGGTTTTGATATTCTCGACAGCGCCCCCAACCATCCCGGCGAAATTTTTATCACTGTCGATCGCGCCATCTGTCCGGATTGCATCAAAGAGTTGAATGACGGCACCAATCGGCGTCATGGCTATCCTTTTCTCAGCTGTACCGCTTGTGGTCCCCGCTTCAGCATTTTGGAAAAAATGCCGCAAGATCGTAGCAACACCTCACTGCATAAATTTATTTTGTGTGAAAAATGCCAGATCGAATACCACGATATCAACGATCGCAGATATCATTTTCAAGGCATTGGCTGTGAGGCATGTGGCCCCACATTGCGCTACAGCGACTCACATCAAGCAATATCAGGAAACGCAGCCTCACTGCAGGCGGCGGTTGATACACTCCGTCGTGGAGAAATTCTGGCGATCAAAGCTCAGGGTTCCTACCAACTATTATGCCTTGCCAGCGCGGCTGCCAGCATTGCGCGACTTCGACAGAAAAAAAACAGACCGCATAAACCATTCGCGGTTATGCTGGACATCGAACAACAAAATCAAGTGGCATTAACCGCCGAAGATACGGCATTAATCAGGTCAGCCGCATCCCCCATCGTGTTAGCAGCACGCAGTGATTCCTCCACCCTGCCGATGAGTATCGCTCCAGGGCTGCATACGCTTGGCGTTATGCGTCCAACCACCGCGCTGCATCATTTGTTGCTCCGTGAACTTCAGCAACCGCTGGTTGTGACCTCGGCAAATATCACTGACAATCCAAGCTGTATCGACAGCACCGACGTAGAACAGCAATTCGGCAATATCGCTGATGGCTTTCTGCACCATGATTTATCCATCCTGCACCGCGTCGATGACAGTGTTTATCAGAGCATTGATCAGCAGCCACGACCGATACGATTAGGTCGGGGCAGCAGTCCAGGCTATCTGTCACTTGAGCACTGCGTGTCAACACCCACGCTGGCACTGGGAGCACATCAAAAAAATAACTTTGCCCTCGCGAATCGTCACCACATCATATTGTCCCAACACATTGGTGACCTGGATAGCTATGCCACGATCGAAGCCCTGCATCAAAGCATTGATGAGCTGGCTCGCCTACACGACATTCAATTTAAAAAAATCATCGTCGATGCCCATCCCCGCTATGGCTATCAAACGCTGCTGCAACATTTTTCATTACCGCAGCAGAAGGTATTTCATCATCACGCCCATGCCAGCGCCATTGCTGGCGAATTTCATCACGAAAAAAACTGGCTGATCTTTAGTTGGGATGGGCTGGGACTGGGTGAAGATGGCACATTGTGGGGCAGCGAAACCTTCGTTGGTCAACCGGGTCAGTGGCAACGTATAGCTTCGCTACGCCCGTTTCGTTTACCGGGCGCAGATGCTGCCAGTCGTGAACCCTGGCGAGTCGCACGTGCATTATTGTGGGAGGCTGGCTGGATTCACTCCGAAGAACAGTCCGAACTGGTGATACTTAAACAGGCTTGGGACAAACAAATCAATTGTCCACAGTGCCATTCCATGGGCAGATTATTTGATGCCGCTGCGGCATTGATCGGCATTTGTTCACAAGCCAGTTATGAAAGCCAAGCAGCGATGATGCTGGAAGCCATGTGTTGCGATGACAACGACGTTGTCCCATTGCCGCTTTATCTGCATCAAGGATATTGGCTCATCGATTGGGAACCACTGCTGTCCGTATTGCAAGATCAGGCACTGATGCGCTGCCAACGTGCGGCAATATTTCACAACTCGCTGGTGGAAATGGCGCTGCAGCAAGTACAAATGTTCTGCCAACAGTACGGCGATAGAGCGATCGGTGTTTGCGGTGGCGTGTTTCAAAACAGGCGATTAAGCGAAATGCTGATAAACCGATTGCGTCAAGCAGGATTCCGCGCCTATTATCCCAAGAAAATTCCGATCAATGACGCCGGACTTGCCTTTGGACAAATCATCGAAGCTAACGCACACGACGCCCGGTGAGTTCATCACCCTCAGTCAGGGCAACGGTGGCACTCACAGTCAGGCGTTAATCAAAAACGTCATCGCATCCGCCTTGCGTCAGCCACCCAATCTTGAAATGGATGCAGCACCGCTGCCTGCGCTGACAGGTCCACTGTACATGAGCAGCGATAGCTACACCGTGCAACCGCTATTTTTTCCAGGGGGCAGCATCGGCTCGCTTGCCATCCACGGCACAGTCAATGACCTCGCCGTTGCCGGCGCGAAGGCACGCGCACTCTCCCTTGCCCTGATCATTGAAGAAGGTTTTCCATTAGCCGATTTGCGCCAGATTTTAAGCGATTTGTCTGCCGTGGTGGAACAAACTCAAGTACAAATTCTGTGCGGTGACACCAAGGTCGTACCCCGCGGCCAAGGCAGTGGCGTGTATCTCAACACCACCGGGATCGGTGAAAAAATACTCCCCCAATCGCTGGGCATGGAGCACATTCGCCCCGGCGATGTCATTGTCGCCAGCGGTCCCATTGGCGATCATGGCGCGACCGTACTCATGGCGCGAGAAGAGTTTGGCCTGAGCAGCCAGTTGCAGTCGGACTGTGCCAGCGTATTCCCTCTGGTTGAATGTCTCAGCGAGTTAGACGGACTGCGCTTTATGCGTGACCCAACGCGCGGCGGCCTGGCCAGTGTCATGTATGAAATTTTCCAGGCCACCCATTTGGGTATCGTTCTGCAGCAAAACCACATTCCACTGCGTATGGAAGTCCGTAGTTTTTGTGAAATTCTGGGACTGGAGCCCTGGCATCTGGCCTGCGAGGGCCGCGTCATCGCCGTGATCGCCGCTCAACAAGCCGATGCGCTGTTAAAACGCTGGCAAATGCATCCCTTGGGCGAGATGGCCGAAATCATTGGCGAAATTTCAGCCAAAACTCACCCGCCATTGCTGCAAACGCCACTGGGCGGACAACGAATTTTGCCACCACTGGAAGATGACCCTATGCCCAGGATATGTTAGGGTTAGGCAAAATTTACCGGCTGTCCAACCAACCGACGTTGACCACAGGATTACCAACACATGAGTCAAACTTCACAGAACTTTACGCTGGCCTATTATTCCGGCAATCGCAAAACCGGCTCCATTGCCATCCTGAGCCGTGACCATGGCAAGCTGAATGTCAAAGCCCTGCCGATTGAAGCCGAAAGCGCACTGGAAAAAAATCTGAAGCCTATCTTTGTTGGCCTCACGGAAACCCACCAGGTCATCACCCTGGATCCCAAATCAAAAGAACTGCGTTTTGGTAATGCTTTCCCTACCGATGCTTTCGCCGCTCACATTTATTCCGATCCTAAATCTGGCCGCGATTGGTTGATGAACGACGGCGACAAAGAAACCGGCAATGACACGCTAAACTGTGGCGACAAAGGCTCGTCCGTCACCGTCATCGAAAATAGCAACTCCAGCCAGGCAAAGTATCTGGCAACGATCTGTGTTGGCCGCGGTCATCATCAGGCAACATTCAGCTATCCATCCGCGCAAAAACCGAATGTTCCCCAGCAGGCTTACATCAGCAACCTGAAAGACGGCACCCTGTCTGTCATTGACAATGATCCCAACAGTGCCAACTATTTGCGCGTTATCGCCACCATCAATCTGGGCGAAGCCGACAAGGAAGAATCTGGCAAAATCGACGTACCCAATAATTCCTTTCCTCATGGTCTGGCCTACTCGCCAATCAGTGGCAAAATCTACAATCTCAACAACGGCTACGGAACAGTTGCCGTCATTGATCCCGCCACACACCAGATTGAGGAGCGTTTTGCGTTCAAAGGTCATAGCAACCTGTTTGTTTCACCTTCAGGACGCTACATCATTGGCCGTGGCGCTGATCGTAAAACCAATGCAGCCCATGTGTTCGCCAAGATGGCGGTGTACGATGTGGTTGAGAAAAAAGTCACTGACAGCATCAACCTGCAGGACATTTACATCAGCAAATATTTCTTCAATCCGGAAGGAAGCAAGTTGTATTTAACAACATCGGCTTCCGGCAATGATGAACAAACCGCCAACTGCAAAGCCAGTACGGTTTTGTCTTTCGACATGAACGCTCTGCCCAAACTCGTATTGCTTAACGAATGCGATCTTGGTTCACCGACAGGCACTTTGGATTTCCTACAGACACAAGGCAAAACCAGTCATGTTTTTGCCTCCAATGCGGAGCAAGGCGAGATTGTTATCCTGGATGGAAAATCGGACAACGTCATTGAACGAGTTAAAGCCGGCGAATCCGTTCCGCATTCCAGACTCTGGCTGCTGAAGTAAAAAAACGGAGCCTTTGCAATAAAGGCTCCGCTTGATTTCAAAGAAGAACAGCGTTACTTGATGCTTTCGTTTGCCACCCGGGCGAGATAATCCAGCACTTGTTTGCTGGCCGCTTCAATATCACGGTAGATCTGATTAATCTCTTCCAACGCAGCGGCATCTTCACTCCAGCCGTCACGTTGCAAATATTCCATGACGCTAATAACCAACTGGTGAAACTCCGCATGCGGCTGCTCCAAATCATGAAATGCATGTGACTTGGAATACAATTCTTTCTTGTCTTCATAGGACTTGCCCAAACGACAGTGGTTATGATCAATGCTGGAAGCCTCCCACTCATCCGAGCCGGGACCCGCTTCAATCAAACGATAGGCATTTTGTTTATAAATAACGTGATCCATTTCCATCAGAGTGGAGAAACAAATATCTCTGGCTTGCACCAGGCGAATAGCCGAATCCTTAGACGATTGTAAAAATCCTTTCAGGTCACCTTCAAAATTCCCAATCACAACGGTTGATTCCGTAGAAATCTGCTTCATTTGTACCGAACGCTGATTCATCGTTTCGGTATCTTGCACAAACGCCTGCATCACCTGGGTAATTTCCATCGTCGCGTTTTTGGTGATATTGGCCAAATTACGAACTTCGTCAGCAACCACCGCAAACCCACGCCCCTGATCGCCTGCACGTGCGGCTTCAATGGCAGCGTTTAACGCCAGCAGATTGGTTTGCTCTGCAATTTTGGTAATCATCTCCACAACTCTGGAAACTTCT